>JACCDZ010820169.1_pt1 | contig 13298 bp, 10 predicted proteins | sample 7449551 | NCBI WGS metagenome assembly JACCDZ01 (sample SAMN15323452, study PRJNA562643) | freshwater metagenome | isolation source: river surface water | place: USA:Blue River Watershed | collected 2017-08-18
AAGCTGGCGCTGGAGATGATGGAGTACTACCTCGGCGACATCCTCAAGGAAACCGGCAAGATCGCCTTCGCTGGCGGCTGCGCGCTGAACGTCAAGCTGAACCAGAAGATCATTGCCCGCGATGACGTTAAGGAGCTGTTCGTACAGCCGGCCTCCGGTGACGCCGGCACCGCCGTGGGCGCCGCCGCCTACGTCTCGCACCAGCGCGGCGTGCCGGTGGAGAAGATGGAGCACGTCTATCTCGGCCCGTCCTACTCCAACGAGGACGTGATCGCCGCTTGCGCCCGTCACCCGAGCAAGCCCAAGTTCAAGCAGATCGACAACACGGCGCAGCGCATTGCCCGAATCATGGTCGATGCCAACCCGGTGGCCTGGTTTCAGGGTCGCATGGAGTTCGGCCCGCGCGCCCTCGGTGGGCGCTCGATCATCGGTTGCCCGAGCGTGCCGGGCGTGGCCGACCGTATTAACGAACAGATCAAGTTCCGCGAGCGCTGGAGGCCGTTCTGCCCGTCGATGCTCGACACCGTGGCACCGCAGATGCTCAAGGTCGATCACCCGAGCCCGTTCATGACCTTCACCTTCGAGGTCAACGAGGAGTGGAAGAACCGTGTCAGCGAGGTGGTGCACGAAGACGGCACCTCGCGCGCCCAGGTGCTCAAGCGCGAGTACAACCCGCGCTACTACGACATGATGCTGGAGCTGGAAAAGCTGACTGGCAACGGCGTGTCGCTGAACACCTCGCTCAACCGTCGTGGCGAACCGATGATCTGCTCGCCGACCGACGCGCTGAATATGTTCTATGGCTCTGACCTGCAGTACCTGATCATGGAAGACATCCTCGTGGTCAAGGATGGCAAGGACTGGTATGACAACGTCTGAGGTGGTAGGGGCTGGCCCGTCGTGGATTCTGCAGTTTTGCCACGGTTACGATGGCCCCTTCCTTGATTGTGCACGGCAGTACGCCGTGCTGTTCAAGGACACGCCTTACAAGGTGTGCACCGTTTATCTGACGGGCAAGCCCAGCGTTGAGGTCGAGCAGGGTTCAGCATCTGATGAGGTGATTTTCCTCGACTATTCCAGCCGCGACGTGCGTGGACTCAAGCTTGGGGCTATTCGTGATTTCAAGCGTATCGCCTCTTCACGCGACTTCGCGCTGTGCATCGCCCATCGCTTTAAGCCGATCTACGTTGCCTTGTTGGGTAGCAAGCTGCCAGTGATCGGTGTGCACCACGCCTTTGGTGACTACCAGCGCCGTTCGCGACAACTGTTCGCTAATTTCTTCCGAAAGCGTTTAGCCCTGCTGGGTGTTTCCAATGCCGTGCGTGACGACATGCGCAGCTGTCTTCCCAGTTGGCCTGCTGAGCGAATCGAGACACTCTATAACCGCATTGATATTGAGTCTGTCCAGGCTGAACAGGTTTCGCGTGAAACTGCTCGCGAATACCTGGGGTTGCCGCAAGAGGCCTGGGTTGTTGGTAATGTTGGTCGCCTGCACCCGGACAAGGATCAGGCCACGCTGATTCGTGGCTTCGCCCAGGCACTACCGCAGCTACCGCTGGGTAGCTTGCTGGTAATCATGGGAAGTGGTCGGCTGGAGTCTTCATTGAAGGTGTTGGCCGCCGAATTGGGTGTCGCTGAGCAGGTGCGCTTTCTTGGTCAGGTGCCTAATGGTCGGCGTTATTTCAAGGCTTTCGACGTATTTGCCCTGACCTCGGACCATGAGCCTTTCGGGATGGTGTTGCTGGAGGCGATGGCAGCAGGGATCCCGGTGATCGCCAGCGATTGTGGTGGTGCACCGGAGGTGGTCGGGGCCGTGGGTGGTGTCTTTCCATTGCGGGATGAGCAAGCATTGGCTGCTGCACTGCGTCATTACGTTGGGAAAGGGCTGGTGGACGAGCGTGTGTGGGACTCATTGCGCTATCGCTTTTCCGATGAAGCCGCCAAGCGACGTTTTATCGAGTTGTCATTTGTCGCTTCAGGTTTACGGGGGGAGGGATGAAACTATTTCAGGCACTCAAAGACTCGCGTTGCCGGCGCTGGTTGCGTCAACGCGGAATCAAGTTCTCTCCTTCCTTGCTTGACATAAAGAAGGGCGCTGAGCTGGTTCTTGAGGAGGGCGTCGTTCTGCTCAATGTACAGATGGGTTTCCGTAACTTGAAAGTCGGAGCCATGACGTACATGCGTGGCGACGGTGAGTTATGGAATGTAAGTCAGATTGGCCGGTTCTGCTCTATTGGTAATGGTGTTGTGATCGGTCATGATCGTGCCGGGCACCCGCTGGATTGGGTCAGCACTCATCCCTTCTCGCACTCAGGAACCCATCTTACATACTCCTCCCACTTTGCACCTGCCAGGGTTGGGCATGATGTGTGGATTGGCCGCGATGCCATGATTTTGGAGGGGGTTGAGGTTGGAACCGGTGCTGTCATTGCCACGCGCTCGGTCGTCACCAAGGATGTCCCGCCCTATGCGATCGTGGCGGGATCGCCGGCAAAGATCATTCGCTATCGTCACCCTGAGGAAACAATCCAGAGGCTATTGGATAGCCAATGGTGGTGTTTGCCTGTCGAGAGGCTGTTGGGGCTATCCATTGAACAGCCACCGTTGTTTCTTGAGCAAATATCAACCATCAAACCAGAGGGCGAAGGGTATGCGTCTGTGTGTCTGACTTCGTCCTGCTGGAAGGTATCCGGTTCTGCATTATGACGGGCCGTACAGGTTCTTGTGGGTTATGAATCATTCAGGAGTGCCTATGCGTCCGCGTAGCCAAGGAAAAACAAAAGATCTTTCGGCGTTGGATATCGATGCGGTGCTATGCATCAGCGTGCGTGAGCGCGAAGATCGGCGCGCCTTGCTCGATGAGGAGTTTGCCAGTTCGGGGCTGCATATCGAATATGTGCTGGTAACGCGCGATAACGAGAATCCGGAAAGAGGTTGCTATAACTCGCACCTGCGGTGTGCCGAGCTGGCTTTGCAGAGAGGTTATCGTCGGGTTCTCATTCTTGAGGACGATGCCACTCTGGAGTTCTTCGCTCCCCGTATGGTTTCGCGTATCAACTGCTTCCTGACCAAGCACGCTCCCGATATTTTCTACCTTGGCGTCAATCTGGGACGGCTTTGGCTGACCTGGACACCGGGTATCGCGCGAGTACGCGCCCAGGGTGGACATGCTTATATTCTGTCCACTGAGGCGTGTCGCAAGGTCATTGCTTTGGGCGATTATTCCGGACGAGGTATAGATAACTACTATTCCAAGATGTTCTCGGGCTTCTGTTGCTTTCCGATGATTTCCCAGCAGCAGCCGGAAGGTGCGTGTGCAAGCGACCTGCGACAGTTTCGCGGTGGTGGCAAGGGTTGTGACGAAGCCTTTTGGGAGGCCAACTGGCGTCGCCAGTACCAAGAGGCATTGCGTGGTTTGCCGAAGACCTTTTTACGTAGGGGGTTTTAAGGCGTATGAAGGTTCTTTTTCTGGTCCAGGCAGAGCAGCGAGCTATTCTCGATCGCTTTTACGACGGTATTGTCGAAGAGTGTGAGAGTTGCGAAGTGCGCTGGTTGAGTAGCAGGGAGCAGGCGAATCTGCGGCGCTACTTCCGTGATCAGGTTGATGTTACGCGCTATGACCGGATTTTGTTCTTCCTGCGTTTCAAGAAGGAAATGCGCCAGTGGCGGTTCATTCGCAGCGTGCCTAATCTGGTCATTCTTGAGCATGATGCTTACCAGAATTACATTCCTTGCAAATACACCGGAGCGTTCAGTGCTCATTATCGGCGTATGCCTTGGGCGCGGATTATCAGTTCGGGGGCCGAGGTAGCTCGCCGGCTTTGCGATGAGGGCTTCGACGCCCACTTCGTGCCCAAAGGCTATGACCAGATGTTGCTACAGCATCAGGGTCGTGAGCGCGATATCGAGCTGGCCTTTATCGGAAGCACTAAGAGCGTTGCCTATAGTGGACGCAAAGCGCTGTTAGATGAGTTAGGGCAGGTCGAAAACCTGTTGGTGACCAAAACCAATTCCGGTCAGGACTATTGCGACATGCTCAACCGCATTCGTTTCTTTGTCAGTGCGGATGTGGGTATGGGCGAGTATATGATCAAGAACTTCGAGGCGATGGCGTGTGGTTGCGTGCTGTTCGCCTACGACCAGGGTGAGATGGAGAACGCCAGCTTGGGCTTCAGGGATATGCACAACCTCGTGCTTTATCGTTCCGTTGCCGAGTTGCGCGAGAAGCTTGCCCTGTTGCGGGTTGACCAGCAGTTGGCCCAGCGTATTGCCGACAATGGTCGTTACCTGGCCGAGCAGGAGTACAGTTTTCGTGCGGTCGGTCACAAGGTGGCGCAGGCTATGCACGCGCCATTGCGCGCGCCGCAGCGGAGCATAAGCTGGTTGCGCTGGATCGGTCTCGGTCGATAGCGCGTAGTTTTCCGAGACGTATTGGATGGCAGGTGAAATGGATATTTTGAATATTGTATGGAGCGGTGGTCCTGCATTCAGCTCCATTCATATGGTTCATCGCTCCATTCTGGGGTTTTCCGCTGCGGACTCCGGCATTGCAACCTGGGTGCTAGCAGAGGGGAGTGCGGATGTATTGGCGGAAGTGGGGAGCGTTACTGCTCTGGGGCTTTCCTCTCGGCGCTTGAAGGGTAAGGGGCTTTATGTGTTTTGCCGTCCTTTTGACCGCAGAACTTTGGCCAGACGCATTGTGAGGATGCAGCCCCGAATCCTGATCCTAGATGGTATGGGTGTCGCTGGTTATGTGTTGCCCTTTCTGCGCAGACTGGCTGGGACGCAGGTTGTGGTGGTTTTCCATGGCAGTAAAACCTTCAAACCGGCAGAGGTTGCCATGCTTCATGAGTATCCTCGCGAGCGATTAACCCTGGTTGCGGTATCGCAAACGCTAGCCAATGAAGTCCAGAAACAGCTCGGCTGTAGTGTTTATGACGGCCGCTTGGCTGTAGAGCCTGATGGGTTAAAGGGGGTATTGCAGAGTCGTGAAGCGGCGCGGCGTATTCTCGGTCTGTCTCAAAAGGTGGGGCGGGTCATTGGCGGCGTTGGACGTCTTGTTCCGGAAAAGGGCTTCGCACTGTTAGTTGAGGCCTGCTCGGCTTGGCTACGGGAACACCCAGACGACCATTTGGTCATCCTCGGTGATGGTGATGACCGCGTGCGTTTATTGGCGTTAGCGCAAGAGCTTGGTGTTGCTGGACAGGTGCATCTGCTTGGCTATCGTCCACAAGCTTCGCGCTTGCTTTCGGCATTCGATCTCGTGTGCCTACCCTCTGAACAGGAAGGTTTTGGCCTGGTGTTGTCAGAGGCAGTTATTGCCGGGGTTCCGGTTTTGGCCAGTGACCTGGCCGTTTTCCGGGAGCAATTACCGGGTGATGTGGCGTTGTTACCGACTGCACAGCCTATAGTGTGGAGCAAGGCCATTGAGGGGGCCTTGCAGGGCGATTTGGATGCACTGGCAAGGTCTCAGTATCAGCAGTTGTCCCCTGAGGCATCATGGAAGCGGTTTTCCCGGTTCTATAGTCAGTTACTTGCCGGCTGATCGCTCAGGACTGCTGTCGATAGTTCCGTAAAAGGGAACCACCCTGGATTTTCCAGTGTTTTTAACAGGCGCTCGAAATGTGCCAGGTTCCTCTTTCTTTTGGCTTTTGAAAGCGCATAGCGCTGAATGTTTAAGTCAGCGATGTCGATAAGGCCCAGCTCTCCTTCCGGTGTGAGAACGATATTTCCCAGATGCAGTGAGCGGAAGTAGATGCCCATTCGATGAAGTTTGCGGATGAAAACTGCCAGCGCGGGTAGCTGTTCACGCAAACGCTCGGGTGCTGTCAAGTAGATGTCCTTGAGCGTTTCTCCGTGCAGAGGCTGGTACAGAACTGCGGTCATGCCCGGCTTTTGCAATTGAAAGCCGTTTATCGGCGCTAATGTTGGTATGCCGAGTTTTTGCAGGCGCTTGGCATTGTCTAGAAAGCGCATGGAATAAGGCTGTAACAGTGCCGAGGAAAAAAGGCGTTTACGGCGGAATAGTTTTAGGATGTTTCCATCTGCAAGGCGGTAGACCTTGGGGCCGAAGCTATCGCCCTCGAGGACTTTGGCTCCATCAATTAGCTTGGCGAGTTCTTTGTCAGTCAGTTTATTCAGCATCATAAGCGTTATTAGTCGAGGTCGGGTTGTTCAGTTTTGCCTGCAGGTAGGTGTTCATGGAGGGGTAATGCTCTCCAGCGAGCCATTTGAGCAGGGGGCTTGCCAGTGCCTTGCGTATTTCGTGGATGCTCAGTTTTTGCCGACTTTCCAGGTTTTCCAAGGCTTTGTCCCACCAGACAGTCGAGCACGCCTGGTCAAATTCATTTGAATATTGTTGGCAGCCATAGAGTAGCTCGCGAAAGAACTGACGGTACGTATCGGAGCTGAAAGTGGTCGCCAGTTTTTGCCAGGCGCGACGAGGTTGCGGGGGGCGAGGCAGGCGGTCATTTATAAGTCGTACATCTGTCATGGCCTGTGAGCTTAATGGCGCATGCTGATGTTTCTCATACCAGGCGCTTATTTTGGCCCTGAACTGTGTCTTGCGGCTCCAGTAGTGATGGATGACATCGGTGCATTCGCAGAGCTTGAGGTGTTGATGTGCCGCAAGCGCCAAGCACAGTTCTTCTAAGGTGTAGAGATCGGGGGCCAGTGGGCGTAACTCGTCCATTAGCTGTATGGAGCGATCCAGCAGCGCTTTGTCGCGTTGGCACAGGCCGATTACTCCAGAGTTCGTTTGGTAGAGCTCAGGGTCGGCCAGGCCCAGGCTTCGAAGCTTGGTCAGCAAGTCGTCGTTCAGAGACGGGGCCTGAGACAAGGGGGCGCCGATGGCATTGCAGAGCAGGCTGTCGGATGTGACTCGTTGAAATAGATTCTCGGCCGAGCTGCGGAAGAACGTATCGGTGTCGATCAGGATGGCCTTGTCGTGTTCCTCTAGAACCGTTTGCAACGCAACATGCTTGATACGGAAGTGGTAGCTATGCGGGCCGCTCCAGGACGGGTCGATTGCGTGTGTGGTTACTGGCAGCCTTGCATAGAGCGCCGGAGTATCGGTGAAGACCTGAATGGCAAAGGCGGGAGCCTGGCCGGTTGGGGTGTGGGACAGGGCGCTGACGATACTGAACACAGCTTCACGCTGATAGGTTTCGGCACCGAAGGCCAAGTAGACAAGCTGAGGTGTTGGGGGCATAGGGGAGAGCACTATGTTCGTGGTGGCGTGTAGAATACCGCGTCTTGAACTGCCCTGTCTGGAGCGTGGGTAGGGCCGTCGTATGAAGCTGAGCGGGTTTGACGTTTTCAATTAATAAGAAGGTGGTTGTCTTGGCGCAGGGTAGTTTTCGTTCGGATATTAATGGCTTGCGAGCCTGGGCTGTAGTGGCGGTAGTGCTTTACCACTTTGCCGTGCCGGGGTTTCCCGGGGGATTTGCCGGGGTTGATGTGTTTTTCGTGATTTCCGGTTTTTTGATGGCTGGGATCGTGGTGGGCGGTTTGCAGAAGGAGCGCTTCTCCTTGGGCAACTTCTATCTAGGGCGTGCGCGGCGAATCATTCCGGCGCTGCTGGTGTTGATACTGGTATTGCTGGTTGTTGGCTGGTTCTTGTTGATGCCCAGCGATTACAAAGTGCTTGGACGCCATGCCCGCGAGAGCTTGGTGTTCACCTCTAACATGCAGTATCTGTCGGAGGCTGGGTATTTCGATACGGCCTCTCACGATAAGTGGTTATTGCACACTTGGTCGCTTTCGGTCGAGTGGCAGTTCTATTTGCTTTACCCATTGGTCTTGTTAGGTTTGAGGCAAGTTCTGCCAGGCCCGAAAGCCATATTTGGCGTGCACCTGCTGGCGTTGCTGGGCTCTTTTGTATTGTGCCTCTGGCTGACCTTCACTGAGCCGGATAAGGCGTTCTATCTGTTACCTGCACGTGCCTGGGAGCTTTTACTTGGGGGTAGCCTGTTTTTGTTGGGGCAGCATTGGCAGCTACCTGTACGTCATGCACGTTGGGTTGAGGGCTTGGGGTTCACGCTGATTATCCTGAGCATCACGCTGGTGACCGCTTCGAAGCCCTGGCCAGGTGTATTGGCCCTGTTGCCGGTGTTAGGAACGGGGGCGGTTTTGTTGGCGCAACGTGAGTCCTGCTGGACTGGCTCGGCCGTTGCCCAATGGCTCGGTACCCGCTCCTATTCGATTTATCTCTGGCACTGGCCGCTGGTTGTTGGCTTGGTCTACTTCGGCCAGCAAAACGTCTGGTATTGGGTCGCGCTTGGCTTGCTGGGGTCGCTGTTTCTGGGGCATGTGTCTTATGCGCTGATCGAGGTGCCAACCCGCAGCTGGCTGGCCAGTCGCAGTTCTTGGCGCAGTTTTTTCTGGATACTGTTAGCGGTACTGATTGTGCTGGCTATCGCGATGTCGGTGCGTCGAAGTGGCTTTCCTGAGCGCCTTCCAGAAGATGTGGCGCGTGTGGAGTTTGAGCGGGATAACAAAAATCCGCGTCAGAGCGAGTGCCTCAGGGGGGATGCGCAGTGTGTCTTTGGTGGTGACGAAGTACGGGCCTGGGTTGTAGGCGATAGCCATGCCGATGCCATTGTTACTGCAGTGGCAGCGGCTTTGCCAAGTGCTGAAGATGGGGTGTATTTCCGTGGAGACAGCGGTTGTCTGTTTATTCAAGGGGCTAGTTGGGCCAAGGGGAATAATGACGGTTGCCAGAGGCTGGTGCGTGATGTGTCAGATGAGCTGACCCAGCGTTATCCCGGGCTGCCGTTGATCATCATCAATCGAACCAGTGCCTATGTGTTCAGTGAGGAAAACCTTGATCTGAGCGACCCATCTCCCGAACCCATTGTGTATTTCTCCGAGCAGCGTGCGGGCAATGATCCAAAGTTTCAGGCGGAATTTCGTCAGCATTACTTGGACACCCTTTGCAAGGTGGCGCAATCTCGTCCGGTTTATGTGTTGAGGCCTGTGCCTGAGATGCCTGTTCACGTTCCGATGATTATCGGGCGTGCAATGTTACGGGGTTCACCTGTTGAGGTGTCGATCAGTCGTGAGCAATATGACAAGCGCCATGCGTTTGTCAGGGCGTTGCAGGATGAAGCAGCCCAGCAGTGTGGTATTCATTTGCTCGACCCCGTGCCGTATTTCTGCGATGAGAGAACATGCCAAAGTACTCGGGACGGAACGCCGCTTTATGTGGATGACGACCACCTGAGTGAGTTCGGCAACCGTTTGCTCGTGCCTCTATTCTCGCAGGTATTTTCTGCGGGGGAGCCTTCTGAGGGTCAACTGGTTGACGAGTAAATATTGATAATTCAGCCCTTGTTCTTGTTGTGCGGGTTTGAGCTAGTTCTAAGCAGGCGGTGAATTTTAGAGGTTAGCGTGAAGCGTATTGATCTTGTATTGAGTATGGTAGTACTTGGTTTTTTTTGGTTCTTGGTGGGTGTTGCATGGGCACCCAGTAATAAGTCTTATCAACAGGGGCTGGTGTTGCTGTTTTGGTTGCCGGCATTGGTGTGCGTGTTTTTTCTGCGCGCTCAGTTGTTGGAGGCCTTGCTGCGCCAGCGTGTGCTTTCTCTTTTTATAGGCGCATTCCTCATATGGGCTTGCTTGAGTGTGTTGTGGAGCCAGGCTGACGATATTGGTCGTGAGTTGAAGCGAGTGTTTTATGTAGGGCTTTTCTTGTGCGCTATGACCGTATTGGGCGTGAGCAGGCCGCAGGCCATATGGAAAACCCTTGGTATTGCCTTCGTCTTCCTTGTTTTGGCCTTCCCTGTGAGTTTCTACCTTTACTACATAGTTGGTATGCATGCATTCAATGAGCGTTTGTGGGGTATAGGGCAGATCGGGCACCCAATATTGGGGGGCTATGTTATGGCGCTGGCAGTTACTTGGGGGGGGCGTTTCTGCCCAAGAGGTTGGTGTGCACGCCTTCTCTGGGCCCTATTGATGGGCATGGGGGTGTTGTTCGTTGCCATGGGGCAGAGTCGAGGGGCATTGCTGGCGCTGGTGGTGGGGCTTTGCGCAATGTCGTTGCTGAGTATCGAGCGTCGTTATGCTTTGCTGGGTTGTGCTTTGGTATTGGGCTGTTTAGGCATGGGGTTTGTATTTTTCGAGCCCCTGCTTATGGCGCGCGGGATGTCCTATCGCCTGGATATCCTTCTGGAGAGTATGAGCATGATCGTGCAGAACCCATTGTTAGGAATCGGAATCGGTTCGGATTATCGAGTGGTGACGGATAACTACCCGGCAGGCTTCGATCATGCACACAACAGCTTCACTCACACGGGTATTGAGTTGGGCGGGGTGGGGCTGTCGCTATGGTCAGGTATTTGGCTTCTTGCACTCTTTTCTATCTGGGGGGGGCGTAGAACCAAAGAGGGGCAATTGGCTCTTGGCACGTTATTGGTTGCGGTTGTCGCTTTGCAATTCGATACGGGGAGCCAGTGGGAAACGCCTCGGGCCGAGTGGTTTGTAGTATGGCTGCCGATTGGTTTAGTGATGGCGCTTAACGCGCGGCGTGATGGTAATAATCTAGATGTGATATCTGCCCCTGCAACGAGTCGTTAATAATGAATGAAGTTCGAGACGATTCTGTTTCACAATCATCCAGTATCGCTATCTATTTCCGCTTGCTGCGTTACGTCGCCCCTTATTGGGGCCTATTCACCATCAGTATCCTCGGCTTTCTGATCTTCGCTTCCACTCAGCCGATGCTCGGCTACATCCTCAAGTATTTTGTTGATGGTCTGTCCAATCCGGATGCCAGCTTGTTTGCTGGCGCGCCTTGGCTGCTTGAGCATGCGCCTTGGCTGGCGGGGCTCAAATTGCTGCAAGCGGTGCCGTTGCTAATCGTCGTTATTGCGCTGTGGCAGGGCATTGGTTCTTTTTTGGGTAACTATTTTCTGGCCAAGGTCTCGCTGGGGTTGGTTCAGGATCTGCGCAACACGCTATTCAGCAATCTGCTGACCTTGCCCAATCGTTATTTTGACAACAATAACTCTGGCCACCTGATCTCGCGTATCACCTACAACGTGACGATGGTGACTGGCGCTGCCACTGATGCGATCAAGGTAGTGGTGCGCGAAGGCATGACGGTGGTGTTCCTGTTCGCCACCTTGTTGTGGATGAATTGGCAACTGACTCTGGTAATGGTGGCGATCCTGCCAGTGATCGGGCTGATGGTGGTCAGTACCAGCAAGAAGTTTCGCAAGCAGAGCAAGAAAATTCAGGTGGCCATGGGCGATGTTACCCATGTGGCCTCGGAAACCATTCACGGCTATCGGGTGGTACGCAGCTTCGGTGGCGAGTCTTACGAACAGCAGCGTTTTCTCGAGGCGAGTGAAGATAACAAGCGCAAGCAGTTGAAGATGGTCAAGACCAATGCGGTCTATACCCCGTCATTGCAATTGGTGATTTATAGCGCGATGGCTGTGTTGATGTTTCTTGTGCTGCTGCTGCGTGGCGATTCCAGTGCAGGCGATTTGATTGCGTATATCACCCTGGCGGGCCTATTGCCCAAGCCTATCCGTCAGCTATCAGAGGTCAGTTCTACTATTCAGAAGGGTGTTGCAGGGGCCGAAAGTATCTTTGAACAACTCGATGAGAGTCCTGAGGCCGACAGTGGTAGCCAAGAGCGTGAGCGCATTAGTGGGCGTCTTGAGGTTCGTGATCTTAGTTTTAGTTACCCGGGCGGTGATAAACCAGTATTGAGCTCGATTTCTTTCACTGCAGAGCCTGGTCAGATGGTGGCGTTGGTGGGCCGTTCAGGCAGTGGCAAGTCTACGCTGGCTAACCTTATTCCGCGTTTCTATCATCATGAGCAAGGCCATATTCTGCTCGATGGAGTGGATGTTGAGGACTACAAACTTCGTAACCTGCGCCAGCACATAGCTTTAGTGACTCAGCATGTCACTCTGTTCAATGATAGTGTGGCCAATAATATTGCTTATGGCGATTTAGCCGGCGCGCCCTTAGCGGAGGTGAGAAAAGCTGCCGAAGCTGCCTACGCAGCTGAGTTCATCGATAAGCTTCCACAAGGTTTTGCAACTATTGTCGGCGAGAATGGCGTACTTCTCTCCGGCGGTCAGCGTCAGCGTTTGGCGATTGCACGTGCATTGTTAAAAAATGCACCGCTACTAATTCTCGACGAAGCTACATCCGCGCTTGATACTGAGTCGGAGCGGCATATTCAGGGTGCGTTGGATGAGGTGATGAAGGGGCGCACGACCCTGGTTATCGCTCACCGTTTAAGCACCATCGAGAAGGCCGATCTTATCCTTGTGATGGACCAGGGGCATATTGTCGAGCGTGGTACGCACAGTGAGTTGCTGGCACTGAATGGCTATTATGCGCGGTTGCATGCTCGAGACTTTGTTGAGGTCGACGATATTAGCGTGGGGGCGAGCGCTTGATCCTCAACCATCTGCGCGTCTGGCGTGAGCGGGGCTGGACGCCGATTGATGCTGCTGCTTATGCTGAGGCTTGGCAGCAATTTGGTGGAAGTTTTGCCACTCATCCGCAGGTTCTGGAGCGTTTATCCGGCCTTGCGGGGATTGCTGTGCGCTACTTGGGCTGGTTTTCAGGCGATGAGTTGCTGGCTGCTATTCCGACTTGGGGGCGCCACCTAGCGTTGTCCAAGGATGTGCTAAAACAACAAGGAAAACGCGGCCTATTTGATCTCGGTAATGCTGAATTGATTCTTCCGGTCGCACCGTCAGCCAGTATCTCGCTTCGCCATCGTGGTCGCTTTATTTCAATGCTGAATGCTGGTGCGATTACTACCCTGCGCGAGCAGCCCGAGGGCCTGGCCCTGGCCCGCGAGCCCGAGGACTACAGCAAGAAGTTCCGCTACAACCAGCGCCGCGAGCAGCGCCTGCTGGAGGAGGCCGGCGGGGCGATCCGGCCCATGCTGGAGCTGGAGCCGGCCGAGCAGGCCGCCATCTACGCCGAGCTCTTCCAGCGCCGCTGGGGCTTCGAGGCGACCGGCAAGGCGCACCTGGCCGAGGTGTTCGGCCTGCTGCGCGAGTTCATGACCGGCTCGCTGGTCTACCTGAACGACGCACCGGTGGCCATCCAGGTGCTCTACCGGGTCGAGTCTCCGGCCTGGGTCAGCGTCGAGTACATCAACGGCGGGGTCGATCCGCAGCAGCGCGAATTCAGTCCCGGCAGCGTGCTCAGCTTCGTCAACACGCAGAACGCCTGGAGCGAGGCGCGCGCGCTGGGCAAGCCGCTGCGCTACTCCTTCGGCCGGGCCGACCGCGAATACAAGGACCGCTGGTGCCACCGGG
>JACCDZ010466833.1_pt1 | contig 13294 bp, 9 predicted proteins | sample 7449551 | NCBI WGS metagenome assembly JACCDZ01 (sample SAMN15323452, study PRJNA562643) | freshwater metagenome | isolation source: river surface water | place: USA:Blue River Watershed | collected 2017-08-18
ACACCATCTACAACGAATAAAGCTTGGTTATTACCAGTCAAGGACTTAGAACCACGGATAACTACGTTAGTAGAACCACCGATCGCGTTACCTTGTGTGATTTGCACACCTGATACTTTACCAGAAAGTTGTGAAAATGCGTTACCTGAACGAACACGCGTTAACTCTTCTCCTTTTACCTGCTGAGCAGCATAAGGTAAGGAGTTCTTCGTACGTGTAAGACCCAAAGCCGTCACAACTACTTCATTTAACTCAGACGCATCTGAAGCTAAAACAACGTTGATAGCGTTTTGATTTCCTACTGAAACCGTTTGTGGCTTGTAACCCACAAAGCTAAAAGTGATTGCAGCACCATCACCTACTGTGATTTTGTAAGTACCATCTGCTGCCGTGGTTGTACCACGAGATGAACCTTTTAGGCTGACACTAACTCCCGGAAGAGCCGCACCATCCTCTGAAGCCGTAACCTTACCGGTCACTTGCCTTGTTTGAGCCATTGATGTGCTAAATACAGCTAACACCAATACCCCAAGGAGTAATAGTTTTTTCATGTTGTTGAGTTTAATTAATGAAAAAATAATAGAATATGTTTGGCAAATTAGGAGTTTTCCGATATAAATACAAACTATTTAACAAAAAAAGAGGCACCATCTCAGGATAGTGCCTCTTTCAAACAGAATTTAATAATTCTTATTTTGGATTTTTAGTAGGTGCAGAACCTGCGCCAGCTGGATTATTAGCTAACTCATTATCTGGAACATCCCAATAATCTAAATAACCATACTTAATCGTTGCGTTAGTCGAGATAGATGAACCATCCTTCGAGATAACTACCGCACCTGTGCGACCGTTATCCAAAACTCCCCAACGACGTGCATCATAGAAAGATAAACCACGGAAAGCTAAAGCCACACGGCGTTCTTTACGTAATTCTTCTTTTACTACTGCTGCGTTTGTAGAGGTGATCGGATCTAAGCCAGCACCTTGGTAAGCACGAACTGCATTAATGCTTGCAGCAGCGCCCGCTACATCCCCTTTCCACAACTTCGCTTCCGCTTTCATTAACTCGTTTTCTTCATAAGAACCTAACAAGAAAATTTCTGCTGAACCCGCTGTACGGTTTACGTAAGTATACACACCTGATAAACCATTACCTCCGTCTTTGATGGCGTAACGCGTATTGAACGCATTACCACGGTCTGAGTTTCCTACCCAAACAGAGAATAATTTAAAATTCTGAGCTAAACGCTGATCTCCTACATTAAAATCTTGGATCAAACGCTCAGAGATTTTATAGGTATTTCCAGAGGCGTTAGATCCCACTGCACGAGCTGCTACATTGTAGTTAGACGCAGAGAAAATATCCCCATTTGCGTTTGTGTTACCTGCAAATACTGGATCAGATGAACCTACACCTGCATTAGCTAATGCTAGAATAGCATCCCATTGAGCCGCAGTCATGGTAGCTGTAGGCGTGTTAACTAAGATGTTACGCGCCTTCATCGTGTTCAAGTTCTTGATCCACTGAGCCGCTGTAGGGACTGCACCTTTATCGTTTTGGAAAAAATCCGGAATTAAAGCCGTTACGATAGACTCGAAATCAGCCGAAGAACCTGAAGCATTAACAGCGGTAGCAGCTTTATCAAAATTTGCTGAAGCTTCTGCAATAATTGCTTCCTTCGTCACATACACATTATTAGTAGCAGAAGGTGTATTCACAATTAAACCTGCATAGTATAAAGAACCAATACGAGAATAAGCTAAACCTTTCCACGTATATGCCCATGCTTTAATGGCATTTTTCTTTGCTGCAGCATCACCAGAAAACGTCGTTTTATCAACTGCGTCTAAGATAGTGTTACATGCATTGTTTAATTGATACATCATCGCCCACTCATGAAAACCAGGGTTACCTCCTTGCTGTGAGTTCGTATTAACAGCACGCAATAAGGCTTTTTGAGTTGATGGACTGTTCGGATTAGGAACCTGAGTTCCATTATCTAACGTCACCATATCAGGAGCAGATAAATTATTCATGTAGGTGTTAGCCGCTTCAGCGCCTACTACATCACCCATTAAATCATGAATACCTAAAATACCATTGTAGAAAGCACCTACAACACCATCGTAATATTTATTACCTGCAGAAGTAAATCCGTTTTTATAAACAGACCCTTGCGCTAAGGCAATAATTCCAGCCTCAGACGAAGCCGTTGAAGGCGTAGGCTGGTTTGGATTTTGGATATCCAATTGATCCTTGCACGACATTACCGATCCAGCTAAAAGCAGAAAGGAAAGCGCGGTTATTTTTATATTTTTCATTTTTTTCAAATTTAAATGATACCTTTTTCTCAATTCTGAATTAGAAACCAATGTTCAACTGTACTTGGTATGAACGCAGGTTAGGCATTGTATTGTGATCGATACCACGATCCCAAGCAGAGTTATTTCCACCAGAAGCAATTTCTGGATCCATACCTGAATAGTTAGTTAAGGTATACAAGTTACGTCCTGAAGCCACTAATTGTAACTTGCGGAACCCTTTGATACCAAATGCTCTAACTAAATCCACTCCTACTGAGATATTTCTCAAACGGGCGAAAGAACCATCTTCGTAGAAATAATTCTTAGTTCCATTAAATGAACGAGCGGCATAAACACCACGGTAGAAGGCTGACCATGCTCCAGTTTGTCCATCAATCGTGATGGGCTGCGCATAATCAGAGTGGATACCGTCACGGTACATCCAACCTTTTGTTTGGTTATAAATACCTGCGCCTTGCACTAAATCAACCTGCATATTAAAGGTAATGATTCCTTTGTAAGCTAAATCAGTAATAAAAGAAGCTGTAAAGTCAGGATTCGGATCTCCTAAAGCATAACGCTTAGGTGAGAAGAAAGGAGCTTTAGTCGCTTTATTTACTACCCAACCATTGCTAGCAAGTGTATATAAACCTCTATCTGCCTCAGGAATAGCTACGGTACCATCTGGTAATTTAGCATCTAGGCTATGAATACCATAATAACCATATAACTGACCGATTTTCTCACCAGCCTTTAAGATGTAACCTGTTGAACCAGCTGCAGACGTAAGAACTACTTCAGCGCCACCACGAACGGCAGTGATTTCAGAAGATTGCTTTCCAAAATTCATCGTAAAATTCCAAGTCCAATCCGCATCCTTATATACCTGAGCATTTAAGCTAGCTTGGATACCATTCGATGCTAAAGAGAACGCGTTATCTTTCACTGTACCAATTCCAGAAGAAGGGATACCATCTACGTTAAAGATCGCGTTGTCTGTCGAACGCTTCCAATACGTACCTGAGAAATTCACATTGTTTAACCAAGCTGAATTTTTTCCTAAGTTCAAACCGATATCTGTACCAATTTCTAATTCTTTAGAAATTTCTACGTTCAAGTTCGGGTTAGATTGCGTTAATGGGAAATAGAATGCATTTCCTGCACCGATAACACCTGTATTTAGTGTGATATAACGATCAAAAGGTCTTGGCTGAATACCCGCCTCACCATAGGCCGCACGGATTTTGAAGTCCTCTAAAGTCGTGCTAATCGCTGAGTTTTTGAAAATTCCTAACTCAGAAATGCGGAAGTATGCATCTCCACGAGGGAATGTTTGTGGTGTAGACGCTGCACCGAAGGCAGACGAATAATCCGTACGGAAACCACCAGAGAAACCGCCTAAAGTACCGTAATCAAAACGCTGATTCACTAAATAACCGTACGTAATAAATGGCTCACGGTAATCACGTGCTACATAAGTAGACGCTGCTTGAGACGTATTGTATGGTGTATAGTTAGGCAATCCAATACCATAAGAGACATATGATGTATTCTCTCTATTACGGTAATCAAATGATAATTGCGTAGAAGTACGTAATGGAATGTTAATGCCAAAGTCTTGAATGAAATCTGTCTTAATAAAGGCAGATCCAATTAAGTTTTGGAATGAACTAGTAGACTCATAATTGTTGATCTCACCCGTTGCATCATTACCATTGTAGTTATAGTACCAGTATTGCTGGTCCATAATGTTTTTGTTACCTGTTTGATTCAAGTACGTATATTTCGTACGATCTGTTTGGTAATTCAAACCATACTTCGCATCTAAGGAGACAAACTTATTGATCTCATAGTTTAAGTTCATGCTTTGGCTAATATCAATACGCTTACCATCAGTAGTAGTGTAGTAGTTTACGGCATTGGGATTGTATCCATTCACACCCACTGCATCACCGAAATAACCTGGGAAGTTTCCATCCGCATCCTTAAAGTCATAATCAACGAAAGGACGAGAGTTAAATACGGAGAAAATAATCGAACGGCCCGTTCCATCATTAATCGTATTTTTCGTGTGAACTAACTGCGTAATTGAACGCAATTTCAAACCTTTCGCTAATTCGAAACCTAAGTTAGCTGTTAAGTTCGTACGATTTAAACCACCTACGTTTTTGAATGGACCTGCATTATCTGAATTAGATAAAGATAAACTAAAGTCACTCTTGTCAGAACCACCAGAAATAGCTACCGAGTTATTGTAGTTAGTCGTTGGAACGAAGAACATTTTGAAGTGATCATAGTATTTCAAGTTACGATCATATGCCTTGTTAATGTTAGTTGTGGGATCTGTTGAAGCTAAGATAACATTCTCACCATAAGCACCGTAGACTGGATCTAATGCTAGTGGATTTCCTGAACCACCAATTACTTCATTATTCGCGTTTGTCTTAAATCCGTGCTTGTTCGCCTTACTTAAGTTACCTACGTTTAACGGAGTTGAGTTAATTACTGATGAATTAATATCAATAGTAACTTTTCCTGCCTTACCTTTTTTCGAGAATAATTGAATTACTCCGTTAGCTCCCTGAGCACCATAGATTGTTGCAGCAGCCGCACCTTGAATAACCTCTACTTTCTCGATGATGTTTAAATCGATCGAGTTAAGATCAGTCGCACCTAATTCTACTCCATCTAATAAGATCATCGGAGATGTACCGCGGTTAATCGTGTTAATACCACGTAAAACGATATTCACTGGCTGACCTGGCATACCATTTGCAGAAGAAATCTGCGCACCTGCAATTTTACCAATCAATGCCTGATCTACAGAAGCGGATGGAACTGATGGCAAGTTCTTTGCAGTGATCGCCTGAACGTCAATCGCTGTGGAACGCTTGTCAATTGCCGTACCTGTACCTGTTACAACTACCTCTGATAGTTGGCGAGAATCAGTTGACAATTTCACATCGATAACAGTTTGGTTACCTACTGCAATCGATTTTGAATTTAATCCTACAAAAGAATAAACTAATGTAGCTGAACTTGGTACAGATAATGAATAGTTACCATTCACATCTGACTGAGTTCCCTTGCCTGTTCCTTTAATTTGAACAGTAACACCTGGAAGACCAGAACCGTCCTCGGCCGAGGTCACCTTTCCTGTCACCTTTTTATCTTGAGCGAAAATAGTCGCTACCGATAGCATGGTTAACAGAAAAGTCATGAGTAAGTTTTTTTTCATGAACATTTAGTTAGGGTTAAAAAATTTGTTGATAAATAAATCAATCGTGTGAAAATTAACAAAATGTTAATAAACAAACAAAAAAATCAAGTTAAATGACACGGATTAGCACTGAAAAATGAGAATAATCAATATTTTATGCTGAAAATGAGCTATTTAAGCATATAATATTTTGATAAATCCTATAAATCAGAATTACAAGAATTTTGTATTTTTCTGATACAATAGCACAATTACAAGAACTGATTCAAAATCATAACGCCAACTAGACCCGTTATTGACACAATAGTCTCCATCAAGGACCAGGATCTTAAAGTTTCCTTCACCGTTAGATTAAAGTATTCTTTGAAGAGCCAAAAACCCGTATCGTTCACATGGGAGAACATTAAACTACCTGCACCGATGCTTAATACCATTAAGTTAGCGTTTACTGATCCAGAAGCCACTAATGGATAAATCATACCTGCCGCAGTAAGCCCCGCAATGGTTGCTGAACCCAAACAAACGCGAATAATCGCCGCCATCATCCAACCCAATACCAAAGGATGAATGGGAAGTCCTCCTAAATAGTTCGCAATCTCCTTGCTAACCCCAGAAACCAATAAAATCTCTTTCAAGGTTCCTGCACCCGCTATGATTAGGAGAATCATCGCCACATCTTTCACTGCTTCGCCATAGACGTTCATCACCTCCTCGATTTTCTTCCCCATTCGTATCCCTAAGACATAGGTGGCTACTATGATGGCAATCAGCATCACCATCGCTGGATCAGCAATTAACTTCACTAATGGGTTGGTAGGCAATTGAACTTCCGCGATAGTCGTTCCTACTAATAGGAATACCGGGAATAAAGCGGCAACGAAACTAGCTGTTTTGCTCGGTAGGTTTGCTTCATCGATTTCGGCTGAGGCGAAGGCTTTGAGTGGTTTGATGGGAAGATGGGCCAAGGTTTTGGCAAAAATAGGACCCGCTAATATTATCGCCGGGATCGCTATGATAATGCCTAACATCAAAGTCTCCCCCATATTCGCGTGAAACTGCGCCACTAATGCCGCTGGAGAAGGATGCGGTGGCAAAAATCCGTGCGCCACAGATAAAGAAGCCATCATCGGAACCCCAGCCATCAAAGGTGGAATCTTGTATTGATGTACGAGGGAAAAAATCAAGGGAATCATCAAGACAAATCCCACATTATAAAACAAAGGAATTCCGATCACGAAACCTGTCAACATGAGGCCCCAGGTGATGTTTTTTAGACCAAATAGATCAATTAGAGTACCCGAAATCTGTTTTGCAGCTCCCGAACTAGCCACCAATTTCCCAAGCATAGCACCTAAAACAAGGATAACGACTAAGGAACCGAGGGTATCGCCTAGGCCTTTTTGGATGGATTTAGCTATATCTGGCAAAGGCAGACCGAGGCAAAAACCCGCAAAAAGGCTAACAAGTAAAAAGGCTATAAAAGAATTGACCTTCCAGTACGTGATTAACAGTACTAAAAGGCCAAGGCTTGCAATTACAATGAATAAAGTCATAGAGTGAATAGGTTATCACTCCCAATTTACTAGTTAGCTTTTAAAAATCGCCATAGGTTTCTTCTAAATATTTCTGCATGACTAAAATATCCTCTTTAGAAGTTAAATCAGGCACATTCTCCGCTAAAGGAATTGCAAAGAATCCTTTGCCCTCCCCTTCGCCAAACATCACCACTGACGTAGGCAATTCCTTTTCGTTACGAACTGGATGGAAAGGTGTTTTCGCTAAATAAGGCAAGAATGTACTCGCCTCAAAAACGAAAACGTTCATACTCACGCCTAAACGACCTTGCTTCGCCATCAATTCATCTGCCTGTTCCTTGGTTGGCTTCTCAATAATCTCTAATAAATACCCTTCTTCATCCGTACGAATCAAAGCAAAAGCCGAAATACGCTCTGCTGGATATAACAAACTATCACGGTGATATGAAATCAAGGCTTGAGGAACTTCGGATGCCCAAAGTGTCTTCAACGCATTCACCGAATACAAATTATCTGAATTACACACGATCACGCGGCCTTTCTGCCAATCCGCATGTTGAGATAAAGCTTGGTACACCGCATCCGCCGTTCCTGCTGGTTTCTCGCGATCCGCAGCAATTTGCTGACGAGCAAACACGATTGTCATTCCCCAAGTAGCATCTTTCGCCATTAAAGACTCACAATACTCCTGAGAAACATTGTCTGTAGGGTGCAAAAGCAACATCACCTCTTCGATTCCCGCTAGGTGAGCATTGTATAATTGATAATCAATCAAGGTCTTGCCATTCTTTCCCACTTGGATCATCCCTTTCGTCACTGCATTCGCCTGGGCTACTAATTTAGGGTCTAGATCGCTGTTCTCCTCGGCTAATGCTTTCTTCATACGAGAGGCCATACCACCCGCTAAAATCAATAATCTCTTCTTCATCTTATTTTAGTTGTTCCTTTATCTACTGTAATGATGTAGGCCTTCCCACCCTCTTTTTCGATGGCTGCGACCACTTTTTCTGGATCCTTAGGCGCATAGGCAAACATACATCCGCCGCCACCTGATCCATTTATTTTGGCTCCCAAAGCTCCTGCCTCCAATGCCGCCTCGATCATTCGATTGATTTTTGGCGTAGAGATTCGCTTGTGATCCCGCAAATTTACTTGATGTTCGTTTAATAAAGAACCTAATTTTTCATCTGACCAGGAGTTTTTTCCTTCGAACATCGCCTTCGCCTCTAAAAGCAAATCCCGATCACAAACGTTCGATTGCAAAAGCACCCATTCATCCTCAGTCAATAAATCTCGGTACCTCTCTGGATTCATTTCAGTGGCTAAATCAAATTCTGGATATTTTGCCTGAATCTTTTTCATTCCTCCTAGCATCCCAAACTTCACATGACTCAAAATTCCCAAGGTATCTTTCGGCTCCATCGAATCCCCTAACACGAAGGTTCCCAATTCTCTCGCATAGGTTTCAATGTGAATTTCAGGTACACTGGCTAAGTAAATCACATTTCCCACCGCCGTTGAATATTGATCCATCATTCCGCCTGGCTCGGAAAATTCTAAAACCTCCGCTTCATACGTGATCTCACCGACTTGTTTTTGGGAATAACCCAAACCGTAGATTTCATTCAAAAAATTCACCCAAGAAACGAGCAAGGCAGAGGAACTGGAGGTGCCAGAATTGATGGGAATATTTCCGCTAACGCTTAGTTCTAACCCTCTTTCAAGTCGATGACCCTTCCGGTGCAATACATTCAGTACACTCTTAAAATAATCGCGTTCTTTCGTGTAGGCCAGTGGATAGTGTAGTTCAAATGACTCTTCCATTCCTACATCAGGTAATGCAAAGTGAATGGTTTTTGTGTCATTAAAATCCCCCTCTATCTGAATTCTCTTAGATATCGCCGCTGCAATCACCGGTAAACCTAGATAATCTTGATGTTCACCAAAAAGACAGATGCGACCCGGTGTAGATACGATCATTCTAGGCAGGGTTTTTCGTTAAATAATCTAATTTGTAGGCCCAAGTCGCAGCGATATTTTCCGCCTTCGTTATCGCCTCTTCTGTCTTCGGTCCTTCAAACAAATCCCGCAGCGTTTCTCTAAACATCGAAAGCCATCTTTCGAAGTGCGCAGGGGTTATTGGATGAATTTGATTAATCTGCAAGTGAGGTCTCATGGGCGCCCCTTTATAGGCCGTACCTTGAAAGAGCAACATCTCCCAAAAATCATACATTTTAGGGAGATGTGTCGAAAAATCTACGTGCATCACTTCCATAAATACCTTACCAACCAAATCATCGGAGGGCATTTTAGCATAAAATGCATCTACAAATATTTTAATGTCGGCCTTCGTAGTGATGTCGTTTTTCATTAATGCGTTTTCACTTTTTTAAGCAATTGCTGCGCCACTTTGCCGCCTTGAATCACTCCTTGATCAAGCGCAGGACGGAAGTGAATTCCTCCATACAAACGACTTATCGATGCTTCATCAGCCGCTTGCTTGAAGGACGTAAATTTACGCGGAGGTAAGCCATACGGAATTTCCGTCGAGTCATTAAAGGCGACATTATCCCCATAAATATTCGTCAATACCGTAGCCGCCGCACTTGAAATAGTACTATGTCCGGAGGTGTATTCTGGGAATGGAGGCGTCTGTAAAATCGGTATCCATTTTTTATCAATACTGTTGTTAATGACCGTCTCTGGACGAATTCTTACCGAACGGTATTTCTCATCCCAGCACGAAATAAATCCATCGAAAATGGACATCGATGTCAGCACAAAAGCTTCAGCCACTTGCACGTGTGTCTTCTTCAATTGACGAGAGACTTGCCCCACAATCCCCATCCAGTGGCCTCCTGGCGACATTTTCTTCGTTGCAAACATCGCATGTCCTGTGATATTCATTTTAAATGGATTACAATCCCAGAAGTTCGCAATATCCCGCTGTTCATTGGTTAAATTCTTCACGGTATTATACGACTCCATCACCTCTTTGTAATAAGGAGTACCTGGTGTTAAATCAAATTTAGCTGGAATAGGCGCCTGAAATTGAGCCGATGAATCTAGACCTACAGGGCGAATCTTTGTCCAAAAAGGCTCCACCGCATCCATGTAGGCCGGAGGTGTAGGCGTCCAAGTTCCTGGTTCATTTGTTACTGTAAAACGGAAACCACGGGTCTGCTTGTAATTATCTTTTGCCGAATATTTAATTACAGATTCCGCAATCGAATCTCCTAATGCGATAGAACGCTCATAAACGTCATCCGGAATACCGGTCGCTTTGTAATCTTCCTCTAATTTTTTATCAAACTCCTCATATAACTCTTGCGCAAAAGTCAGCTTCTTGCCTACCGATAAAAAGGCACGCGTAGAAGCTAAAGGATAGCAATATTCCTTGCCTTTTTCCGGCTGAGCGACTTTTTCAAAACCATTAATTTGCCCTACTAAAGACTTATAGCCCTTTTCTCCATGAATCGCTGCTTCATAGCCTGCAATACTAGCATACATGTAAATACGAGAGGAAACGGGAGGTGCGAAAATGTCGTGAATGATACTTTCCGTCAACATGACTTCGGCGCGAATCAGAAATTCCGGATTGGCAGCCATTTTTTGGTAGTCTTTGTTCGAAGTGGAACAAGATGCTGCGAACAAAACGGCGAAAAGAAGAATAATTTTTTTCATGTAGGGCTTGATTAACCGCACAAAGGTAAGAAAAATCAAACATACATTTCGCTGATGAAAATCAGGATTTGGCTAAAACTTCTTCTGCCGCCTTTCTGCCTGAGGCTAAGGCACCTTGTAAGGAAGGAAACTCCAAATAATCCCCCGCTAAAACGATTCCATTCGCCGCTTTTTTTACCGCTTCATAGTCATCCACTAATTGCAAGGAATGCGGTATATCGAATCTCATGACTAGACTTAGTTTCTGACCTGGCAATTGCTTTTCTAACGCTTCTTTTACTTCCTTTTCCGAACTATGATGTAGTGTCGTCGCGGAATACAAGGCACTGCCTTTAGGCGCAAAATCAGGGTTAATGTCCGTTAAACAGGTATAATGCAATAAATGTTCATCGCCCACCAGTCTTAATAAGGCCGGCTGAGGATTTGATTTTTTAGCTGAAAAATAATAGGTTTTGGAGGCCAAAGTGGATGGATTTTTTTGTCCTAGTAATCGCGCGGCTACAGGTAATTCAACCGCTAATATAACCGCCTCGCCTTCAATCTTTTCTCCGGTGCTTAGTGTAATGCTCGTGGCGTCCACCTGAGAGATTTCTTGATTTAATCTGATCGAATCTTGTGGCAAACGTGCTGCCAGTTGATCCGGGATCGCCTGTATTCCTTTCGCAGGAATCGCCGCATCACCAGACAAAAACTGATTCAAATAATAATAAAAAAGAGAGGCCGGCTGGGTCAAGTTTTCTTGCAGGAAAATGCCTTGAAAAAAAGGAATCAAAAACGCATTTTTGAATCGGTCTGAGAACGAAAAGGAATCTATTAATTCCTGCGTGGTTTGAGACATCCCATTTAATGGTTCCACCTTGCCTTGAAGCTTCCACCAAATCCTAGTTAGCGAAAAAACATCCTGAATGCTGAGCAAATCAGAACTAAACAACTCAAATGGCTTACGCAATGGATTGTAAAAAACCTGATCTTGTACCATGGCTCCCGATTCAAAATACTGTAAATCAAGTGCGTTTAGATCTAGAGAACGCTGAACTTCAGGATAGGAGGTTTGTAATACTTGAAAACCACGGTCTAAAATAAATCCATCTTTTTGCATTGAGCAAACACGCCCACCCACCCGTGCTTCCTTTTCAAACAAAATGAAGTCTCTGCGGTTATCATGTAAAATATTGGCTGCTTGCAACCCGGCAATTCCGCCTCCAACAAGTAGGATGGGTTTCATAGATAAATTATATTTTTTAAAACTCTACAAAATTAAAATTGTTTAACATTCTTTTTGTTAAATTGCACATTATAAATATAAAATTGCTGAATGGAGTACCTAGTTAAGGCAGAAGGAGAGTACAAATACATCGACGAAGGACAAGGCGAAACCTTATTATTACTTCACGGATTATTTGGCGCATTGAGCAATTGGGCTGGAGTGATTAACCACTTTAAGTCTAACTACCGCGTGATTATCCCCTTAATGCCCATCCACGAGATGCCCATTAAAGAGGCTGGATGCGAAGGCTTGACCGAGTTTATTGAAGGCTTTGTTGACTTTAAAGGCTTAGATAAATTCAGTGTGATCGGAAATTCTTTGGGCGGTCATGTGGCCTTGATTTATACGCTTCGCCATCCAGAAAAAATCCAGCGATTGATTTTAACAGGTTCCTCAGGTCTTTTCGAAAACTCCATGGGAGGTTCTTATCCGAAAAGAGGCAATTACGAATACATTAAAGAACGCGTTGAATATACGTTTTATGACCCTAAGACGGCTAGCAAAGAATTAGTCGATGAGGTTTTTGAAATCACGAATAGTATCCCTAAAGTGATGCGTATTATCGCGATTGCGAAATCTGCACAGCGTAACAATATGGCCAAAGATATTGTTCACATCAAGGCCCCTACCCTATTGATTTGGGGTTTAAACGATACCATTACCCCTCCTGAAGTGGGTCACGAATTCAACCAATTAATTCCAGGTTCGACCTTGAAATTTATTGACAAATGCTGCCACGCTCCCATGATGGAAAGACCAGCTGAATTCAACGAAATAGTCACCGAGTGGTTAAACAATAACCCGATCTAACATGCTAATTCTATCACACCTAAATTACGATTTACCGGTGTTACGAATGAGTGATTCTGTGTCTAAAGCCCAGAAGACCCTTCGTGCAAACGGAATCAATGCCTTAGCGGTGGTGGAGAAAAAGCAATTTATCGGCCTAGTTACCGAAGAAACACTGGCGCAGGCCATCTCTCCTGATCAAACAGTAGCTGACCTTCAAGCCCACTTTTCTACCTTTCAAATGGAAGAGGAGGAAGATGTATTAGCCAGCCTACCCTGGTTTGACGATTCCACCGTTGAACTAATCGCCATTACGAATCCATCAGGCTTGTTCACTGGCTATTTGACTAAATCAACTGTCGGGAATTTATTACTCAAATCAGGCTTAGAACAGAAGAATGGAGGAATTATTCGTATTCCGTTCCAAAGTTCCCGCGACAGCCTAAGTTCCATCATCCGAATCATTGAAGAGGAAAATGGATTTGTGGTGCGTAG
>JACCDZ010549017.1_pt1 | contig 13291 bp, 14 predicted proteins | sample 7449551 | NCBI WGS metagenome assembly JACCDZ01 (sample SAMN15323452, study PRJNA562643) | freshwater metagenome | isolation source: river surface water | place: USA:Blue River Watershed | collected 2017-08-18
ATCCACTGCCTCCAGCAGTTTAAGGTCTTCGGCCTCAACAATTTCCTGGGTAATACGATCACGAGCGTTTCCAAACTTCATGAGCTGCTACCCGAGAGCGAATGGGGTGCTCTTGTGTCAGCTCACCGCTCGTTACCTATCTGGATGGCGAATGCAATCTGCGCTCAGTCGAGTTGCACCTGCACCCACCCTGTCAAGTTGGGCTAGCGGTTAGCTGTAGCCTACTTACCGCCAGACCGGCATTATCTGGGATGGGGCAATTCGATGTGAAAGCCCGTGAGGCTAGCCGCTGAGGTGCACCAGATGCGGCCTTTGTGAGCCTCAATGATGGATCGGGTGATTGCAAGCCCGAGCCCGGCGTTGCTCGGGCTGCCCTCCCGCCGAGCGGGGTCAACCCGGTAAAAGCGGTCGAAGAGCTTCTCTAGATGCTCTGAGCTGATTGTGTCCCCTGGGTTCTCGATACTGAAGGTAGTGGAGTCCTCTGTCTCGCGGATCAGAACCGAAATTGTCTGTCCCGCCGGCGTGTAGCGCAGCGCATTGGACAGCAAGTTGGATAGCGCGCGATCAAGCATCAGCCGATCTCCCAGCACTTGGCCTTTGCCTGTGAGCGATAGCTCAATGCCGCGCTCTTCGGCCAGAAGGTGGTAGTAGTCAAACAGCTTGAAGACTACGTCAGCCAGTTCGATCCTGGCCTGCTCGGGGATGATCAGGCCATTATCAGCCTTGGCCAAGAACAGCATGTCATCAATCATCCGAGACATGCGCTTCAAGTCCTCCAGGTTGGAGTACAGATTCTCCTCATAGGCATTGATATCGCGTTTTTTACTCAGCACGACCTCGGTGTGGGTCATCAGATTGCTGACTGGAGTTCGTAGCTCGTGGGCAATGTCGGCCGAAAAATTGGAGAGCCTAACGAAGGCATCCTCTAGCCGAGCCAACATCGCATTGAAGGAGAGAACCAGTTGCTGAAGTTCCCGCGGCACTGGTTCGAGAGGGATTCGCTCCTGTAACGAGCGAGCGGACATCCCGGAGGCCACATGAGTGACTTGCCGCAGAGGCCTAAGGCCGCTGCGAGCAACCACCCAGCCGAGTGTGGCACTGAACAGGGCGCTGATGACCAATCCAATCCAAAACCATCGTTGCAGCGTGTCGAAAAAGTGTGTGTGATCGGTGACGTCAAGAATCAGCAACGCAGTGAGCGGCTCAGCCTGATCGGCTACCGAGATTTGCTCCGTCATGCCACGGTACATGTGTTGGCCGTTCTGCCACTCCCACATGCTCTGCTCATTTGCACGTCTGAAACGCTCAGGTACTTCGACTGCTCTGGGGTCGGAAAACAGTACAGAACCGTCACTGGCCAGGATAGTGGCGGCCAGATCCTGATGGGCTCCCAGCAAAGCTCGCAACTGCGGTAATTCTTCCGAAAGGCTCGCTTCACCGCGAGCATTGTTGAGGATATGTTTGGCGGATTCGAGTTTCTCCACCAGGGCCTGCCGATCCAGCATCTTGAAGTGGTGCTGGCTGAGCATATTGAAACTCAGCCCTGCTACCGTCAGGACTGCAATTACCGCGGACATGAACATCAGGCTCATGCGTGCGGTCAGCGAAAGGTGCTTCATATTCACTCCGGAGCATCCATCATGTATCCCATGCCGCGGGCGGTATGAATCAGCTTGAGATCGAAATCGTCATCGATTTTTGCGCGTAGCCGGCGTACCGCAACCTCAATAACATTGGTGTCGCTGTCGAAATTCATGTCCCAAACCTGAGAGGCAATCAGCGACTTCGGGAGCACCTCGCCGCGCCGGCGCAGTAGCAGTTCCAGCAGTGAAAACTCCTTCGCGGTCAGGTCAATTCGTTTACCGCCGCGGATGGCGCGACGCTTCATCAGATCGACTTCCAAATCGGCAATTTTCATCGTTGTTTGCGTGGGTGAGCCATTGCCTCTACGCAGCAGCGTTCTGACCCTGGCCAGAAGTTCAGAGAAAGCAAATGGCTTGATCAGGTAGTCGTCCGCGCCCAGCTCCAACCCTTTAACGCGGTCCTCCACACCATCGCGTGCCGTCAAGAACAATACGGGGACGTCTTTTCCTGCGGCGCGCACCATGCGCAGCACTTCCCACCCGTCCAGCCCAGGCATCATCACATCCAGGATCAGGAGGTCATAGGACTCACTCAGAGCGTGCTGTAGAGCATCTGTACCGGTCATAACCCGGTCGACATTGAAGCCCGCTTCACTGAGGCCTTGCTGCAGGTATGCACCGGTTTTGGGTTCATCTTCAGCTACCAGTAGTTTCATGCGAGCAGACTCCAAATATCGGGTGGCCTGAGTTTGCAGGCAAACCGCGGCCCCAACCAGAAGCTTACGAAAATGTAATTCTGGCTTCAGCTCGCTGACAGGGTGGCTTGTCTAAGGTGCAAGCATGAGCACTAGGTTGTGCTCTCGGCCCTCGACAGACCAAAAGCAGAGGTGCCGGCCATAGTTTGCACTGATGGAGACTGTCCCATGAAATCGCTGAAACCTTTGCTTCTGGTTGGCTCGCTACTGCTCTCTTCTATGGCTTGGGCCGAGGGGGGCAGCGACCGTGTATTCGAGCGCATCCAGCAGATGCGCGACAAAGCAGAAGTCGTGCTGAACCAGGCGGAGAAGGCCCCGGTCGGCGAGCGGCATGTGCACATGAAGGCGCATATGAACATGCTCGAAGACATCATGAGCCAGCTGCACAACGAGCATCCCGCGCCGAACATGTCTGCCGAAGAGCATCTGGCCTGGATGGAAAAGCATGACAAGTTGGTAGACGACGTGCTGGGTCAAATGATTCGAGAGCACAAGTTGATGATGGCCGATAAGGAATGCCATCAGTAAAGATTTCCCCCATCTTCCAGGTCTTTCGTGATTGCTCCTTTGGCCTAGCGGCGCCTTTATGGCGCCGTGTTTTTTCCCAGCTGACGCGATTGTAGTTTTGGGGTCAGCGGCCTGGCAGCAAGCGGGGAATAGCATGAGATTTCCAACACCCATCGCGAGGTCTCATCATGAAGCGCATACCCCTTAAGCTGTTGATCGGCACTCTGTTCATCAGCACCACTTTTCCGGCATTTGCCGAGGCCGGCGGCAGTAGCAATGGCATTGGGCAGCAGGCCCAGGCGACGCCGGCGACTCGTACCATCCTGATAAAGATGGACGACCTCAACTACAGCCAGAAAACGATCGATGTGAAACCGGGTGAAACCGTGCGCTTCGTTCTGAAGAACGAGGGCGCGTTGATGCATGAGTTCAACATCGGGCAGGCAGCTTCCCAGCTGGAACACCAGCGCAAGATGGCGTCCTTGTTCAAGGACGGCACATTGACCCCGACCGGCATGGCCGAACGCATTGTCTGGCATGAGCGTTATGGCACTGGTGATGCCAACCCGCCTGGGTATCCGGAAGTCATCAAAGCCAAGCATGACGATCCGAACGCGGTTCTCGTCGAGCCCGGCACAACCAAAGAGTTCGTGTGGACCTTCCCTCAGGCGGGCAGTTTGAGCTTCGCCTGTACATTGCCCGGACATTACCAGGCGGGAATGGTCGGTGAGTTTGCTCTGCGTTAGTCCGGCACCGGTGCTACCCGTTGGCCGTGGGATGGGTAGCACCGATCTGACGAACCTTACTGAGATGTATTTTTCACGTCAGCGTACTGCCAGCTGCGCCTCCTTAGTATCGGGACTCATCCCTTCACAGCACCTCAGAGGCAAACCATGCAACTCAGACCCGCTTTCATAATCGCCACCCTTGGTTTGCTGCTCAATGCTGCCAATGCGCAGGCCAGTCCGAGCCACAAGAGCGACAGCATCGGCCAGCCGGGAGACAGTCAGGCCGTAGATCGCACCATCGAAGTGCGGATGGGGGATATCTTCTTCAAGCCCAAAGCAATGGAGATCAAAGCAGGCGAGACGATTCGCTTCGTCCTGAAAAACGACGGCGCACTGCTACACGAATTCAATCTTGGCAAAGCGGCATCCCATGCCGCACACCAGAAAGAAATGGCCGCGATGTTTCAGAACGGCACTCTGCCTCCAGCCGGTGCACATGACATGAGCAATATGGGCCATGCCATGGGTGGCATGAAAATGGCCGGCATGGAGCACGATGCCTCCAACAGTGTTCTTGTCGGACCTGGTGCTCGCGAAGAGTTGATCTGGACCTTCTCCGCTGCCACCGAACTGGAGTTCGCCTGCAATATTCCAGGACATTATCAGTCAGGAATGGTCGGTAAGGTAATCGTCCGTTGACGTCTACCGATACTCGTCAACTCCGCCCAGTCTGGGACACCTATGCTGATCCAGGCGCCATTGAAACGAGGCTATTGTCATGGACCATACCCATCACACCAGAACCACTGAGTCACCTTTTTGGAAGAGCAAGATTGGCATTGCGCTGATCATGCTGGCCGTAATCGGCATCTTCTATGTGGCACGCGAGCATTACGGTCATATCTCGCAGGCCCTGCCATACCTCATCCTGCTGTTATGCCCGCTTATGCACCTGTTTGGCCACAATCATGGCGGGCAATCCCACGCCAGCGGTGCCGCGGTTTCCAAGGACGAAGATAGGAAATAAATCGCATGCGAAACTCTTCATGCCACGATCACGGACACGCCCACAACTCGGACGATCAAACGGAAAGGCAACGCGACCCTGTGTGTGGCATGGAGGTGAAACCTGATAGCCCATACCGCGAGAGCGTTGAAGGGAAGACCTACCGCTTCTGCAGTGCCAAATGCCTGCAGAAGTTTCAAGTTGATCCCCTCTCGTACATGGGCCACTCGTCTCACGCAGCACATCCGCATGCGAGTCAGCCTCCGATATCGGCATCAGCAGGCGCCGAATACACCTGTCCGATGCATCCTGAAATTCGCCAGCCAATCCCAGGCAACTGCCCGATTTGTGGCATGACGCTGGAGCCGGTCATCCCGGAGCTGGAAGAGGAAGAGAACCCTGAGCTGAAGGACTTTTCCCGACGGTTCTGGTGGACTCTACCGCTGACAGTGATCGTCACCCTGCTGGCGATGGCTGGCCACTCCCTGCAGCTGATGCACGGCACGCAGCAGAACTGGGTCGAGCTGGCGCTAGCCACCCCGGTGACGCTATGGGGCGGCTGGGTGTTCTTTACCCGTGGCATCGACTCGATACTCCGCCGCAGCCCGAACATGTGGACGCTGATCGGTCTGGGCACCGCCGCCGCCTACTTCTACAGCGTGGCCGCCACTCTGGTGCCGCAGTGGTTCCCGGCGGCCTTCCTCCAGGACGGGCGCATCGGCGTCTATTTCGAGGCGGCCGCGGTGATCATCTCGCTCACCCTGCTGGGGCAGATGCTCGAACTCAAGGCCCGCTCGCAGACCTCGGCGGCGATCAAGTCGCTGCTGGGGCTGGCACCGAAGACGGCGCGGCGCATCGGGGCCGATGGTCGTGAGGAGGACATCCCGCTGACCCATGTCCACCAGGGCGACCACCTGCGTGTCCGCCCGGGCGAGAAGGTTCCGGTGGATGGGGCGGTGCTGGAGGGCGAGAGTGCTGTCGATGAGTCGATGCTCACCGGCGAGCCGGTTCCGGTCACCAAGCGGGTTGGCGATGCCCTGATCGGCGCCACCCTGAACACCCATGGCAGCCTGATAATGGAGGCGCAGAAGGTCGGCGCCGAAACCATGCTGTCGCAGATCGTGCAGATGGTGGCCCGGGCCCAACGCTCCAAGGCGCCGATGCAGCGCATGGCCGATGCCGTGGCGGGTTATTTCGTGGTCGGGGTGATTCTGATCGCGGTGCTGACCTTCCTCGGCTGGGGGCTTTTCGGGCCGGAGTCGGGCTGGGTGTTCGGTCTGATCAACGCGGTGGCAGTGCTGATCATCGCCTGCCCCTGCGCCCTAGGCCTGGCGACGCCTATGTCGGTGATGGTCGCGACGGGCAAGGCCGCTGGCAGCGGCGTGCTGTTCCGCGATGCCGGCGCCATCGAGAACCTGTGCAAGATCGATACGCTGATCGTCGACAAGACCGGAACCCTGACCGAAGGGCGTCCGGTATTCCACAGCGCGGAAGGCACCGGCGCCTTCGATTCCGGCGCGGTATTGCGCCTAGCCGCCAGCCTCGACCAGGGCAGTGAGCATCCACTGGCGCATGCCATCGTCGATCATGCCCGCAGCGCTGGGCTCGCCCTGGCCAAGCCGGAGACCTTTGAATCGGGCTCCGGGATCGGGGTCAGGGGGCTGGTTGAAGGGCACCAGTTGCAACTGGGCAACACAGCGCTGCTGGACGAGGCGGGCATCGATATCACACCGCTGCGCAATCGCGCCGAGCAGCTGCGCCTGGAGGGCATCAGCATTATCTATCTGGCGGTTGATGGCCGTCTGGCGGGGCTTCTGGCCGTTTCCGATCCGATCAAGCCGACCTCGCAGCAGGCGGTTTCCAGGCTCCAAGACGCGGACGTGAAAGTCATCATGGCCACCGGCGACGGCCTGACCACGGCCAAGGCCGTCGCCAAACAGTTGGGGATCGAGGAGGTTCACGGGGAGGTCAAACCGCAGGACAAGGAGGAGCTGGTCGCCAATCTGCAGGGCTACGGCCGGCGTGTCGCCATGGCCGGTGACGGGATCAACGATGCACCGGCCCTGGCCAGGGCCGACGTGGGCATCGCCATGGGCACGGGCACCGACGTGGCCATGAACAGCGCCCAGGTGACGCTGGTCAAGGGCGACCTGACGGGCATTCTGCGTGCGCGCACCCTGTCACTGGCCACGGTGCGCAACATGCGCCAGAACCTGGCCTTTGCCTTCATCTACAACGCCATGGGTATCCCGCTGGCGGCCGGGCTGCTGTACCCGCTGACGGGCCATCTGCTGTCGCCGCTGGTCGCCGCCCTGGCGATGAGCGTCAGCTCGGCGTCGGTGGTCTTCAATGCGCTGCGCCTGCGGCAGACCCGGATCGACTAGTCGGGCAACGGCCCGACGCTGATCTGCATTTATTCCTCACAGGCTGCTTGACCTTGCCAAGGTGGCAAGGTTGAAGCTGAAGGTACGGCAACGGGTGCCGTTCCTGAGATGAGGTGATTTATGGTCGTTTTGAAGGTGACTGGAATGAGCTGTGGCGGCTGCGTGAGCAAGATCACGAGGGCGATCCAGGCCCTGGATCAGCAGGCACGGATTGAGGTAGACCGGGCTACTGGCAGGGTTGCGGTCGAGACTAGCGAAAGCGCGGCAAGCCTGCGTGAGCTGGTGCAGCGGTTGGGCTTTGGCGCCGAGATCGGCGCATAGGCAAGACTGCGTCCTTTGCGAGGCCGGTGGCCTTCACGCCCCGGCCTTGAGACGCACCAACAGCCCATCACTGACCCACTGGCGCAACCAGACGGCCGCCTGCAGAGGTGCCTGCTCGCCATGCTGTGGGAGCAGCGCCGCGCAGAGCCCAGAGAAGGACTCGCCGCCTACGAACGAGCACAGGGCCGTCGCTTCGCCCTGCTCCAGGCTGCGATAGTGGCAGAGCAAATCATGCCGCCAGACCAGGCAGCTGCAGGCGTCGGGCAGGCGGATGAGTTCCGGGAGCGGTTCGCCGTCCTTGGCGGCCTTCCAGAGCGCCAGCGTGTTGTACTGCAGCTGCAGCCAGTTGACCGAGGGCGCCAGCGACGCCCGGAGGGTGACCCAGTCTTCGGGCGGGAGGCAGGCCATGTCTTCTGCCGAGAGCGCGTCGGCATCGCGCGCATCGAACGCCAGGGTAAAGGCCCACTCCAGCGTGGCGAGCTCGCGCAGCGGCGACAGCTGCGGCTCCGCGACATAGCCGGCGATGAACTCGGGGAGCTTCTCGCCCAGCCAGCGCAGGCTGAAGTGCCGCGGCGGCCAGGCGGCGAGGTAGGCCAGCGCCAGTTGCTCGAACGACTCCGCGCCCAGCCATTGCTGCAGCGCCGGGAAGTCCTCGCGCAATACCGCCAGCAGGCGCGCGCGGTAGGCGTTGTGGTAGATCCGCAGACCGTCGGCGACGCCCAGCGCGGCGCTGCCCTGCAGCTGCTCCAGCAGCTCGGCCGGGGGGCGATCGGATGCGCCGGCCAGGTAGGCTTGCAGGGCTTCCTGCAGTGCACTCAGCTGCATGGTTCGGCTCTCAGGGCGTCATCGGCAAGCGTGCGCGCCTGCTCCAGCTCGGCCAGCAGCTCATCGAGGGGCGGGAAATGATCGTCGCGCTCAATCAAGGTGGCGGTCGGGCCGAGATGGGACAGGGTCTTGCCATAGAGCGCCCAGACCGGATCGGCGATGGGCGCGTCGTGGGTGTCGATGAGGTACTGCCCGTAGTCGCTGTGCCCCGCCAGGTGGATCTGGCGGATGCGCTCTCGTGGCAGCTCCAGGATGAACTGCCAGGGATCGAAGCCCTGATTGCGCGAGCTGACGTAGACATTGTTCACATCGAGCAGCAGCTCACAGCCGGTCATCTGGCTCAGCCGCGCGAGGAACTGCGACTCGCTCATGCAGGAGGTTTTCCACTGCAGGTAGGCGGAGACGTTCTCCAGCACCAGGGGGCGCTGCAGGATGTCCTGCACCACGCGCACCCGCTCGGCGACATGCTGCAGGCTTTCCTCGGTGAACGGCAGGGGCAGCAGGTCATGCAGCTGATGGGCATTGCCCCGGCTCCAGCACAGGTGATCGGACACCCAGTGGGGCTGTAGGCGGTCGGCCAGCTTGCGCAGCCGGCGCAGGTAGTCGAGATCCAGGGCGTGGGCGCCGCCGATCGACAGCGAGACCCCGTGCATGACCAGGGGATAGTGTTCTTTGATCGCGTCGAGAAAGTAGAGGGCCTTGCCGCCGTCCACCAGATAGTTCTCGGAGATGACCTCGAACCAGTCGACCGCTGGGCGCTGCTCCAGGATCTGCTGGTAATACTCGCTGCGTAGACCAAGACCGAAACCCAGCGTAGTGCGCATGCTCATTCACGGCTCCAGAAGGGGAGTGGCGGGCACTCCCCGGGGTGGCATCACTCGCTGGTCTTGCCACCGGCTTCGTCGCACTGGGTCTGGGTCATCAGTTTGAAGCCCTGGCCCTTGCACTCGCCCTGGCCCTTGCAGGAGTTCTTGGCGGTCATGCAGTCGTTCTGGCCTTTGCAGGCATTGACGCCGAAGCACTGTACTTCTGCCGCCTTGGCATCTTGCGCCGCTTGTGCCGGCAGGGTGGCGAAGAGGCTGGCGGCGGTCAGGGCCAGGGCGGCGCCAGTGAGGGCGTTGGATTTTGTCGACATGGTGGTGATCTCTCTTGGTGGTGGCGGGTCGGGCATGCCGCTTCACAAGGCTCGCAAGGCTGCGGAAGGGCACGGGATAGACACTACAGAGCAGGCGCGATGCTCGACAAGCAGGAAATGGCTAGCTGACAGAACTGTAATCTCTGGCTCAGGTTTCTGTCAGGGCCCTTTGGATAAAGTGGTCCCGAGTCTGATGCTCGGCCTCGATTTACGAGGAATATCCAATCCCAAAGGAACCCAAGATGAAATCGATCAAAGTGTTTTTTGTAGTAACCGCTATCAGTGTTTCCGGTCTGGCCATGGCCGAGGGCGGTGCGGATCGGACGTTTGCGCGCATGGAGCAGGCCCGACAGGTATCCATGGAGGCCTACCAAGTTGCGCAACAGAAGAAGGAGGAGGCTCCGCTCGCCAGCGAGCACGGCAAGCAGGTCGGGCACGCCAGCTGCTGAACTAAGCTGACAGAAATGTAATCACCCTGAGGGGTGATATCTGGCAGTTTCATACTCCTCGCCGCCGCAGTGCCTTGCGTGCCGGTGACGAGTAAGGTCGAGGGGAAACCCGCTGCAACTGAAATCGCCAAAAATACCGACGCCGGCCTTGATGGTTCCGGCTCATTTGATGGGACGCAACGGCATGCAAAATAAAACCACAAGACGAACCTTCGTCAAAGGGCTGGCCGCCACCGGTATTCTGAGTGGGCTGGGCATGTGGCGCACGCCGGTCTGGGCCGTGACCAGCCCCGGCCAGCCCAACGTGCTGAGTGGTACGGATTTCGATCTGTTTATCGGGGAAACCCCGGTAAACATTACCGGTGCGGCGCGTACCGCCATGACCATCAACGGCTCGCTGCCCGGCCCGATCTTGCGCTGGCGGGAGGGCGAAACGGTCACCCTGCGCGTGCGCAACCGGCTCAGGGAGGATACCTCCATCCACTGGCACGGCATGATCCTGCCGGCCAACATGGACGGCGTACCCGGCCTGAGCTTCCATGGCATCGCCCCCGACGGGATGTACGAGTACCGCTTCAAGGTCAACCAGAATGGTACCTACTGGTATCACAGCCACTCGGGTCTGCAGGAGCAGGTCGGGGTCTACGGCGCCCTGGTGATCGACGCGAAAGAGCCCGAGCCGTTCAGCTACGACCGTGACTACGTGGTGTTGCTGAGCGACTGGACCGATGAGGACCCCGCCCGCGTCCTGGCCAAGCTGAAGAAACAGTCGGACTACTACAACCAGCACAAGCGCACCGTCGGCGACTTCATCGATGACGTGAGCGAGATGGGCTGGTCGGCCGCGGTCGCCGATCGCAAGATGTGGGCCGAGATGAAGATGAGCCCCACCGACCTCGCCGACGTCAGTGCCTACACCTACACCTACCTGATGAACGGCCAGGCGCCGGACGGCAACTGGACCGGCCTGTTCAAGCCGGGCGAGAAGCTCCGCCTGCGCTTCATCAATGCCTCGGCCATGACTTATTTCGATGTGCGCATCCCTGGCCTGAAGATGACGGTGGTGGCCGCCGATGGACAGTACGTCAAGCCGGTCAGCGTCGACGAGTTCCGTATCGCCGTGGCCGAAACCTACGATGTCATAGTCGAGCCCGAGAGCGAGCAGGCCTACACCCTTTTCGCGCAATCCATGGACCGTAGCGGCTATGCCCGCGGCACCCTGGCGGTGAGCGAGGGCCTGAGCGCGCCGGTGCCGGAGCCCGATCCACGCCCGCTGATTGCCATGGCGGACATGGGCATGGATCACGGCAGCATGGGTGGCATGGACCATGGCGGCATGGCCGGTATGGATCACAGCCAGATGGCGGGCATGGACCATGGAGCCATGCAGGGCGCCATGGCCAGCATGGATCATTCCGCAATGTCCGGAATGGGCGGCGCGATGCAGTCGCATCCGGCTTCCGAGACCGACAACCCGTTGGTCGACATGCAGACCATGGCACCGCTGCCCAAGCTGAGCGACCCAGGCATCGGCCTGCGCGACAACGGGCGGCGGGTCCTGACCTACGCGGACTTGCGCAGCACCTTCCCCGACCCGGATGGCCGCGAGCCGGGGCGCACCATCGAACTGCACCTCACCGGGCACATGGAGAAGTTCGCCTGGTCGTTCGACGGCATCAAGTTCTCCGATGCCGAACCGCTGCGTCTCAAGTATGGCGAGCGGGTGCGTATCACCCTGGTCAACGACACCATGATGACCCACCCCATCCATCTGCATGGCATGTGGAGCGACCTGGAAGACGAGAACGGCAACTTCCTGGTGCGCAAGCACACCATCGACATGCCACCAGGCTCGAAGCGCAGTTACCGCGTGACGGCTGATGCCCTGGGACGCTGGGCCTACCACTGCCACCTGCTGCTGCACATGGAGATGGGCATGCTCCGTGAAGTGCGGGTGGACGAGTAAGGAGATAACCGATGAACAATTTACCCAAGTGCCACGCCCTGCTCGCGCTGGCCGTGTCGCTGGGCTCCCTGGGCAGCGCCGCCGCCCTGGCGGCGGAAATGGATCATGCGGCCATGGGCCACGGCAGCATGCCGATGGATCACAGCCAGATGAATCATGGCTCTGCCCAGGTCCCGATGAAGGGCATGGATCACAGCCAGATGAACCATGGTTCTGCAGAGGCGCCGCGAACCACCAGCCGCACGCCCATTCCAGTGCTGACCGATGCCGACCGTCAGGCGGCGTTTCCACCGTTGCCAGGCCATTCGGCGCACGACAGTGGCCTGAACAGCTTTTTTCTGCTCGACCAGCTCGAATACCAGGATGCCGATGAAGGCAGCACCCTGGCCTGGTCCGCCTCCGGCTGGGTGGGGGGCGACATCGACCGGCTCTGGCTGCGCTCCGAAGGGGAACGCACCAACGGCGTCACCGAAGATGCCGAGCTGCAGCTGCTGTACGGCCACTCGATCGGCCCTTGGTGGGATGTCGTCGCCGGTGTCCGTCAGGACTTCAAACCCGAGTCGCCGCAGACCTGGGCGGCCTTCGGCGTGCAAGGCATGGCGCTGTATGCCTTCGAGGCGGAGGCCACCGCCTTCGTCGGCGAGAACGGTCAGAGCGCGGCCCGGCTGGAGGGTGAGTACGACATTCTGCTGACCAACCGGCTGATTCTGCAGCCCACCGCCGAAGTGAATTTCTATGGCAAGAACGACCCCGAGCGGGGCGTCGGTTCGGGGCTGGCCAACACCGAGCTGGGCTTGCGCCTGCGCTACGAAATCGTCCGTCAGTTCGCGCCCTATATCGGCGTGTCTTGGAATCGCGTCTATGGCAACACTGCGGATATGGTGCGTGATGAAGGTGGGGACAAGGAAGAGGCGCGTCTGGTCGCCGGTATTCGGATGTGGTTTTGAGAATCTGATATGAAAAGAACAATTGTGACTCTGGTGGCGGCAGGAGCGGTCGGTAGCGCCGCGTTACTGGCCGGTGCCTATTCCGGCCTGGTCAATGTCGGTGCCGACGATCCCCATTTCCCCGCCGTGCATGCCTTCCTCACGATGGCGCGCGAGCGCTCCATCGAAGTCCGCTCGCGGAATATCGAGGTGCCCAAGCTGGACGACCAGGCACTGATCCGTGCTGGCGCCGGCAACTACAACGCCATGTGCATCGGTTGTCACCTGGCGCCGGGCGTGGCCAAGACCGAGCTAAGCCAGGCGCTCTATCCGGCGCCCCCCAATCTGTCCGAGGTCGGTATCGATGGCAGCCCGGCCGCCACCTTCTGGGTCATCAAGCACGGCATCAAGGCCAGTGGCATGCCGGCCTGGGGCACCAGCATGGGTGACGAGTACATCTGGGGCATGGTCGCCTTCATCAACCAGCTGCCCAAGATGGATGTCGCGCAATACCAGGCCCTGGTGGCATCTAGCAGCGGTCACCAGCATGGCGGTGGCGAAAGCCGGATGCACAACCACGAAGGGCAGCATGGCGACAACAAGCCGGGCCATCATGACGGTGCTGCTGCAGGCGAGGGGCACCATGGTTCTGGGGCTGCACAAGCGGCGCCTGGACACCATGATGTGGCCGCTGCAGATCACCATG
>JACCDZ010269929.1_pt1 | contig 13285 bp, 18 predicted proteins | sample 7449551 | NCBI WGS metagenome assembly JACCDZ01 (sample SAMN15323452, study PRJNA562643) | freshwater metagenome | isolation source: river surface water | place: USA:Blue River Watershed | collected 2017-08-18
CAGCGCCAAATTGATTTACGTTCTGTGCTTGACCTGTTACATCCGTTGGTGTTTTAGAAGGCGCATTATTCGTTGGGGTTAATGGCGGTGCTGAATATACATCCACCGTCACCGCTTTGTTATCAGGTGTCGAATTAAATGATGTGGTTGCAATATTTGCAGGCATGTCCATCACTCCAAAAAAATAAAAAATAAGTCATACTATCAGTAGAGGGCGAACCCTCTACTGACAATTAACTACTCTGGATCGTAATCATCTTCATCAATTTCATCCCGATGTCTTGGGATAAATTTCATTCCGCCGATTTCATCAACATCTGTATATGGATCTTTATCAGATGCTGTAGCTTGATGATACGTTATCTTCCCGTCAGCCCACTCTATTTGAACAGTAAAGATGGCATTTCGGATAGGTAAAATACCCAGACCGCGCATAAATGTTTTATAGGACATATCGGGATCAGCGAGTGCTCGATTCACATTACTTTTCGCAGACGAACGATGTTTGTCGTTATCTGCATAATGTTTCTGAACCCACCGATCGGTATAACGGTCATGCTCGCGATCAGTGATCTTGCGAGAATCCCATATACTCCGCATTAAATCCGACAGAACATTTCCAGGTATAGATCTACCTCTATCCGGCAGCCTTAGGATACTTTGCAAGGTCATTGCTTTTTTCATGGGTTGTTCCAAGGGTTCTGATATTAACTACGTAATCACGCAACTCTGTTAAAAAGACAAACATACGACGCTCTAGGTAAGGCGCAATATAGTCATCAATTTCACTGTGATTAATTATTTGGGTATATAATAACGTCAAGATTTCGACCTTACTCTGAATTTCTATCAAAGTCGAATGAATGGTAATATCTTCACTATTTTGGGTTAGGAAATAGAAAAGTTTTGTCACCTTCTTACCGTTATCACTAAACGTAATCTTAGGATCTTCTAAGGGCTTTGGGACGAGTGGGTCATTGAGTTGTTCTCCTAATGCACGCCGATAAAAATCTAGTGCATAAGCAATTTGGCCATAGTTAGTAAAACGCGATTCGATGTCTTTAAATAGAAAGTCATCAAATACACCGACCTTTTTAAGTGAGGCGGGTACGTTTGTAAGTTCTTTTTGAATTTCGTCTAAAACGTCTAAGACTTTTGAATTCGTTTTCTTAATTACAGGAGTGTCTTCAACCGTTGTGGTGAAAGTTGAAACCAGCCAGTACAACCAGATTAAAAAACGAGTAAGCATTCCAGGATACTCCTACCTCTTCAAATTGATAATATGTAAATGTTTTAAGTTTAAACATATTAATTAAAGGATTTTTGGAATGTCTGATAAAGAGCAAATTGAAGACCCAACTGGTCTTCGTGCCCCATACAACGAAGCCGAATGGATTGAAGATGATGCAGCCCTTCGAAAAGTCCGACAAGTCCGTTTGACTATTATGGCGAATCATCTTAAAGATGGTATCCCTACTGATAGTGATGGGTTTGAACAAATGCATAAAAACTTACAAGAAATTGATAAGGGTGCATTCAAATCTAAACAACTTAAACAAGAAGAGAAATCATCTGAAGCTCAAGCTAAATTGGCTATGGAAATTTCTAACGTGCTGGCTAAGCAATTGGGTAGTCGTGATATCTTCGTAGGTAAAGAGGGTGAGGTCGAAGCTGAGATTCCACAGCCGACACATTTATTAGGTAAGACTGAACCAGTTCCCGGCGAATTAAAAGTTGGGGATGATACATCGTCATACGAGGTATTCAGCAATACTGTTGGTAAAGCACTTGATGAAGCTCGTAAAGCAGGAAACACTGAGGCAGAATAAAATAGGGAGTCCCCTAGGGGACTCTCTACTTATGCCATTAAATTGCTGGAATCCAATGTTGAATAAGAATGCTAGACCATGTTTCGTATTCAGTACCGTTAACAGTCATGTCGTGTACAAGTTCTTCTGGCGTTAACCATTCTGCATTTAAGAACTCGTCTTCTTCCAACACTAAGTTATGGCGACCTTCCATTGAAACATTGATAGTTACTGGAAGACCAACATGTACTGCTGATGTAGGATCTGCGTAAGATGAAATCACTTGAGTAAAACGATCAGCTTCTAAGTGAACCACTAAAGCGATTTCTTCACATAGTTCACGGTTAGCGCCACGAGCAATTAAACCACCAAGGTCTTCGGATAAGTAAACGGCATTATGTTCGTTGTAACGAATACTGTCTTGAATATCTACGTGTCCGCCAACACCAATAGAACGTTTACCAGTCAAACCTTTTTCTTTACCTTTACGATAATAAGTTAAGATACGACCTTCTTCATCCGTGATTTGGAAATAACCCAAGATCTGTGGGAATAGTTTACCCAGTGCAACCGCAGCATCAGATGTCTTTTTAGTTACAGGGTCTTTAGCATCTGCAATGTGACGAGGTAACCAAGCAAAAGCAGTACCATCTGCTACAGATAAGTCTACAGGGTATAAACCATCTGTACCAACGTTTTGTTTAGTTAATTCTTCACGAGCAATCGCTAATACGTATTCAGCCATTTAAGGTTTCTCCAGTTGTTAATAATAAATTAAGTTCTACATAAAAGAACGGGTTTACGTAAATAATTACAGCTTTTCTTGTTTCGCAAATTCTTCGGGTTGGATGATACAAAGCGCCTCAGTATCAAGACCTTCCAGATAGAAATATGGTGCGAGCATTGCACGTAATCCATATAAAGGATTCAACCCTTCACCATTCGGATTACGGAAGTCCATTGCCTCTTGTAATGTGGTTACATTGTTAAATAACAAAGCGGTATAGACAGTAATGCTTGGCATAGCACGCAATTCGTTGACAGGTACATGTTGTCCGTAGTGTGCATTTAACCAGTCACGGAAATCATAGAAGAATAACCCCGTATAACCCGCTGAGCGAATGTATTCGCCCGTTAACATTTTATCAGGTACAAAGACAGGCTTAAAGATTACCCAGTCCTGTACGCGCGATTTAACGGCTGCTACGATAGATTCCATTTCATCATCAGTAAGCCCACTATAAGGATACATGTTGATGTGGAATTCAATCTCCTCAGCATTGTGAGGTTCCATTACACCTTTATTAATAAGCTGTTGTGCAATGTCAGCCATTTCAAAAAGGAATTTAGTTGGTCGAGCATTCATTAAAGCTGTTACATCTCGATTTCGCCACGCCGCATCAAACAAGCCATCCATAATACCCAGATCAGTATAGGTATCATTGTAGCGATGACGATAGAGTTTATCTTTCTCTGGGTCTGACATAATAGCGGTAGGTAGTGATGGGTCGATTTGACCCATCACCGGTAAACGCGTATCGAGAAGCAGATCTAATGAAAATAGAAGTATCTGTTTCATTAACTACCTTGTTGTGGTTGTGGTTGTACTTGAGAGAACCATGTAAAGCGACACAGTACACAGAACACTAACCAAGGTGATGAACGTAATGCACCACCATAGCTAATCGGATCTTTGTTTGCGCTATCCCCAGGTCCTGAGTTACCCATATGAATGGTTTCTGCAAGATGGGCAGTCAGCTTATTAAAGTTATCTTTACCTAAAGACATTAATAAGAAAGACGCCCCACCATGGATGAACTGTTTGTCAAAGTCAGTGATAACTACTGAACTATAAACTTCTACCAATTCACGAGTCGTCTCTACGTGTAGGAAACGATCACTACTCTTGACATCAGTTGTAAAGTCTTTCAAGCGATTGATTCGCTCCTCTTGTGTATCACGTACCGTCAATGATTCCTCATCGATACAACGCAATACATACAAGCGAGTCAACTCAATAGCTGTATTAAAAAGTTCGTGCATGATTAACCTGCAAAGTTATTTTCAAACATCATACCCGCAAGAATAGCAGACATCGTTTGAACAGATTTAGGCATTCGATCACGCGCACCTGGAACAGCATTCATAGAGCCTGTCCCTGTGCGAATAATGCTGTTGTCGATATGACGCATACTGGTGTTATCACCACCACGGAACTTCATCATCTCTGTAATAGAGCTGGTCAAGCCACGTGATTTAAGCATCATCAATTCAGGACCAGAACACTGTGCCGAACGAGAATCCCCAGTCGGTTGTCCTGTACGCTCATCTACATGAGTGTTGTCCTTCGCAACGGAAATTTTGTGATCCAGTGTTTGTGTCTGACGACAGACATTCACTTCGTAAACCAAATGTCGTAATGGCGATAGGAAACGTTTACCCGTAATCGGATCTTCAATCCAAATACGTTTATACATGTCGTAACCCATAGAGGCTGCAAGTTTAACGTTGTTCGCTACACCAGCTTTTACATTACTGAAGTTTGGAGCTGTACCACTAAGTGGGTTTTCGCCACTAATCATCTTTTGCATGAACGTATCAAACTGAGCATCAGACATCTCTTTAAAGACATCTTCATATTGCTTAGCATTAATACCAGATGGATCCCATTCTTTCATGCGTTGGATAATCTTGGCTTGAGCTGCCGCACGATTTGTTTTCATGATACTACCCTACTAATAAGTTATTTAACATAGCATCGGGAGATTGATACTGTTTCGAGAACACTTTCGAAATAAAGGGTACAACTTCTTTACAGAAGTAATAAACCCACATGTCAAGATCGCCCGAGGGACATAACCATTCCCGCACTGCCATTGTATTATTAGACATTTTTATTAGTTCGTATCGAAATAACGTATTCAGTTCACTAACTGTGTAGTAAGCCTGTCGCAATACACTTTCAAAGTAGTGTTTTAGTTGGGGTGCCGTCCCAACGATAGCACCCATCAAATAGTCTCGGTTTATGACAGAGGCTGTCATGTGTTAATCTCCCTCAGTCATGATAACTTATAAAGGTTTCATCCAGTAAGGGTGATAGTTACCATGGTACATTTCTAATAAATCTTTTGTTGATAGGAAAGGAACTGGATGTGTGTATTGGTCAAAAGTCCAATAGCCACGAGTCGATAAAAGAACATCCCAATCATAACCTTTCTTTTTCAGACCTTCATACAATTCAGTAGGTTCAACCATAAACTCTTGTGCGTATTCTGGCCAAAGGTTGTTGATTTGGCAAAGTTCAGATAGAATTTCTGTAGCACGACGGAATTTAGGATCGCTGTTTGAAATCTTACGAATAGACTTACGCGTGAATACCACATCAGGATAAATTGCTAAACGTTGTTGTACCAAGTTACCTGTTAAACCAAAACGGTTGTATTGTTTAAGGTATAGATATTCAGTTAAACATGGCTGAATACCAAAACGCTGAGAAGCTACCAAAGTAAACGGATAACCAGTAATACCGCCTTTTGTACGGATAGGTAAAACTGTGATCTCCATTAGATCTGTGTTACCTTCATGATCGTCAGCGTCACCATGTGGGAATTCAGGTAGTTTATCTTTCTTACCTAAAAGTGGTGCAGTACTGATTGATTCGAAAAGGTTATTCGTTAAGAATGTAAAACCTTCTGTGGTTTTCTTCATCTTACGGTTTGCTTTAACGAACGACAGCTTCTTCTTAGGTCCATCGTACTTATCCATCACAATGGTGTCACCCATATGTGCGGTTAAGATCATACTGAAACCAGCTTTAGATGCCAAGTACGGGAGGGTGTCAAGTAACTGTGCTTTAGCCGCCGCATTGTGCATTGCCACTGGGTTAAGATCACCGTCACCCACTGTACCTTTTTGAGTTTTCTCAAATACAGCGTTTGATTGGAATTGACTGAATGAATCAATCTCTCCGATCATTGGGGGTAGAATCGCGTAAGGCTTACCTTCTTTTTCATTTAAGAAAGGTGTATCTTCCATTTTAGTAGTTTTGATACGATCCATGATCCCTTCTTTGAAAAGATCCCACCATTCAGAACCATTGTATTCAGCAGCATCAGTGAAAAGGAAACGACCAACCTCTTCTTCTAATGTTTGAGCCAATTCCCCAGATGGGTCAATCACGTTTGCCAAGTCTTGGAAACGACGACGTGTAGCCGAGTTCTCCGTATCGTATACAAAACCCATAGCGTTTGCATAGCGGAATAAAACCATTAACATACGGAAATGGGCAATCGTAGATTTGAATGAGTTACCTGGTCCTGTAACCCCTTCAATTTGTGCAACACCACCATTAAGAATGTTTTCACCCTTCATGCCTTTTTCATAACGGCCAGTTGCGATGTCCATCAAACAACCAACGTTAAACTGTGGGCGGAAAGGTTTAGCTTGTTTAAATTTAGCAAAAGGTGAACTCATTGCGAAAATCTTCCTTTTTAATATGAACCTGAGTATGTCAAATAATAGATATACGCGATATATTTTTAAAATACCACGAGGTAATCATGAGCCTAGATCTTCTTGAAAAAGAATACCAAGCTGTTTCAATTGAAATGAGCAACCCATTTGCTAAACTCGGAGAATATAGTCTCGCGAAGTTTCGTGGGTTTACCCAATACACTTCTACCTTTACACAAAAGGCTTTAGCGAAGATTGATGTTAGCCATGCGAATGGTTTATACAACAACCCTCCGGAAGTGCAAACAGCAATCAAAGAGAAACAAGTTCAGTACACTGATCTTCAACCGATCCATGTTTACGTACCTGCCTTCTTAAAGCCAAAAACCAAAGTACTTGACTTTGCAATGGCATTACGTAATGATGTTAAAATCTGTGAGAGTATCATCAAAGGCACTCCAGAAGAATTAGCAACAATTGCATCTGGTTATCTTGGCAACCCAGTACGTTTAAAAGATCCTATCTTAATCACAGTACCAACACCAGTCGGTCTGTCATTAATTGATATTGAAAAAGCGATCTTTGCACAACGTAAAGTTAATGCAGAATTACTTACATCAACTGGTGCTTCTACTACTCGTGCGTTTAAAGATGCATTCCCACGTGTAAACGATTATGTACAAACCAATGAAATCGCGGTAGACATTAATAACTTCTACAAAGAGTTCATTGATATCGTTCAAGATTTCGTGGGTCGTGTAAACGCAGCTAACAAAGAGTTAGAGAAACTATTAACCAAGATTAGTTCTTCTGACGAATACGAAGTGAATGGTGCTGTAGCAGAATATCTAACTAAACAATCTTACCGTTTAGCTTTGGCAACAGAATACTTTGGAGCGACTCTGTACAATGCACAGATCTTCCTTAAATCTATTTCTGATACAAACATCACACTTGCAAACGCTTTGAAATAAGTCTAGCAGTATATAACCCTTTAGCCCTTTTTAGGGGGCTAAAGGGAGTTTATGACGTTGCATTATACCAACTTCATGCATGCGTTCTCTTGACAGAGTAAACGCATCACGTCGCTGTACATTGCCGATCGACCATAATTTAAACTTGGAGGTGTCGAGTCTATAATTGCTTTACTGATTACCTCAATATCCCGCGCACATAGATGTCCGCCGGTTGCAATATAATCCACGTCAACCCCCTTGTTTCGAATCTTATCCATATCGAGATGAATAATATTCCATTGGGTGATTTCAGAAACGTTCGTCAGAAGCGCATGTTCTTTAATTTTTAACAACCGCGTGTTAACACGTTCCAGAGGAAGGTTAGCAAACAATTGGTGTCGCTGCAATTCATGATAAGTTGTCAAAATAAAGAACAAACGTTTTGTCCAAGCACCCCAGCTCGGTAGGATGAATCCCATGAGCTGAAGTATTTTGAGTAAGCAATAGCAACAAATTGCTCGTAGAAAGTTTCCAGATTGTTTAAGTGATCCATTCATAGTGTTAACCTAAAAGATTAAAACACTCGAAGGTTTGCCGCCGGATTTGTCCAGAGCCCGTATTCACCATTAGGTAACGAGATAACAGTATAATAACGGAAACCAGCAAATGCTTCGAATGACGTCAAGATGTAAACCTTCGGGCTATGATCTTTAATGCCGCTAAAAACTCGGCGCCTTGGGGCGGTAATGCCATATGTAAGAGTGGCATCGGACATGCACTCTTCGTACACATAATCAGCATTATACTTGATGACCTTACATGGCACTTTGATTGACGGATCAGTGTCAATTTTCAACTTAACAACAGTCTTACCTTTAGCATCTGTAGAGATATCAAAGAATTGATCAGTGATATCTGTAAGTGCTTCATGCTTAAATAAACGGTTATCTACTACACGGTCAATTACGTCATGGAGGGTTTGGAACTTCTCCATTTGTAAGTTTGAAATGTATGCAGGAGATAAACGAGTAATCAAATCACGTTTATCAAAACTGGTCACTTGTTTACTTGCAGCATTAATCACAAGGAAACGATCTTCGAACTCTTTTAACTGTTCTTGGAAGTCAGGACGTAACAAGTTGTTCACGTTACCATAGAACACACCATGAGTTTCTAACCCATTTGCTACACGATCTAAACGACGAGCAGTTTCAACCATCGAGCCAAATAGTTCTGGTACTTGTTTCATCAAAGCAATACACAAAGACGAATCACCATCAGGCTGACCAACACGATGATCTTCATCATGGTTACCTAAGAACATTGGGATTAAACCATCAGTACGAACTTCGGCTTCCATTTGAGTATCGTAATACCACTTGTTGTCTACCAAGAAGTATTGTGCAGGGTCATTCTTCAAATCGTTGGCATTAGAATTATTCCAATGGCCTTGAGCAGGAGATGATTTAAAGTGATCGAAGTAATGACCATTCATAGCCGCAATGCGACCAGCTGTCGCATGTTTGTCCGCTTGGATGTTACCATAGTTGTCACTATGACCTTTTACCCATTGAACTGTCCATTCAACACCCATAGTAGAAAGCTCTTCAAAACGAGCAGCAATCTCCATCCATAGGTCTTGGTTAGCAACAGGTTTACCAGACTTCAACTTCCAACCATTTTCCAAATAAGTAAAACGATTCATGGCATTGTTGATTACGTATTCAGAATCAATACAGAAGTGAACACGTTTAATTGCCAATTGATGATAAGCACGCTCTACGAAGTCCATAGCACGCAATAAAGCAGTCGCTTCACCAATGTTGTTAGTTGCATCGTAAAGACCACCAACACCATCTACATAGGCAACAGCTTGTACTTGTGATAGACCTGTTGGTTTATCAATAACATTTACGTTATAAAAGTTACTCGCAAGGATGTTCTGGTTGATCTGCGTGTTTAAAGAATAACCAAAGTCGGTTACGCTATAACCACTGATACCAGCACCAACTTTAGTTGGCGTATTTGCATAGACGTAACCGTGTACACCATAACCTGCTACGAATACAGGTTGTCCATTTTGCCCCGCAATACGATCAGAACCACCGTCGGTATAAAGTACAAGGCCAAATTCTAAAGCATCTGGTGTATCCGATTTTTCGTGTTTCTTAATTTGCGCATCAACCAATTCTTGATTGATTAGAGGTTCTTTTAACATTTCTAATCCTAACACTACGATAATTAATCCATACTAAAACAGATATAACTATTTTTTTATTTCGCTTCTTGTTGCATTACCATTTTCTTGGTTGTTGCGTCATAGACGTACTTACCTTTACTGGTTAATTGCTTCAGTGTAGTTTGACATTCTTCGATTACCTTGTGGGAACGCGTTTCACATTCAAAGATGTTATTTTGAAGTTCAGCAACACGTGCTTTAAGATTATCGTTGTCATCTGTAAGATCATTATATTGCTTAATGATCGGTTCTTGAATCGTAAGATTCTGTTTCGCTTGTTCACCTAAGTATACCGTAACTAATGTGATTAATATTAACGCAGCCCCCACGATGAAAGCCACCATATGAGCACCAATACCCTTACCCTTGATACCGTCAGATAAAACGTACTCTTTTAATAGTGGCCAGATCGTGCTTATCAATTTAAAAAGAATTGTAAAAATATTCATTTTCGATAGCCTAAACTTTAGGTGTACAACTTCTCAATAGTATGACATCTGATAAATACCATAGCCATTGTAGGTGAATATATGTACACTTTAAAAGGTTTTATGTCGATGCCGAGTCTGGCAAAAGATGGCAAGAACGAAGTCGCTGACTTTGGTGAATTCTCGACATACTGTCAAACATTCACTCGCGACATGCGTAACTACGCTATCTCTGCTCAACCCGACGTTGAACTATTCGTAACAAAATGTATTGATGAGATGGAATCTCGTGTAAATCCATCAGCAAGCTTCCGTGCAAACGTACTTGCATTTGGGCAATGGATCTACAATCAACACATGAGTTCGTTAATTCCACCGAACCGAAACAAACCTGCTTTTATTCAGGCGATCCAATCACAGTTCCCAAATATGACTGCTGTGTCTATTGGAGAAATTACTGAATCATCTGCTACCGCTGGTCGTTTCTGTCCCGATTATGTTCAGTGGAAAATGTTGGATGGCATCAACCAGTACCAATTAACAATTTGGTTCTCGGATGCGGCCTTCCGTACACAGTATGACGAGTTTGAAATCTTCATCATTCCACCTGTGCGTGACATCAACCAATTGGTGAATTCAAAGATTAATGTAAACAACTTAATCATTGAACAGTCACAGGATTGGGTGGTTAGCCAAATCCAGAACATCACTGGCGATTTACCACATACTGCTTTGTATTCTTACAAGATTACTTGGCATGATCCAAGCGATTTTAATGCAGTCTTACCAACGACTTGGACGGCTGTAATTTATGGTGCGGCCGGTTACGACAGTGAAGCAATTAAAGATAAGATTCGTGATTATATCACTGAGAACTCTGACTACGATAAGTGGAATGAGATCTATCCTGATCTTTACGCTGAAACTGAATTCTGTATCTTCCCGATGTGGGATAAGTTAGCATTACAGCCTAACTCATTACAAGTCGGTATCTATTCTTCTATGGTGCGTAACGTAGATGTTCGAACTCACGTGAAAACATTTATTCCATCAGGCTATAGCCAATCAGGCGGTAGCATTGAAACGTACATGGAAGGACATCTTTATAATGGTGTTGCTTTCTACCGTTCGATCTCTTACGGTATCTTAGGTAACCCAAACAACAAAGATGGCTTACTTGATTTGATCCAACTCTATCCAGACATTAACTTTGAATTGGATAGTCTTGATCCTGATTATGGTCGTATGACAGTTGAATCGCAAGAACTAAGTCGTTTGTTCAACGCAGCATTAGATGTTGCACGTGAATTCAAACCAACTGATGTATTGGAAGTTGGCTACAGTCGTATGGTTCGTCGTGGTATGTACTTCGTTGCTTTCAACTATCGAGATTATAACTATGTTATATTAACTCGTTACTCTTTCAATAAAGTGAAAGGGATTGACAACGACCAAGCTGAAACCGAACTCTAAGGAGATAACTCATGGCTGAATATCAACAGCTAACGCCTGACTTACTTGCGCGTGGTCGATATAAAGTTCGTGAGCCTTTCCGCATTTCAGATGACGTCGATTACACTTGTATTGCGATTCGTTCTTTCCGTGACATCTATCGTGAAGGGTCGAATCCATATACAACTATTTATCAACCTGTTGGTTTGGTGGATGGTTTTGTAATCGGTGACATGACGTTTAGTTTTGCTCGTGAAGAACTTCGCGGTATTAACATCGTTACCTTAATGGACGATTCTGGTCAAAGCTATTTGATTCCAGATAACTATATCGCAAGCTTCCCTTCATCAACCACGGTTCAGTACCGTGAGTTTATTATATCGTGTTCATTAGGCCCATTGCCTGAGGACATTGATACAGTAGCAGCAGAGCTTGCAGTCGCAAGTGCGGTTAGCGAACAATTTGGTATTGAACCAACGGTTGCTGTACATTCTCTAGCAACTCTAACCAACCCAACGTATGAAGAACATCTTGCACTGGAGCAGGCGCGTAAAGCAGCCATCAATACAGGTTCAGGTCAAACTGAGCGTGTTAAGGAGCTTGAAGAAAACGCCTTGCGAGATCGTGAAATCATTGCCACACTAACGCAAATACTGGTGGACAATAACTTATTGCCATCGACATAATGGAGTAACCATGCCTACTTTTGGTGAATACTACAGTGATACGATGAATGTATCACTTGAGAGTTTAATCTCTGGTAACGTAGAACGTGAAATCGAATTTACAATGTATGTTCATTTGGAAGATCTCGAAGAACTCAAACGTAAAGCGATTAAATCTGAACGCCACGAACAATGGTCTATTCCATTAGTGAAAGGTGATACGGATGGGAAGATGCGTATTCGTTTAATTGATAACACACGTCCAACGATGTGCACTAAGATTAAACGCCCTAACGTCATCGGTTGTGAAGAAGTCGAAATGGACATTAGCATGGATATGTTTAACTCTATGCGTGAAATGGCTGTGGATGGCTTTATTAAAACTCGTTACACTATTCCATCGAACATTCGTGAACTCCTTTGGGAAGTTGATGTGTTCTTTGCAAATGGTGGCGCGCCTCACAACTGGGTTAAAGTTGATTTAGAAGTTAAATCACTAAACGATCCAATTCCCGCTTTCCCTCTAACAACTACTCGCGTTATTTATGCTGATGAAGAATTAACATTCACTGATCGTGCTAAAGTAAAAGCGTTGTGGGAAGAAGAGTGGCAAAAGATGGACAAAAAGAAATACTAAGAGCATAAGCAGTCTATTACTCCCCTAGGGGAGTAATAGACAATATGTTGTTTAATCTTCTACTTTAACAAACGTTCCATTGCGACCTTCGGTTGCTGGTACGTAGTGTGCTGGTAGTTGAGTTAAGTCTGCTTCAAATGAGATAAAGATTTCTTTAGGGTGAAACATCTTTGGTTCTTTGAGCAGATCCTTAAACTCTGTTTGATTATTAATTCGACACTGGCGATTTGTTGACATGTTTTGCTCCGATGCGATTAAACAGACGACGGATCACATACCCACGCAATATACTCCAGACAGTACAAGCAGCAGTAATAACTGTCGCTGTCTGTACCGCCGTATGATCTTGACTAATGAAGTAAAGTGAAATCAACCAACTACCTAATAAGCCAGTAAATGTATTCGTCATTACTTCAAGCGCCGTCAAACGTTGTGATTGCATTATTTAGATCCGCCCATATGATTAGCTTCTGTAACAGGGATGTTTGCTTCCGTTGGTACGTAGATAATCTTTTCAATGCTGTCTGATTTGATCGCTTCTGCAAATGCACCCATGAATTCTTGTTGACGATATTCAGGATACTTTTGTGCAGCCTCACCAACAATACGAATTGCTTCCGCACGTTCTAACGCTGCTTCTTTTTCAGC
>JACCDZ011613086.1_pt1 | contig 13285 bp, 14 predicted proteins | sample 7449551 | NCBI WGS metagenome assembly JACCDZ01 (sample SAMN15323452, study PRJNA562643) | freshwater metagenome | isolation source: river surface water | place: USA:Blue River Watershed | collected 2017-08-18
AGCGGTTTGCTTCAATGGCTACTTCCGGATTTTCCTACGGAAAATCCGCTGCTGAATGGAATGTTTTGTTATATTTGTAATGGCTTGGTGTTGGTTCAACGCCACTGAGAGCAAGCCACAGAACGTTAGCGGTTATGGTAGGACGACCGTCAACACCAAAATTAAAAGAGAAAATAACACGACAATGGACAAAGAAATTTTATACACGGAAAGACAAAGGTTTAAGCAATGGTGGTTGTGGTTAATTCTATTGGGAGTTAACGGACTATTTTTGTTTGGAGTATTTAAACAAGTTATAGGAGGACAACAATTTGGCGACAAACCAATGAGTAACACAGGACTTTTAGTAGCGACAGGACTAACCTTTGCTTTGACACTTTTGTTTATAAACTTTCGACTTGACACAACTATTAAAAAAGACGGAATATATGTTCGCTTTTTCCCATTTCACTTAAAGTTTAAACATTACACTTGGGAGAGTTTGACAAAATCATTTGTTAGACAATATTCGCCATTGACTGAATACGGTGGTTGGGGTTTAAGACTTGGACTTTTTGGAAAAGGAACAGCGTTTAATGTTTCGGGCAACATAGGTTTGCAACTTGAATTTAAAGACAAGAAAAAATTGCTCATTGGGACAAATAAGCCAGACGAATTGACCGAAATACTTAACAAAATTGGACAACTAAAACAATGACGACAAAAACCACAAACCGCTAACAGCAGTTTGGCAATATGGCGGGTTTAGACTTAATTTGAAGTTGGTTTTGTACTTGCAAAATCAGTGCTAAACCGAAAGTTTAGGCTTTCTTAATCCGCCACTTCGCCAAGCTGCAAAACGTTATGTGTCACCCTATGAACGACCGCGCTAAATAGAAACGAACGACAAAAAAACAAATGCAGAAATATTCAGTAAACCAACATTTAATCGAAACAATTTTAGCTTGGGTAAATTCGGGCGAAATCGCAATTCCAGAAATTCAAAGACCTTTTGTTTGGGACAGTTCAAAAGTTCGTGACTTAATGGACAGTTTGTATCAAGGTTATCCAATTGGTTACGTAATCGCTTGGAGAAACCCGAACGTAAAACTGAAAGACGGAAGTTTAAGCGAAGGCAAAAAAGTTTTGATTGACGGACAACAACGTGTAACAGCTTTGACCGCTGCAATTCTCGGACAATACGTCATCAACAAAAATTACCAACGAATAAAAATCAAAATTGCCTTCAACCCTATTGAAGAACGTTTTGAAGTGCAAAACCCTGCAATTTTAAAAGACAAAGTTTGGCTTCACGACATTACAGACGCCTTTTCGGGAAAAATCAGTTTGCTGAAATTGGTTAGAGATTATTTGGTTCTTAATCCTGAAATTGACGAAGATTTAATTGAAAACTCATTTTCAAGATTAATCAGCATCGTGAAAAAGCCAATCGGAATGATTGAACTTGCACCTGAATTGGATATTGAAACAGTTACAGAAATATTTATCAGAATAAACTCAAAAGGAGTTGTATTAAGTCAGGCAGATTTTGCAATGAGCAAAATTGCTTCTGATACAGAAAATGGCGGAAACGAATTGAGAAAAGCCATTGATTATTTCTGTCATTTAGCCATTGCACCAGATTTTTACAAACAAATTGTAGATAACGACAAAGATTTTGCAAAATCTGATTTTTTTCAAAAAATGTCGTGGCTTAAAACTGAAAACGAAGATTTATACGACCCAAGTTACAACGATTTAATCCGTGTTGCATTTACATCACAATTCAACAGAGGACGACTTTCCGATTTGGTAAGTTTGCTTTCGGGTAGAAATTTTGAATCAAGAAGTTACGAAACAGAAATTGCAGAGCAATCTTTCTTAAAACTGAAAAACGGAGTTTATAATTTCATCAACGAAACCAATTTTAAAAGGTTTTTAATGATTGTAAAATCCGCGGGATTTATTTCTCCTAAACTTATCCGTTCTCAAAACGCTTTAAATTTTGCGTATATCGTTTACTTAAAACTTAAAGAACTTGGCGTTAATTCCGTTTCCATTGAAAGTTACGTTAGAAAATGGTTGGTTTATTCAATTTTGACAGGACGATATTCAGGTTCACCTGAAAGTACATTTGATTTTGACATCAAACAAATATCTCAAAAACCATTTGCCGAATATTTAAAAGAAAAAGAAGATGGAGAACTTTCAGACGCATTTTGGAACGCGTCTTTACCGCAAAGTTTAGACACTTCCGTTGCGAGTAGCCCTTATTTTCACGTGTTTTTGGCTTCACAAGTAAAAGCAAACGACAGAGGATTTTTATCAAAAGATGTTTTAGTTGGCGATTTAATTTCGTTGCGTGGCGACATTCATCATTTATTTCCAAAAGATTATTTAAGCAAAAACGGACTTGACAGAAGTAAATACAACCAAATTGCAAACTATGTTTATATGCAATCGGAAGTAAACATCAAAGTTGGAAACAAGCCACCAAAAGACTACTTTGAACTTATTAAAACTCAAATTGTTGACAACAATAAATTAGTAAGCGGACTTTCGAGCGAACAAGAACTTTTAGACAATCTGAAAATGAATTGTGTGCCAGCAGAAATTATGGAAATGAGTATAGACGACTATCAAGACTTCTTGACTTTAAGACGAAAATTAATGGCTCAAAAAATCAAAGAATATTACAACTCACTATAATGCGACAAGAAGGGCGAACACATAACATCGGTTTGGCAATATGGCGGCTGAAGTGCTACTATGATACGTTTGTGCAAGGTTCAACGGCAGTAATTCTATTGAACTTTTGTGCTAATAATCCGCCACATCGCCAAGCCGAAAACCGTTGTACGCAAGTTTACAAATGAAACGTAAAAAGAAAATAATAATCGGGATTGGAATGTTATTAGTCGGAATTTTATTCTGGCAGTTAGGACTTTTTAACCGCTTTAATTATTTGACTGCAAAAATTGACGGTTGGAGAAATTCTGCTCGAATTGTAATAACTGAACCACCATTATATCCTTGCGGTGTTCCTTGTATTGGACTGAAAAAAAAATATGGATTTCATGAACATTATGCTAGTTGTATTCAATCTGGACCAACTATACGTGGAATTGATATGTATAACGCTGAAATTGAAAAATATTTAACAAAAAGAAACGGAAAAGGATGGCGAAAAATATACGAAGCGGAATTGAATTTACTAATTAAAAACAATAGCTTGGAATGAGTAAAAAGCTAAAAATAATTCTTGGAGTTTTAGCAACACTTTTAGTTGCTTTTTTTGGGTTAATAATATTCGGGCTTTATTTAATGGCTGATGAAGACAGATATGGAGATTTAGTTTATTTCGATCAAAAGGTTGAAGATGGAGATATTATTTTTCGATGTAAATATACTGGAGGTTTAGGACAAACAACCAAATTTAACGAGTTCGGAATAATAGAAAAATCTTGGGGAAATGTTTATGTATGGGATAAACAAAAAACGATAAAAAAAGACCTTTATGATTGGGCTGAAAAAGGAAATGGAGAACGAGTTAAAGTATTTAGAGTAAAAAAATCAAATTTTGACATAAATAAAGTAAAATTGGAAAACGGAGCTTATAATTTTCTTATGAATTCTGATAAACTTGAACTCGTAACAGAAAATTAATAAAACCTGCGTACAACAGGCGTTTGGCAAGATTGCGAATTTTGTAGTAAATTTACGTTTATTTCTCGCAAGAAATTTTATCTTTGATAGAAAATAATCGGTTCCGAAGTTCGCAACCTCGCCAAGCGCCGGAACGTTAGCAACAATAATATTTGGACATTCTAAGAAAAAAAATTACCTTTGATACTATCAAATGATACTATCATGAAACCACCATATGACATTACTCCTAAAATATTAAAATTAATAACTTCGATTTCTGAGAAACTAGGGGAAGTTAATGCTAATTACCTTAACAAACAGTCACCACAACTAAGAAAACAGAATAGAATTAAAACTATTCACTCTTCACTGCAAATTGAAGGTAATACTCTAACTGAACAGCAAATTACTGCATTAATAGAAAATAAAAGAGTTATTGGTCCAGAAAAAGATGTTCTAGAAGTTCTAAATGCAATAAAACTGTACAATAATATTGAAAAATACAAATACTATTCTGATAAAAGTTTTTTAAAAGCTCATTTTGAATTAATGAAAGGATTGATTGAAAGTGCTGGAAAATATAGAAATCAAGGTGTTGGAATTGTTAAAGGAACTAAAGTTGAACATGTTGCGCCCCCATTTGAGAACGTTCCTTTTCTTATGAAAGATTTATTCGAATATTTAAAAGATTCTGAAGAATTAACCTTAATCAAAAGTTGTGTATTTCATTATGAAATGGAATTTATTCATCCTTTTTTAGATGGAAATGGAAGAATGGGAAGGCTTTGGCAAACATTAATTTTAATGTCTGAATATCCAATTTTTGAGTTTTTACCATTTGAAACTTTAATAAGTAAAACTCAAAATGAGTATTACAATTCTTTATCCATGTCCGATAAGTCTGGAAAGTCAACAATATTTATAGAATATATGCTTGATGTAATTAATAAATCCTTAGAAAGTTTATTAAACTATAACAATAGAACTTTAAAAGATATAGATCGATTAGAGTATTTCATAAATCTTGGCGTAAAGGAATTTACAAGAAAAGATTATATGAATACTTTTAAAGATTTATCATCTGCAACAGCAAGCAGAGATTTGAAAAAAGGCATTGAACTAAAATTATTTGAAGGTATTGGAAACTTGAATAAAACAAAATATATCATAAAATAACTACTGTTGCTAACACAGGTTTTACGCTATTGCTAGGCTTGGGTTTTATTTGGAAAGTTTAGTGAATATTTTTTCCTTTTTCATCACGTTTTTTCTTTCAAAGTTTTCGGTATATTTGTTAATGCTAGTCTTAAAAATACGCAACAGACGTAAAGCCTGGGAACGTTAGCAACAATTTTAAGAAATACTAAATGAAATCTATTAAATTACTTACCATTTTGATATGCATCTCTACTTCTATTTCGTGTGGAACTTTTAACAAAACATCTAAAATAGATAGTAAAACTGGATACTTTCCTGCTAAAAAAAACAAAGCTGTAACTGTCATTAAAGAAGAAAAAATTAGTAAAGACATTTTAAAAAAACTAATAATTGTTCCAAACGATGAGTACACACTTGAGATGGTTAAAAATTTGAATTTTTTTGACAAAATAATGACGTTTGAAGAATTTCAAAAAGATATTATTTCTAAAAATTTAGAAGATAAAATTCCAAGTGTTTCTGATAGAATTGGTTTAAAAAACGCTTATAATCATTATGGTTCTTTTGTAATACTTCACTTTACAAAAGAAAGAAAAGAAACTAACAACAATACTTCTTTATACACTGGAATATCTATTTATGACCCAAGCAAAGCTGATTTTATTTATCAAAATGAAATTTATGTAAATTTAATGTGGGACGGTTGGACAGACCAGGGAACTATGTATCCTTTATATAATTCACTAATTGATTATTTGAACAAGCAAGAATAAAAACTGTTGCTAACAGCGGTTTGCTTCAATGGCTACTTCCGGATTTTCCTGCGGAAAATCCGCTGCTGAATGGAATGTTTTGTTATATTTGTAATGGCTTGGTGTTGGTGCAACGCCACTGAGAGCAAGCCGCAGAACGTTGGTGGCAAGCGTCCGAGAACCGAAAACTAACGAGAAACAAATCTTAAAAATGCCGAAAACAGCTTCAATATTTTTAATTTTCTTTGTATTTGCATCCTGCAAATACAAAGAAAATTCTTGGCTGAATAATTACAAGGAAATCAAATGCAAATACGCAAAAATCGAGGAATTAAGAAGAAATGACAGTTTAAATAAAATCAATAAATTAGGAAAAGAATTAGCCGAAATTAAAACTGAAATTAGTAAAATAGACAAACCAATTATTGAAGAATTAGCAAATTTAGAAAATTCAAGAAGTGAAATTGTTGTTGAATATTTAAGTAAAAGTAATCAAATTATAGACCAACAAACTGACAAATTTGGTCATAACTCAACACCTGAATTTGAAAAGAAACTTTCTCAAAATGAAAAAGAAGCAAATTCAAAAACCAAAGTTTTTGAAAACAAAATTGAGTTTTTAAATCAAAAATTAGCTGAAAACAATAAATATCAAGAACTGAAAGCTAAAGAAGGTAAAATTAAATCTGAAATAGCTGAAGAATATATTTCTATAAAAGAAAAATATTCAAAGCAATTAGAAAATTTGCAATACGATTTAAATTATCTGAATGCTCAATTCAAAAAATTAACATCAAATTTAAATACTCAAGAATTAAAAACATTAACAAAAAAAAGAGACAGCATTAAACAAAATCCGTGTAACTTTACAATCAAAAATTAACAAAATGAACAGAAAAGATTTTTTAAAAAGTGGATTAATTTTAGGCGGAGCAACTTTGTTACCAACAAATTCTGTTTTTAGCCAAAGTCTAATCGAAAACAAAACTGATTTGTTAGTTGACAAAGACGGAAATTTTTTCCAACAACCTTTACTTTATTCTGAAAGTTTTCTTGAACCTTTTATGGACGCAGAAACTTTACATCTGCATTACACTTTTCATCACGGCGGAGCTGTAAAAGGTGCAAACAAAGATTTGCAAATGATAAAAAAATCTTTAGACGAGAATAATCTTGAAACTGTCGATTATTGGACAAGAAAATTATCTTATCATCTTTCTTCTCACATTTTACATTCTATATTTTGGACAAATTTAACCAATAAAGCAAATTTACCGAAAGGCGATTTATTAAAACGAATAGAAAAAGATTTTGGAAGTTTTGATAAATTAAAAATGTATTTAGCAAAAACTTCAAAAGATGTTGATGGAAATGGTTGGGGAATTTTAGGTTACCAACCTTACACCGACAAATTGACAATTTTACAATGTGAAAATCACGAAAAATTAACACAATGGGGCGTAATTCCATTACTTGTAATTGACGTTTGGGAACACGCATATTATCTAAAATTCAGAAACAAACGAACCGATTTTGTCGACAATTTATTCAGCATAATAAATTGGGATAACGCATCCGAAAGATTAGAAAACGCATTAAAAATGATGAAATAGAAAACGGAAAAACGAAACCGCCCAAAACGCCAGCCACCAACAGCAGTTTGGCAATATGGCGGTTTTTGGGCTTAATTTGAAGTTGGTTTTGTACTTGCGAAGTTCAGTGTTTAACCGAAAGTTTAGGCTTCGTTAATCCGCCACATCGCCAAGCTGCAAAACGTTAGCCGTAATTTAAAAAAAAATCGTAATGAAATCAATTTCTCTCTTTTTAATTTTCTTTGTACTTTTTGGATGTGATAAATCTCGAACTAATAATGGTCAAGATTTTATTGGAATTTGGGAAAGCAATGACGAACTTAAAATAAAATTAGAAATTAAAGAACAGTATAGAGAAGGAAAAAAAATTGAAGATAGGTATGAATTGAAAATCATTGAAGGTAAATCAAAACTACCAAAATACTATATTCAAGAAGGGCAATACAATTACCAACTCGTTACAGCAGATCCGCAGTACAATTTCCATCCTTTTATGGAGTTCATTCATAAAAATTCTTTTGGCGATACCATTCCCTACTTAGGACTTGACAAGAAAAATAATGTCTTAAAAAGAAGATATCGCATAAAAGAGATTCCTGAAATTGAATTTAAAAGAGTCGAGTAGTTTCATTTTGGAATTTATAAAATAATCAAATTAAAAAACTACGGCTAACAACGGTTTGCTTCAATGGCTACTTCCGGATTTTCCTACGGAAAATCCGCTGCTGAATGGAATGTTTTGTTATATTTGTAATGGCTTGGTGTTGGCTCAACGCCACTGAGAGCAAGCCGCAGAACGTTAGCTGTAACTGTTGAAAAAAATGAATGAGAAAGATAGATTAAAATTATTAAAAAAATATAAATTAAAGTCAATATCTAGAGAATTCTTTGAAAATTTTTATATTATCAATGATGAGTTTTTCAATCATGGGATATTAATGAGTTATAAATTTCTCTTTTTTTGGACTAAATACAAAATACTATTTCCTTGCATATATTCTGATGTACATATTTGGGAAAAAAAGAAACTAATTGTAATTGTCAAAAAAGAAAATAAATATTCTTCTTTTTATTATTTTAATCTAAAAGGAACTAAAATTGCCGAATTAAATAATGTTGTAAATGTTCGAGATGACAAATTTGACAATGTCTTTTTTAATCGTATAATTCACGATAATTATAGAGTTGGAGTTTTAGATAACGTATTTAATATTAAAATAGATGCTTGTTATAAAAATTTAAATGGATTAGCACCATTTATTTATAAAGCACAAACTGAAAATGATTTGTATGGAATAATCAATTTCGATAACGAAGTTATATTAGACTTTAGTTTCATTGAAATATTTGACTATAGCTACAATAATAAAGTTATTGTAAAAAATAGTTTAAAAAAATATTTTATTTTCGACTTTAAAGACAAAACTTTAAACGAGTTAAGTTTTCAGAAAATATTTTGTTCACCAGTTTCTTTACATTTAATACCAGATGAAGAAATTAAAAGTACCTTTAAAAGTATAGTAGAAATTGTTTCAACTAAAGATAGCTTTAACATAATGACTAGATATATTGGCAAATGGGGTATTATTTCAGCTGATGGAAAAGTAGTAATTCCTAATGAGTATGATTTCATAGATTTTCTTAGTCCAAAATATTTAAAAGTTGCAAAAGGAATTTTTACTACAAAAAAAGACCAAAATTTTAATAATATTAAATGGGGTGTTATTGATTTAGATAATAATATAATAGTTCCCATTGTATTCGACTGGGTAGAACAAATTGAAGATGAAATTTGGATGGTAAAAAAAGGAGGCGAAATCTGTACTGGCGAAGATTGGGACTCTGATACTTGGTATTCAAATGGGGGCAAATGCGGTGCTTATAATAAAAACGGATTAATTATACCTATCGAATATGACCGTTTTTTAATTAATTTTGGTAGAGTTAAAGACTATATTTTTGCTCAAAATATAAATTATGAAAATGAATGGTTTGATGATTCTGGTAATTATGAAGTTTTTGATTTATTTGGCAATAAAATTTTAAGAGAGAAACCTTTATGGAGAGATTATCTTTATCAAGGTAAAAAACACAGCTACAGCTAACACAGGTTTTACGCTATTGCGGGGTTTGGGCTTAATTTACAGTTTGTTTTGTATCTTTTAAGTTAGTGCAAAATTGAAAGTTTCGGCTTCCTTAATCAGCAACAGACGTAAAGCCTGGGAACGTTAGCAGTCATTGTAAAAAACACGATTATGAAACAACATATATACATAATATTAATTCTACTTTTTTTTGCAAGTTTTTGTTTTGGCCAAAACGTTGACACTATTACTTTGAAGAAAAAAGCGTTTAAAAATTATAGTGCATGCATAAAATCACATGAAGAAAAAAATTTAAAAAAGTATCAAAAATATGTACATCCAGAAATTACAAAACAAGTCGGAAAAGAAAAGTTGTTACTTGAAAATGATTCAAACATAAAAATTACAAAAAGAAATATCAGTGAAATTGGAAAAATCCATCTTGATGACCAAGCTTATCAATTCACTTTTACTGAAACTACTATTTATGATATCGAGAATATGGAGGAAGCAAGCTCTTACACTGTAATTGCAATGTCATATGATAAAGGGAAAAATTGGGTGTTTTTTAATGCTTACGATTCCATCGAGAAAATGAAAGAAGATATTCCGGAATTAAATTCTAATCTCAAAGTTAAGAATATTCCAAAATTAAACTTCCAATTTTAAACAACAACGCCTGCTAACAACCGTTTTGCGCTATTGCTGGGCTTGCGCTTGCTATTTTGTCTTCGTGGAAAATAAGCTGGTGACTACAACTCTAGTTTTCAAAGAAATTTTGTAGGTTTGTTTGGTTCGTGCTTGCAGCAGCAACAGACGGCAAGCATGGGAACGTTGTGCCTAATTTTAAACGAAACGAGAAAAACAGACAATTAATGAATAAATTTTCACTTTCAATTTTATTAATTTTTATAATTAATATCTCGTATGGACAAGAATGCCAAATTCCAAATTTATTGGACAAAGAAATTATTGAAGCTTCTAATAATGAAAAGTTTGTAGAAGAAGATTTTTACAGAATTAACAATTTGCTTTTTGAATATCAAGCAAAAGACAGTTTGAAAAATTTGAATAAATGCTCTTCATATTTTAAAAACATTGAAAAACTATTTAATTCTGAAACTACTGAAAAACGTGTTTTAGCATACAGATTGATTGGAGTTGCAAATGACAGCACTTTTAACAACGAACTAATCAACAGAATTAACTCAAATGAAAGTTCACTTTTAAAAACTTGGAGCACAACTGCATTAATGGCAAATAATTGCGGAAAAGCATCTGATGATTTATTTGTTTTATTCTCATCATTCCCAAAAGGATTGCCTGTTGATATTTTGATAAATATGTATATTAAATATGATACAAATGCTGTCAAAAAAACTTGTTGGAAATTTATAGACTCAGACAATAAAAGCCAACAAATTTTAGCTATCCAATGTTTAGCAAACTTTGAAAAAGACGAAAAATTACAAGCAAAACTAATTGAGTTTTTAAACTCTTGGGATAATAATTCTAAAGGTTGGGTAATTTCGTCAATTTCTATGCAGAAAATGGAAAACCTAAAACCAATTTTAGAAAAGTATAGCGAAGTAGAAAACTTAAAAGATGTTATCATAAGAGCATTAGAAAATAGTCCAACGAAAACAGACAATAAGTTTGCGAAACAACTACAAAAGAAGAAAAACTAGGCATAACAGGCGTTTGGCAAGATTGCGAATTTTGTGGTAAATTCACGTTTATTTCTCGCAAGAAATTTTATCTTTGATAGAAAATAATCGGTTCCGAAGTTCGCAACCTCGCCAAGCGCCGGGACGTTAGTGGCAATATTACACGAAAACTCCATAAACATAGAACTACCAACAATAAATGACGACTAAAGAATTAGAAAAAATAAAATTGACAAAAAGATGGCCAATAAAGTTTTCCGACTTTTATACCAACTATTTATTTTTACTCTTACCTTTTTCAGTTTTAGCATTAGGTTTCATTTTTCTGAAACCAAGTTTTAAAAATAACGTTGATGAATTAATAATTCCATCACTTATTTTCATACTTGGAATACTTTTAACCATTTTTGCTGTAAAAAGATTGTGTCAAAATCAAACTTTTGAATCAATAGAAATTGAAAACTTAACACAGGAAAGAATTGAGGAAGCAATCAGAAAAGCGAATTTTGAAAGCTCAAAATTTAATGAATTTGGTTTACTCACTATAACAACAGAAACATCTTTATTTTCTTGGGGAGAAGAAATTACTATAATTCATGACGGTAAAAAATTTTTTATTAATAGCAAACCATATGCCCAGCCAATAACAATTCTAAAAGATAGAAACAATATAAAAAAAATTATTAAAAACTTAAAATACTGCCACTAACAGCGGTTTGCTTCAATGGCTACTTCCGGATTTTCCTACGGAAAATCCGCTGTTGAATGGAATGTTTTGTTATATTTGTAATGGCTTGGTGTTGGTTCAACGCCACTGAGAGCAAGCCGCAGAACGTTAGCAGTAATTAACCCAACTATATCGATTATGAAACTTATTAAATTTTTTTATTTATTTATTTTACTTTTCTCATTAAGTTCTTTTTCACAAAAAAATGATGAAAAAATTTATCAAGTCATTTTGTTTAAATGGTGCAACATAGAAAATAAAAATATTACAAGAATTATTCGCATTGATTCTACAGGAAATATCTTTGTAAACAATGAAATTACCAATGAAAAAATTGATTTAAAGACTTTTACAAAAGGTATAAATGATTTAATTTCAAAAGAAAAACTTGAAAAAATTAGCGCAAATAACGATCCAAAAAAGCCAGGTGCAATACCTAAAAATAACGAACAAAACTTAACAGTTTCTATTACTTTGCTAAAAGATTTTCAGAATGAAAAAGACTTCAAAAATAAATCATATTATCGTTGGGTAGAATTAGCGTTGGACATTAACGAAAATGATTATGATTTTTTTCGCTACTTCTCCAATAAAGAGATTTCAATTTTGAAGAAAAAAATAGAATAAACTACTGCTAACAGGCGTTTTGCAAGATTGCGAATTTTGTGGTTAATTCACGTTTACATTTCGCAAAAAAATTTTATCTTTAACAGAAACAAACCGTTCCGAAGCTCGCAACTGACGTCAAGCGCCGGAACGTTATTTCCAATTTAAATCAAATCATGAATAAATCATTCTTTATAATTCTTCTTTCTCTTTTATTTTCAAACTCTAATTTTGCGCAAACAAACCCACAATTAGAAAAAAAAAGTAATGTTTTTCCAGAAACACCTTTCTTCGTAAATGACTTTGAAAATATTTTTGCATGGGACGAAGTACCAATAATTGATGAAAAATTAGAAACTTATTTCAATCAATCGCATCATAAAATTATTTTAGTTACTGTTTCTTCTATAGAACCTTATAAAGATATTTTTAATTACTCATTAGACTTAGCAAAAAACATTAATGTTAAGCAAAATAAAAATGCAGAGATTGTAATTGTCATCAGTAAAAACCTTAGACAAATTCAAATACAAAATGTAGACCAAATTAGGGAAAAACTTACGGATGAAGAAACAAAAAACATTATAGAAAATTATATTATTCCAGAATTTAAAAATGATAAATATCTTACTGGAATTATGAATGGAATAGAGCAAATAAAAAATGAGCTTAAATAAATCCATTTTAAGAAACAGCCTAAATTAAGTGTTTATTTGAGGTGTTAATATTTGCATTTCTTATTCGAAGTAAGATTTTCTTTTCATCGTTCTAAGCCTATTTATAACAATAATAAGTTCCGCCACTTCAAAAAGCCCCAAGTACGTTAGAAAGTTATTTATTACGACTGCTAAAGATTAGAACATAAAAAAAGCCAGAACTTACATTCTGGCTTTTCAATTTTTTAGCTTATTTTCTTATTCTAAGACAAAAGAAACGGATACGTTTGAAATAATCTCAATTTCTCCAATGGCTAATGTTTCTTTTTCAGGCATTTGTTCGTATGCAACATCAACTGATTTCATAGAAGCATAAACTGGTCGTGGATAATTGGTATAAGAATTATCAGAAATCA
>JACCDZ011047617.1_pt1 | contig 13280 bp, 6 predicted proteins | sample 7449551 | NCBI WGS metagenome assembly JACCDZ01 (sample SAMN15323452, study PRJNA562643) | freshwater metagenome | isolation source: river surface water | place: USA:Blue River Watershed | collected 2017-08-18
ATTGCGCCGGACAATACGATTGTTTCTACACGTCTTGCCAATGCCAAAATTTCATACAGTGGCAGCGGTGAATTGGCAAGCACCCAAAAAATGGGTTGGTTATCGCGCTTTTTTAACAGTGATTTGTGGCCGCTTTAATTGTGCGCCCGGCGCTAATCTAATTGGTCGTAGATGTACGAGTAACATTTTGGTTGAGGTGTGTATGCGTAATTTTTGTTGGTTAGTCATCGGTGTGTTGATGTGGGCGAGCACTGCTGCCCAAGCCGAGCGCATTAAAGACATTGCCAGTGTTGCCGGCGTGCGCGCGAACCAATTAGTGGGTTATGGTCTCGTGGTTGGGCTTGATGGTACCGGCGACCAAACGACGCAATCGCCGTTTACTGTGCAGTCCTTTAATTCCATGTTGAAACAATTTGGTATTACTGTACCGGAAGGTGCGCGCATGCAAATGAAGAACGTCGCAGCGGTAATGATTCAAGCTGAGCTACCGGCGTTTGCCAAACCTGGTCAAACTATTGATGTAACAGTTTCTTCCATCAGTAATGCGAAAAGTTTGCGTGGCGGTAGCTTGTTAATGACACCGTTAAAAGGTCTGGATGGAAAAGTGTATGCCGTTGCCCAAGGTAATCTGGTCGTTGGTGGCTTAAGCGCTTCGGGTAACGATGGTTCAAAAATTACCGTGAATATTCCGAGTGCAGGTCGTATTCCCAGTGGTGCAACCGTAGAGCGAATGGTGGAAACCAATTTTGCGGGAGGCCAACCGATTGTATTTAATTTACATCGCGCCGATTTCACTACCGCCAATCAATTGGCAAAAAGTATTAATGCGATGTTGGGGCCAGATGTAGCGCGCCCGTTAGATGCCGTTTCTATTATGGTGAATTCTCCGGCAAATCCTGCCCAACGCGTGGATTTTATTTCCATGCTCGAAAATGTCGAGGTAACTCCCGGTGAGGAGGTTGCCAAGGTCATTATCAATTCACGCACCGGCACAATTGTTGTTGGTAAAAATGTACGCGTGTCACCAGTCGCGGTTACGCATGGAAGTCTTACTGTTTCCGTGGCAGAAAGTTTAACCGTGAGCCAGCCAAATGCATTGGCCGGTGGTCAAACCGTTGTGGTGCCGAGTAGCAATGTTAAAGCTGATGAAGAAACTAACCCAATGTTCAAGTTTGCACCTGGCGCCAACCTGGATGACATAGTGAAATCCGTTAATAACGTGGGTGCATCACCCAGCGATTTAATGGCGATTCTGGAAGCGCTCAAAGAATCGGGTGCACTTAAAGCAGAATTAGTGGTGATCTAAATGTTAACTGTCGATACCGGCGTAAAAACACCTCAGGTGCAGGATACTTATCTTGACGCTAACTCACTTGATTCCGTCAAGGCGATGGGGCGCGCCAAAGATCCACAGGCATTACAAGAAATCGCCAAAAAATTTGAAGCCATGTTTGTACAACAAATGCTAAAAACCATGCGCGAAGCCAATGATGTGTTTTCACAAGGCAATTACTTCGATAGCAGTACTACGCGGTTTCATCGAGATATGCTCGACCAGCAAATGGTGTTAAACCTGACCAGTGGTCGTGGTATTGGTTTGGCAGATCATTTTTATAAGCAAATGCTACAAGCCTATGGCGGTAGTATGAAGCCGGATACCCGTAGTTCATCTACAGGGGGTTTATCTGCAGCCAACACTGGTGAGTTGCCTGCCGCTGTGGTTCATAAAGATTCTGCGGCGGCAGTTGCCGATGCTGAAAACGAGGTTTTCGCTAACGACCTTGAGAACCTCGAATCCTGGGTTGTTGATTTCATGCGCATGAGCGATAACTCCAATAACCCATTGTTGAACCCTGATCAAGGTGAGGTGGAAGCGCAAGATTACCCGGTTCTCAACTCCGCTTATATTCCTGCGTTGTTGAGTAAGCCCCAAACGATGAATTCTCGTGCCGGGCAAAAATCCAGTGTGAGTGAAAGCCAGGAAAATTTTGTCATGATGATTAAGCCGCATGCAGAAAAAGCGGCTGCCGAATTACAAATTAATCCCGATGTGTTAATTGCCCAGGTCGCATTGGAAACCGGTTGGGGCAAACACGTTATTCATGACCAGAAAGGGAATAACAGCTTTAATCTTTTCAATATTAAAGCTAACACTGGTTGGGAAGGTGGAAAGGTAAATATCGCGACCCTCGAATACCGCGATGGAATTGCGGCGAGTGAAAAAGCCGATTTTCGTAAATACAACGATTATTCGGAAAGTTTTTCTGATTATGTGAAGTTAATGAAAAACAATCCTCGCTATTTGGATGCGCTTGAGGCAGGAAAGAATTCGTCTGCTTATGCGGAAGCTTTGCAATCGGCGGGTTACGCGACTGATCCATTGTATGCCAAAAAAATTAAAAGCCTGCTGAACTCCGACGCAATTCGCTCCGTGAGCGAAGTGGCGCAGGCGGCACAATCGTTTATTTCCAATGCGGCCGTCGCTGGCCGGAAATTAGTGGAGTAGTCCTATGTCCGGTATTCTCTCCAACGCTATTTCCGGTTTGCAGGCCAGTCAAAATGCGCTGCGTACGGCCGGTCACAATATTTCCAACGCTAACACCGCCGGTTATACTCGTCAGGAAGTTAACTACGCAACGCGACCAGAACAAAATATTGGCGCTGCTGGGTTCATAGGTTCCGGTGTTAACACGACTTCAATAGAGCGAGTGGTCAATGAGTTTGTTACCGCACAGCTGCGATTGGATACTTCTACCTATAACCAGTTAAATAAATTTAATACCAATATCGGCAAGGTCGATAAATTGTTTGCCGACATTAGTACCGGGCTTACTGGTTCGCTACAAACTTTTTTTGCTGCTATGCAAAATGGTTCCAATGACCCTGCCTCAACTCCTGCGCGCCAATTAATTGTTACTGAGGCGGAGAGTTTGAGTATTCGCTTTAACAATTTATATCAGCGCATGGATGATATCGAGAAAAGTGTTAATCGTGAGCTGGGTACAGTTACCTCACAGATGAATTCGCTGGCGAAGTCCATTGCTACATTAAACCAGGCAATTGCTGATAAACGCGCATCCGGAAATGGCAATGAACCTAACGATTTGATGGACAAACGCGATGAGGCGTTGCGTCAATTATCCGAGCTGGTTTCATTGCAAGTCGTGAAGCAGGATGACGGCGACTTGAATGTGTTTATCGGCAACGGTCAGCCCTTAGTTGTTGGTGTTGGAGTGAGTACATTCAATGTCACCAACGATGGAAAAATCCAAATTACCAGCAACGGTGTCTCCAGTGATATCAGCGGGCAAATATCTGGCGGGCAACTAGGCGGCCTGCTGGGTTTTCGCGATCAGGTGTTGTACCCATCAATGAATGAGTTGGGCCGAATAGCTCTGGCGATGGCAGATCAATTTAATACCCAGCAACAACGCGGTATCGATTTGGATGGCGATTACGGTCAGCGTATGTTTGGTGATATTAATGAGCCCGCATTGACTGCCAGCCGAGTGATGCATGGCGCAAATGCATCGCCGGATGATCGTGTGATCTCTGTGACGATTGATGATGTTAACCAATTAACGACCAGCGATTACCGCTTTGAAATCCTGCCGGGTAGCAGTAACTATTTAGTGACTCGGCTATCGGATAAAGCGGTTATTGATCAAGGCACATTAACCGGGGTTTATCCGGCTGAAGTTTCTTTTGACGGTATTACCGTTAATCTAACCAGCGGTTCTTTTCAGGGCGGCGACACTTTTACGATCCAACCGACAAAACGTGGCGCGGAGAGTATTCACGCCGAAATTCAACGCCCCGAAGACCTGGCATTTGCAGCGCCCATTCGTACGGCAGGTAATACCAGTAACTCGGGCAGCGGGTTAATTAGTGCCGGTGAAGTGTTAAGTCTCGTAGACGCTGCTGGCAACCGTTTGCCCGCGTTTAGTAAGCCGGGTACGTTAACACCGCCAATTATTATTCGTTTTACATCGGAAACCACTTACGACGTTCTGGATAACACAGACCCGGCAAATCCAAAAGATTTAGTGCCGGCCATGCGTGACCAAACCTTTGTGCCAGGGGCGAGCAACAATATTTTTACCTCCGATATTGGCGAGACCCGTGTTACCGGTAGAGGAGAGCGGGTGGGTCTTCCTGCAGGACGCACATCGCAAATTGCCACTGAACCGCCGGATTTGCCCGGGCCCATGACCGCGGCCAGTTTGCCCCAATCCAATGGTTATTTGGCGGAACAACTTCGTTTTACGTTTCGCGACCCGGAAACCGGTGCAATCACCAACAAAACTATTACCACTACGCCTGGCGCCTCTGCTGCGCAAACGGCTGCGCAAATTAGTGCGTTATCGGGTGTGTCCGCCAATGCTTACACTACGGCGACCATTACCGATATTAATTTCGATACTACGACTTATGCACCGCCCTTGCAGTTGTCGGTCAACGGCGAAAATTTATTAGAATATAATTATTCCAATACGGCGTTTGCCGCAGATGTACCTAATCCCAATGTCAGCGAATCCGAGTTCAATGACTATCTCGCTGAACGAATTAATTCCAATGAAAATTTGAAAGCATTGGGTATTCGCGCACAAAGCGCAAATAACCCGATTACGGGTGCGCCTGAGTTACGCTTGGTGGCTTCGTCAGGTGTTAATTTGGATATTCGCCTGTCTGCGTCCAACGCGGGCGTTAACTCTATTGATGTCAATGACGGCAGTGGCAATCCGAATGTGCGGTTAATCGGCCAGGATGATCCGCTTACTGTGGGCACCGTTGAGCAGAGTACGGTTACTGTTGGCGGGCGTATAGATATTACGATGGCAAACGGTATTAGCCTGCAAACATCGCCAACCAACAGCCCCTATTTTGGTGATAGTAGCCTGCCAGGTTTTGCGGCGTCTTCGTTTATTGGTTATCAGGTAGCTGTCAGCGGTCAACCTAAAGCGGGTGATGTATTTACAGTCGGTTTTAATACCAATGGCAGTAATGATAACCGCAACGCACTCGCAATGACGGCATTAGAGTCGGCCAAAACCTTGCAAGACGGCAGTCTGAGTTTTGCCGATGGTTATGCAAAAATGGTTGAAGAGGTTGGAACGAAAAGTAACCTCTCAAAAATCAATACTGAAGCCAGTAAAAGTCTGCTAGAGCAAACAAACACCATGCGAGAGGGAATTTCGGGTGTAAACCTGGATGAAGAGGCGGCGGATTTAATTAAGTTCCAGCAACTTTATCAGGCCAATGCGCAAGTGATATCTGTTGCGCGAGAATTGTTTGATACGTTATTAAATTCTCTGTGACAAACTATTAAAACGTGGCTGCTTCCGCGTCGATCGCGGCCACACTTTTCACCATCACACCAGTCTCGCAATTCCGTCAATTAACTAAAAAATAGTTTCCTCATATTTTTCATAGTTGGAACACTTTGTGCGTTGAATATCCTATCAGCAAGATACTGGCAAGTTGTTGCCGCTTGTTGCCGGAAAAGAGGATTTCATTATGCGCGTATCCACGACACAAATTTATAATATTGCCAACCTCGGTATTGGTCAGGCGCAAGCGGCGATTACCAAAACCCAGGAGCAAATTGCAACTGGAAAACGCGTGTTGACTCCGGCGGATGACCCGGTAGCGGCGGCGACTATTTTGCAATTGAATCTGGAGTTGGCGCGTACTGAGCAGTACAAAAAAAATATTGATGTGGCTGAAAACAGCTTGAATCTGGAAGAAACTAACCTGCAAAGTATTGTTGGTCTCGTGCATCGCATGCGTGAGCAAGCGGTTTATGCCGGTAACACGGCGGTAATGACCGCGTCAAACTACGATGCCCTGGCAGCCGAAGTAGAAACTCGCATTCAGGAACTATTGAATTTACAAAATACGCGCAACGCCTCAGGGCAATATATTTTTGCGGGATATCAAAGTAACACTAAACCTTTTGTAGGTGATGGTGGTGGAAACTTTAATTATCTGGGCGACGAAGGTCAGTTGCGGTTGCAGGCATCTGCATCGGTGAGTGTTGCGGTGAGTGATTCCGGTAAGAAAGCATTTGTCGATATTCCCAGCGGCCATAATACGTTTAATACTTCTGCGAGTGCTGCCAATAAATCAAATCCCCCTGCGATTATTACCGTCGGACAAGTATTTGATCAGGCGGAATTCGATAAGCTTTACCCTGATGACATGGTGGTTACCTTCACCAAAACAGCGTCGGCCACTAATTACACGGTAACGCAAAAGTCTAATGGTAAACAATTGTTGGTGAATCAACCCTACGTGGCGGGTGTTGACATTGAAGTGGCCGGCGCACGCTTTAAAATTTTAGGAAATCCCCATCCGGGAGAGGCAGCGATAGCCGCGGATTTGAATTTTGGTGCTGTAGGTGCGTTTGACTTTTCCCTGACGCCGACCAACATTTCAATTTCGGTTGGTGGAAAGACCGAAACGCTATTGTTGGATCAAAACGTTACTAATGCAACGGACTTGGCAGCGGCATTTAACAGTGTCGTGGGTGCACCTAATAGTAATGCGGATAAATTAGCGAATTTAGGGTTAACTGTTGATGCGACCGGATTCCATTCAGCCAGCGGCCAAAATATCAACATCAATAGCGGTACGTTAAATACAGACACTGCATTGGGTTTTGCGACCCAAGGGGCAGGTACCACATCGGTTAATTTACCGTTTGCGTTTACTGCAGCCCATGATTTTAGTGTGTCGCCCTTAACCTTCCAGCTAGAAGTGAATGGCAAAGTAGAATCGATTACTTTTAATCAAAACATAACCAATGCGACCGATTTAGCGAATGCATTTAATGATCCTGCCAATGCAGCGCAATTGGCGCGCTTGGGTTTAACGGTCACCGATCAGGGAATTATTTCTAATTCAAATGCCAAGGTTACTATCAAGGGGGGCAACGCATTTTTAGATGATGTAACGGGCTTGAAGACCCAGGGTTTAGGTACGTCATCTACTCGCGGGCTGTTGATCCAGCCGGGAGACAGTTTTTTTATTGAGTCCACGGACAAACAAGGTTTGTTAACTACCTTGTCGCGCTTTGCGGATGTCATGCGTAATGTGCAGGATACGCCGGAGAGTAAAGCAGAATTAGCAAAGTTAGTTGCTAAAACACTGACCAATCTTGAAAACACTATTACGAATTTAGTTGCGGTGCAGGGTGAGGTGGGTGCAAGGGCTAATACCTTGGAAAGCGCGAAAGACTTGAATATGGACATTACCTTATCGAGTAAAACCGTATTGGCTAGCTTGGAAAGTGTCGATGTGAGCGAAGCAAGCATTCAATTGTCCATGCAGACGTTGATTTTGAATGCCTCTCATCAGAGCTTTGCCAAGGTCAGTCAGCTGACGCTTTTTTCCTATCTATAATCGGCTTTTCCAGATTTTGTGGAATACGTCTAATGGTAATGTGCTCTTACTCTCGTTTTGGCGCGGCAAACTTCTGCGCCAAACCGATAATCTTTTGCTAATCTTGCTGTATAGAGTTAGTCTGCGTTTATTCCATTACAAAGAGTTGTTCTATGGAAACCAATCCCCTGTTAGACCCCCTGGCACGTGCACTGAGTCAATCCCAAGCGCTTTTATCCCTTGCTCAAGCTGGCGATTGGGAATCTTTTGAAACCCTGGTACAACAACGTCAGCAAGGTCTACTGTCTATAAATGACCCCGAATACCTGGAATCTCTGGCGGAAGCTAATCTTGAGGCGAAAGCGGCGGGTGTTATTCAGGAGATCAAAGGGATTAATAAGCAGCTGTCGGTACTTGCCGAGGAAAATCGCGACAAAGCAACGACAGAGTTACGTCAGCACGTAATTGCCAGCAAGGCAATGGATGCTTACGGTCGGTAAATTGACGTTTTTCCGCTCTATATAACCAGACGAAATATTTTTTTGCCTTTCTTGTTGTAAATAGTTGGTTCCCGCCATAAAAAATTTCTAAAGCTCCTCCCGGATGTGTCGATAACCTGATTAGAAGTGCTGATTAGTCCGTTGTGCTCAGACTTCATCAACCGACATGTCGCAGCAAAGCTAGCCACTCGCAGCTACTGCAACAGATTATTAATCCAGGAGATTCATCATGGCTTTAGTCATTAACACAAACGTCGCCTCTCTGAATGCTCAGCGTCAGTTGATGAGTTCAGGCAACGCGCTTGACCGCGCGACCGAACGTTTGTCTTCAGGTGCACGTATTAACTCAGCAAAAGACGACGCAGCAGGTTTGGCGATTTCTAACCGCATGACTTCGCAAGTACGCGGTCTTGATCAAGCAATCCGTAACGCTAACGACGGTGTGTCTTTGATTCAAACCGCTGAAGGTGCGCTGTCAGAATCCACCAACATCCTGCAACGTATGCGTGAACTGTCTGTACAGTCTGCGAACGGTATCTATAGCTCTGGCGACCGCGCAACATTGAATGCCGAGGTACAACAACTGGTAAAAGAGTTGGATCGTATCGCAGATACCACCTCATTCAACGGTCAAAAACTGTTGGACGGCAAGTTGGGCAATGTAAGTCTGCAAGTAGGCTCCAGCGCCAACCAAACTATCGAATTTAAAGTTCAGGCGATGGATGCAAAAACCCTGGGTATGGGCTCAACCAGTGTGGATTTGTTAGGTTCTGAATTCTCATCACTGAGCTTGTTATCCGGTGCCAATGACTTGAAAGATGGCGACGTGCTGATTAACGGCCAAACCATCGGTGACTTTGCGGGTTCAGTAGATACCCTTAGTGACCTGATCGGAAACATTAACGAGAAAGTGGGTGGTGTAACTGCATCGGCAATTACCCAATTGAATGGTTCGCGCGTTGGTAGCGGTATTATCGATAATGATGCTGGCCAGGGCTTGAACATTACTGTTACTGAATTGAATGGCGCTGTTCAGACTTATCAACTGCGTGAAAATACCACCACCATCGATGAGCTGGCTGAGGCGATCAATCGCGTGTCTGGCGGTGCAGTTAATGCGTCTGTTGGCGATGATGGCGTATTGACACTTGCTAACAACACTGGCGCTACTATCGCGGTTGCTGCCAGTGGTGGTCTGGATCTGTCTACTTCAATTGGTATGGTGTCCTCTGTCGGTGATGGTGTGTCCCAAACGGGTCAGATGGTCTTGACCTCTAATGATGACCGTCCAATTACTATTACTCGCGGCAACACCGGTACCTTGCAAGATCTTCACAGGCTTGGCTTCCGCGAGAGCGGTAAAGGTGGGGTTATTGAAGGTGCTGGAATTACTACCGCAAACGCAGATACCGCTTGGGGTGTAGGTGATTTGACCATCAATGGTACGGTCATTAGTAACAAAGACACTGATAGTTTGATTGGAAAAATCAACGCGATCAATAAATCAACGGCTGAAACCGGTGTAACCGCAAACGCTTTCTCGACAGTTGCAATTGATTTAACCAGTGTCGATGTGGCGACGGCTTTCACTGTTGCATCCGCAGATACACTGACTATTAATGGGGTAGATGTTGCACTTGGAGCAGTAACTACCGTTCAGGGCATGGTTGATGCGATTAACGACAAGAGCAATCTTTCCGGTGTAACCGCGACGGTTCAGGGCAATAAAGTTATTCTTGAGTCGGATCAAGGTGCAATTCGCTTTAGCAACAATACAGTAGCCGGTAGTGTGTTTGGTGGTACTGCCGGTGCAGGTTTTGAAGGTGCCGTTTTCACTGAGTTCATGGCGTCTGGTGCAGCTGTAACAACAACAATTGCGGCAGCCTTTGCAAACGAATCTTTGTTGACAGCAGAGGCAGGAATCAAGTTAACCAGCTCTAGCGGCAATCCAATTAGCGTTGAATTGGGTGTGAATGCTTCTGCGGCAGAAATTGGTATCCTTGAAGCTAACTCAACTGCTGGAGGTGCCTTCGGTTCCGCAATCGCCTCAATCAGTATTGATACCCAGGCGAACGCGCAGAAAGCCATCAAGGTGATCGACAATGCCTTGACGACTATCAACGATGTACGTTCGAACCTCGGTGCGATCAACAACCGTTTGGACTTTACTGTATCAAACCTGGCGAACATTTCTGAGAAGACTTCTACTGCAAGGTCACGTATTACCGATGCTGACTTCGCGGCGGAAACCGCTAACCTCAGTCGTGCGCAAGTGTTGCAACAAGCGGCCTCGGCGATGTTGGCTCAATCTAATGCGCGTCCACAACAAGTATTGTCTCTGTTGAGATAATAACTGGCTCTCTCCGGGCAAGCTGATTACAGCAAGCCCGGGGAAATTTTAGTGAGGATAAAGTTATGAATGACATCACTAAAGTTGCTTCGAACCCGGTTCCGGCGAAAGCCGTACCGGTTTCGTCGTTGCCAGGTAGCGCTAAAGGTCAAAAAACCGGCAATGATTTGCCGCCTGCCGCCGAAGCGGCAAGATCTTTACCACAAGATCCTGTCAATTCGCAGGCGGTACAAGAGCAAGTTCAGGCTGCTGTGGCGAAAATGAATGAATATATTCAGTCGACACAGCGCGATTTAAACTTCAGTTATGACCCTGAATCGGGTGAGACAGTGGTGAAAGTTTTGGATAGATCAACGCAAGAAGTTATTCGTCAGATACCTGATGAAATATTCTTGCGTTTGGCCCAAACACATAACCCGGAGGAACCTGGGCAGTTGTTTAGTGCGCAAGCATAAATTGCTGTAAAAGAAGGGTTTTTTTGATTTTTAAGGTTTTTTGGTAAACGAAAAAGAGAGTCGCGTGAGCGGCTCTCTTTTTTTGTTTTTCTGTTGTTATTTTTATTTTTTGTTTGGTGTTTTTTTAATTTAAATAAGAAAAAATTTGTGCAATTTAGCAGCGTTCATTTTTGCCTGAATAACACGCTAATTCTCTCGTTACAAATCTCCTGAATATTTTTTGGCACAGTCTGTGCAAAACCCGACTTAGGCGACCCGTATAGAAATCCTGTTTGTAGCAACCTGTCTTTAACAAGCTGGCTGGTTCAAGAATTGGTAGCGAATTTCTTACAAGTCTTGCCACGAAGTTCTGACGGTCCATGCAAGTCGATTAGTCGATGGCTATGAACTTCATTAGTCGACTTGTCACAGCAATAGCAACTGTGAACAGGAACAATCATTAGGAGATTCATTATGCCTTTAGTCATTAACACCAATGTCGCTTCCTTGAATTCACAGCGCCAATTGATGAACTCAGGAAATGCGCTGGACCGCGCTACCGAGCGCTTGTCCTCTGGTCAACGTATTAATTCTGCCAAAGATGACGCTGCGGGTTTGGCAATTTCCAACCGCATGACCTCGCAAATTCGCGGCCTCGATCAAGCGATCCGCAATGCGAATGATGGTGTGTCGCTCATTCAAACTGCGGAAGGTGCATTGCAAGAAACCACCAATATTTTGCAGCGTATGCGCGAACTGTCGATTCAATCGGCTAACGGAATCTACTCAGATGCCGATCGTGCAACATTGGATGCGGAAGTCCAACAACTCATTCTGGAGCTGGATCGCATTGCAAAAAGCACATCCTTCAACGGCCAAAAACTGTTAGATGGTTCACTCGGTAAAGTGCAGCTGCAAGTGGGGTCAGACGCTAACCAAACTATCGAATTGAAAGTTCAGGCGATGGATGCCAAAACACTGGGGATGGGATCAGTTAGTGTGGATGTGCTGGGTGCAGAATTCAGTCTGTCGCTGTTTAGTTCAACGGCTGGTGCAGATATTCGTGATGGTGACGTCCTGATTAATGGTCAATCCATCGGCGAGTTTGATTCGGCAGCTACCGCAGAAACCAATACCATGGCTGAGTTCCTGGTGATTATGAATGAGCGGCTCAGTGGCGTTACTGCCTCGGCGTTGACGCAGTTAAAAGGGTCGCAATTAGGTAGTGGCGTTATCGACAACGATGCCGGGCAAGGTTTGGACATTACCGTAGCTTCATTAAACGGTGCGACCCAAACCTATCAGATTCGTGAGAACACCACGAGTATGGAGCAGCTGATTGAAACTATCGGTCGTATTACCGGCGGAACAGTACGTGCAGAAGTAAATGACCAAGGGGTTTTGTCGCTGAGCAACAACACCGGGGCAACGATCTCCGTTGCGGCAGCCGGTGGTTTGGATTTGCAATCCACGGTGGGGATGGCTGCTTCAGTCGGAGACGGTCTATCGCAACGAGGCCAAATCGTACTCACTTCCGATGATGACAAACCGATCAAGATTACCCGTGGCAACACAGGCACGCTTTCTGATCTCCATAACCTGGGTTTCCGCGAAAATCAGGGTGGTGGCGTTATTGAAGGAGCGGGAATCACGACGGCCGCTGCAGAAACCGCATGGGGAGTTGGGGATTTAACCATCAACGGCACCGTCATAAGCAACAAAAACACTGATAGCTTGATTGGCAAGGTAAATGCGATTAACGCTGCCACGAATGAAACAGGTGTTACAGCCAATGCCTTCTCCACGGTAACCATCGATTTGACCCGTGTTGATGTCGGTACAGCGTTTGCCGCCGCAGCGGGTGCTAACGTCCTGACAATGAATGGTGTCAATCTCGATTTCAGTTTGGTGACTACCACTCAAGGTCTTGTAGATGCCTTCAACGGCGCGAGCAATCTGACTGGTGTGCGAGCAACCTTACTCGGGAACAGCGTTGTGCTTGAATCCGATCAGGGTGCAATTCGATTTGCTACCAATACGCTTGCTGATATTTTCAGTGGTACCGGAGATGCCGGGTTTGAGGGAGCCATCTTTAACGAGTTTATGGCCGATGGTACCAACGTAGTCACCACAGTTACGTCTGGTTTTGCCGCCTCTTTGGTTGCAGCATTGCGAGTAGAGGCGGGTATTAAGTTAACCAGCGCCAACGGTAATCCAATCAGTGTCGAGCTCGGCGATAATGCAACGGCGGCGGAGATTGGCTTGCTTGAAGCTAACTCAACGGCCGGCGGCGCATTTGGTACCGCCATCGCATCGATAAGTATTGATACTGCAGCCAAGGCCCAGAAGGCGATTGGGGTAATCGATAAAGCGCTAACGACGATTAACGATATGCGCTCACAACTCGGTGCGATCAACAACCGGCTGGATTTCACTATGTCCAACCTGGCGAACGTATCCGAAAAAACCTCGGCGTCGCGCTCGCGGATTGTGGATGCAGACTTTGCGGCGGAAACGGCGGCACTGAGTAGGGCACAAGTCTTACAGCAAGCAGCTCAGGCGATGCTGGCACAGTCGAACGCGCGCCCAGAGCAGGTGTTGCAGTTACTGAGA
>JACCDZ011943262.1_pt1 | contig 13280 bp, 9 predicted proteins | sample 7449551 | NCBI WGS metagenome assembly JACCDZ01 (sample SAMN15323452, study PRJNA562643) | freshwater metagenome | isolation source: river surface water | place: USA:Blue River Watershed | collected 2017-08-18
CAAGGCGATCAATGAGAACGATCTAGCAGTAACTGCTGTTCTCTCTGGTAACCGCAACTTTGAAGGGCGCATTAGCCCAGATGTAAAGATGAATTACCTTGCATCGCCTCCGCTTGTAGTGGCATATGCCATCGCTGGAACTATGAACCATGATTTTGAACATGACTCATTGGGTAACGATAAAGATGGCAACCCAGTTCTCCTTAAGGATATCTGGCCATCTGCCCAAGAGATTCAAGATGTAATCGATGCATCGATCTCTTCTGCGATGTTTACCAAGGATTATGCAAGTGTCTTTGATGGCGATCATCGCTGGAAGTCACTTGATACCCCAACAGGAAATACCTTCGAGTGGGATGCTCAATCAACATATGTTCGCAAGCCTCCTTACTTCGAAAATATGCCGGCTACACCTGCTCCAGTCGTTGATATATCAGGAGCGCGAGTTCTCGCAATTCTTGGTGACTCTGTCACAACAGATCACATCTCTCCTGCAGGAAATATCAAAGCTGACTCTCCTGCAGGAAAGTATCTAGAGGCCCATGGAGTTGCTCGCAATGACTTCAACTCATATGGATCACGCCGTGGAAATCACGAAGTAATGATCCGTGGAACCTTTGCCAACATCCGCCTGAAGAATCTTCTGCTTGATGGCGTTGAAGGTGGATTTACTCGTAACTATCTCGATGCAGGCGCGCAAGCGACAATCTACGACGCATCGATGGCTTATCAAGCAGCGGGAATTCCATTGGTCATCCTCGCAGGTAAGGAATATGGATCGGGATCATCACGCGACTGGGCTGCAAAGGGAACTGCTCTCCTTGGAGTTCGTGCAGTGATTGCTGAGAGTTTCGAACGTATCCACCGCTCTAACTTGATCGGCATGGGAGTTCTTCCATTGCAATTCATCGAAGGTCAGAGCGCTGCTTCCCTTGGTTTGAAGGGTGATGAAACCTTTGCCATCTCAGGGATCACAGCTCTCAATACCGGGGGAGTTCCAAAGGAAGTCACCGTCACAGCTGGTGCGATCACCTTCCAAGCCAAGGTGCGAATTGATACTCCGGGAGAGGCTGATTACTACCGTCACGGTGGAATCATGCAGTTTGTCCTACGACAATTGCTTGGGTGATCTAGAATCACACCTGTGATCGAATCAATTAAGGGGCCAGAAGATATCAAGGCCCTCGGCCAAGATGAGCTTATTGCTCTCGCCTCAGAGATTCGCTCTTTCCTGATTGAGAAGGTCTCCAAGACCGGCGGACATCTAGGTCCAAATCTAGGCGTCGTCGAACTTACGATGGCAATTCATCGCATCTTTGATTCACCGCGCGATGTGGTGCTCTTTGATACAGGCCATCAATCCTACGTTCATAAGATCATCACAGGTCGTGCCGGAGAGTTTGATCGACTTCGCCAACGCGGCGGTATCGCAGGATACCCAAACCGTCGAGAGAGCGAACACGATGTCATCGAAAATTCTCATGCCTCAACCGCTCTTTCATGGGGCGATGGAATCTCACGTGGTTTCTCACTGACTGGCCAAGGCGATCGCAGCGTCGTAGTAGTCGTCGGAGATGGCGCACTTACTGGCGGAATGTCATGGGAAGCACTCAACAACATTGCTGCTGCTAAGGATCGCAACCTCATCCTTGTTGTCAACGATAACGAACGTTCTTACTCACCAACCATTGGTGGTGTAGCAACCTACCTTTCTACATTGCGCGTGACTCAAGGGTATGAGCGCTTCCTTGATTGGGGTAAGGAAGTTCTCCATAAGACTCCAGTTGTTGGTGCGCCTATCTACGAGACTCTGCATGGAGTGAAAAAGGGAATTAAAGATATTGTTGCACCGCAAGGAATGTTTGAAGATCTTGGCTTGAAGTATTTGGGACCAATCGATGGACATGATTTCCAGGCTCTAGAAAAAGCTTTGGCTCAAGCCAAGCAATTTGGCGAGCCTGTATTGGTTCACGTCATTACTGAAAAGGGTCGCGGCCACCAACCAGCTCTTGCAGATGAGGCGGAGAAGTTCCATGCCGTTGGTGTCGTAGATCCTGCTACAGGAATTCCAGTTGCAAAGAGCGCGCGATCATGGACTCAAGTTTTCTCAGAAGAGCTTGTTGAAATCGGCGCAGAGCGCAAAGATGTCGTTGCAATTACCGCAGCGATGCTTGGTCCAACAGGATTAGATAAATTTGCTGCAGCCTTTCCAGATCGCACTATCGATGTCGGAATTGCTGAACAACATGCTGTAACAAGTGCTGCAGGTATGGCTTTTGCTGGCCTTCACCCAGTTGTCGCAATCTATTCCAGCTTCCTTAATCGCGCCTTTGATCAACTCCTCTTAGATGTGGCACTCCACAAGGCCGGCGTAACTTTTGTCCTCGATCGCGCCGGCATTACAGGCGATGATGGCCCTTCACACCACGGAATTTGGGATATGGCGTTGACCGGAATTGTTCCAACTCTAAGCCTTGCCGCACCGCGCGATGGCGCCCGACTCAAGGAAGTTCTCCGTGAGTCACTTGATATTAGTGATGCACCGACAGTGATCCGTTTTCCAAAGGGCGCTGTCACTGCAGATATTCCTGCCTTTGAACGTCGTGATGGCATTGATGTTCTCTATCGCGGTGAGAGCGCAGATGTTCTTCTCATCAGCGTTGGAGCGATGGCACCGATGGCAGTCGAAGCTGCTTCACAGGCTTACCGCGAAGGCGTTGGCGTTACCGTGATTGATCCTCGTTGGGTTAAGCCGCTCCCACAATCATTGATCACGATGGCAGATCGCTACAAGAGCGTTGTCGTTGTTGAAGATGGAATCGCCCACGGGGGAATAGCAAGTGCGCTCTCTGAGATGTTTAGAAGTGCAGGGTTAGATACACCAATTCATTCAATCGGCGTACCGTTGACCTTCATTGAACACTCTAAGCGTGCAGAGATCTTGAGCGATCTCGGCATTACTTCACAGAATATTGCCCGTGAAATTGTTGAGTGGTCGAGCTCTACTTTGAAGGCAGAGATGCCACTCCAGCAGGATGAAAACGAGAGCCGCAGACAGAATCGCTAATTCCTTCGCGATCTAAGAACGGCAAGATTCCACCGAGGTGCATTGGCCATCCAGCGCCCATCAACATACAGAGATCAATCTCAGCAGGTGTTGAGACAACGCCTTCATCGAGCATCATGCGCGCCTCTTCAGCCAAAGCTTTCAGTGCGCGAAGTCGTACCTGTTCGGCAGTCGATGGTGAATCGCCCTTATGGATAAGAGCGAGCGCTGCTGGGTTTGCAATAACTGATCCATCTTCGGATTTAATGTAGAAGGTCTTGATACCTTCCTTAACCATCGCCTCCATCGTTGGAGAGATGCGATAGCGAGGTCCGAGATTCTCATGGAGAGTCTTTGCAACATGAAGTCCAACACCTGGTCCGACTAGGCCTAACAACTCAAATGGTGACATTGGGAAACCAATTGATCGCATCGCATTATCGGCAACCTCTGGAGATGTTCCTTCATCGACTGCATCTGTGATCTCACCCATGAAGCGGGTAAGGAGGCGGTTGACGACAAAGCCTGGCGCATCTTTACAGATGATCATCGTCTTCTTGAGCTCTTTACCAATATTGACAGCAGTTGCAGTCGTTGCATCATCTGTCTTTGAGGTACGAGCAATCTCTAGGAGCGGCATGATTGCAACCGGATTAAAGAAGTGGAATCCCACAACGCGCTCTGGATGCTCAAGCCCTTCGCCCATCTTCTCAACTGATAGGGAAGAGGTGTTGGTTGCAAGTACGCACTCAGGTGAGACGATCTTCTCAAGCTTCTTAAAGAGTTCTTGCTTGAGGGAGAGCTCTTCAAAGATCGCTTCGATAACGAAGTCACAGCCGGCAAAGACGCTCTGATCGGCAGAGCCTGAGACCAATAGCGACAGACGTGAGGCAGATTCTGCGCTCATACGCTTCTTCTCAACTAACTTTGCGAGTTCATTCTTAACCCAGGCAACACCCTTATCGGCACGCTCTTGATCGATATCTGTCATCACAACAGGGCACTTGAGATTACGAACGAGCAAGAGTGCAAGCTGTGAAGCCATCAGTCCTGCTCCAACGACTCCGACCTTGCCAACCTTGCGAGCAAGGGCTGCCTTAGGAGCGCCTTCTACCTTCTTTCGCTTCTTCTGAATCAAGTTGAAGGCGTAGAGAGATGCGCGAAGGGGATCTGACATTGTTAGATCTGCAAGCGTCTGATCTTCTGCATCAAAACCTGCACCACGAGTAGATGTGCGAGAAGCTGCCATCAATTCAAGTGCCTTCATTGGGCTGGCAATCTCTGCTCCGCCAAACTTCTTGAGAGCGATTGCTCGTCCTGTAGCAAGGGCTGAATCCCATGAACCGTCTTTGCTGTAATCAACACGTTCAATCTTCTTTGTGCCGTTGACTACGCTTGCTGCGAAGGCAATGGATTTTTCTAGGAAATCAGCAGGCGCAAAGACGCTATCAACAACACCGAGTTCAAGAGCATCTTTAGCCTTCATCATGGTGTTGTTATTGAGCGCATTGGCGATGATTACCTGTACAGCTCTTTCTGGGCCGATTAGCTGGGGGAGGATTGTTGCTCCACCCCATCCTGGAACAAGTCCTAAGAAGACTTCAGGCAGGCCGGTAAATGCTGTTGCAGAGAGTGTGCGGTACTTGCAATGAAGTCCGACTTCAAGTCCTCCACCAAGTGCCAGTCCGTTGATAAAGGCAAATGTCGGAATCCCGCACTCATCGAAGCGTCGGAAAACATCGTGGCCCAACTTACCGATAGCAACTGCCTGTGAGCGGTCGCTGAGGAATGAGAGAGCAGAGAGATCAGCACCTGCTGCAAAGATGAATGGCTTACCTGTTATCGCGATTGCCGCTGGCTTACGAGAGATTGCCTCGGTAATTGCAGCATCAAGTGCCATGAGTGACTGAGGGCCAAAGGTATTTGGACGAGTGTGATCGTGACCGTTATCGAGAGTGATCAAGGCGAGAGTGCCACTTGCCCCAAAGGCAGAGAGATCAACATCTCGAACAAGGGCGTGAGTTACTACTTCTTCTGGAGCACCTTCTGGAAGAACGATTGTTGTCATGAGTTATGCCTTCTTTCCAAAGTGTGGGTTCTCCCAGATAACTGTTCCGCCCATGCCAAGACCAATACACATGGTGGTAATTCCGTAACGGACATCAGGTTTTTCTTCAAAGGTACGAGCAAGATTGAGCATTAAGCGGATACCAGAAGATGCCAATGGGTGGCCGACAGCGATCGCACCACCGTATGGATTAACGCGAGGATCATCATCTGCAATTCCAAAGTGATCAAGGAATGCAAGTACTTGGATTGCAAATGCTTCATTGACTTCAAATGCGCCGATATCGGCAATCGTGAGCCCAGCCTTTGCTAGAGCCTTAATTGTTGATGGGACTGGTCCATAACCCATGACTTCTGGTTCAACGCCGGCGAAGGCGAAGGTGACCATGCGCGCCTTGATTGAAAGGCCAAGTTCAAGAGCCTTTGACTCACTTGCAAGTAGCGCTGCAGTTGCACCATCGTTGAGGCCAGATGAATTTCCTGCGGTGACGCGACCTGCTGGGCGGAATGGAGTCTTCAGTGTTGAAAGACCTTCAAGAGTTGTCGTTGGGCGAGGTGGCTCATCAACTGTTGCAATACCCCAACCAAGTTCTGCGCTACGAGCTGCAGTAGGAATTAAATCGCGCTGAATCTTTCCATCGGCATAAGCCTGCGCAGTCTTCATCTGGGATGCCAGGGCAAATTTATCTGCGCGCTCTTTTGTCAGATGTGGGAAGCGATCATGAAGGCGCTCAGCTGTTGCACCCATTGCAAGTGCATCTTGTTCAACGATGCGCTCTGCAAGAAAACGTGGATTGGGATCTAGGCCATCACCGATCGGATGGTTACCCATATGTTCAACACCGCCTGCAATGGCAATCTCATTTGATCCCATTGCAATTGATCCAGCCAAAGTTGTTACAGCAGTCATTGCACCAGCACACCAGCGATCGACTGAATATCCAGGAACGGTGTTGGGAAGACCAGCCAATAGTGATGCGCTACGTCCAAGGTTCATGCCTTGATCACCTGTTTGAGTTGCTGCAGCAATAGCAACATCATCAATCTGATCTAAAGGTAATTGTGGGTTGCGCTCAAGAAGACCGCGCATTGCGCGAACCATGAGGTCATCGGCGCGGGTGCCGGCATAGAGAGAGCCGGCTTTTCCAAAGGGGGTGCGGACTGCATCAACGAGAACGACTGAAGCCTGAGTAGCCATGGTTCCAACTTTCATAAAGGTGAAGTTGCTCTTAGGTTACTGGTCGGTAATAGAAAAGGAAAGGAGCCGCCCGCATAGAAAAGGGGTGTGAGGGGAATTACGCAACACTTTTGTTGCGTAATTCAGGGCCCTGTAATACTCTTCTAACCAAGCGGGCCAGATGCGCCCAAAGAATTGAGGAACATTGAAGAGATCAGCCCTTGTCGCAGCAGCTGCGGCTGCAACGGTAGTTATCGCCTCATTTGTCTGGGTCTCAACCCAATCAGAGAGCGGCAGCCAGGCGGTGGAGGAGCTGACGATCTATTCGGGGCGATCTGAGGAGTTCATAGCCCCATTTCTTGCCCAGTGGGAGCAGGAATCAGGAATTACTCTCAACGTTCGCTACGGTGATTCAGCAGAACTCGCCGCTCAAATTTTAGAAGAGGGTGAGAACTCTCCAGCAGATCTCTTCCTCTCTCAAGATGCCGGCTCTCTTGGCGCAGTTGCCGCCGCTAGCCTCTTTACCCAACTTCCTGATTCTGTGGCACGCGATATCGACTCCGCCTTTATCGCAGATAGTCGCTCATGGGTTGGCATCACAGGGCGTGCGCGCGTCTTTGCCTATAACCCAGATGCAGTCTCCGTTCTTCCGCAATCAATTACTGATCTGACCAAAGCTATCTATCGCGGAAAAATTGGGATTGCACCGAGTAACGCGTCATTCCAAGCCTTTGTAACAGCGCTGATCAATGAAAAGGGCGAAGCTGTTGCGCAAAAATGGCTGAGTGATATCAAGGCTAACGATGCCAAGATCTTCTTGAAGAATAGCGCGATCGTTGAAGCCATCGATCAAGGAGAGATCGATCTAGGTTTGGTAAATCATTACTACATCTGGGAAGTTGCAACCGCTCTCGGTAGAGATATTAAAGTCAAGAATGGCTACTTTACCTCTGGTGATATTGGAAATCTGATCAACGTTTCAGGCGCTGGAGTTCTTGCAACAAGCAAGAAACAGGATGCTGCATTTGAATTGATTGACTTCCTTACCTCAGATCCAATCCAGAAGAAATTTGTCGAAGAGACTCATGAGTACTCGCTAATTCCTGGTTTAACACCTCCACAAGGTCTTCCAGATTTCAAAAGTCTTGGATCTCCACGAGTTGACCTGGGCGACCTAGCAAATACACAACGAACTCAGGATCTCTTGATCAAGGTCGGGCTTTTGTAGTGAGAAAGCTCTGCAGTGAAATCTAAAGTTAGATTCAACTCTATAGGCCTTAAAGCCCTCGTAGTTGTAGTTCTAGCCTTGATGCTGCAGCCACTTGTCTATCTCCTGATTCGCGCAGGTGAGAAGTCAAGCTCTGAAATTCTCAACCTACTCACCAGACAGAAGACTTTAGAAGTCTTGCTTACTACGCTCTCGCTCTTAGTGATCGTTGTAGCGATCAACGTCCTTTTGGGTACTGTGATCTCTGCTGGCTTGCATTACATAAAGATTCCGTATCCGCGCCTCTTCCTCGTCGCCTGCATTCTTCCCTTAGCAATTCCCTCCTATGTCTTCACCTACACCTGGAAGGCTCTCTTTCCTTCAATGCAAGGGATCTGGGCGGGAGCATTTATCCTCGCACTCTCAACTATGCCCTACATGATCCTGACAGTCCTTATCGCTTTTCAAAAGATTGACCTTGGCATCATCGAGGTAGGTCGATCACTTGGACTTTCAAAGGTTGCAATATTCTTCCGAATAATTCTTCCGCAGGTTCGCCGCAGCATTAGCGCAGGTGCTCTGCTTTCAGGGCTCTATGTGCTCAGCGATTTTGGCGCAGTATCGCTACTTAATGTCGAAACGCTCACTGTATCTATCTCTAATCTCTTTAAATCTTCCTATGACCGAGGCGCTGCATCAGTCATCGGTGTTCTCCTCTTTCTTGCAGCTGCCATCTTTATCACCTTTGAGACAACCCTTAAAGGAAGAGATTTTGAGACTAGAGGTAATGAAGGATTTCAAAACTCGATACGTCGCATTGATAGACCGGCACTTTCATTAGTCGCAGTTACCATTCTGGGTAGTTACATCATCGCTGCGGTCATCGTTCCTTTCTATGTCTTAATCTCGCGCTTTTTGGCAAATCCCACAGCAGTTGAGATTAATGATTTAGCCACTGCTGCAGCGGCAACGATTAGTGTTGCCGCCCTTGGTGCACTGATGGCATTTGCGCTCTCGCTTCCCTTGGCATTTCTCATCACGCAAGGCAAGGGAAGATTTGTAACGGCGTCAGAGAGACTCATTCTGATTTCTCACGCGCTACCTGGCGTTGTTGTTGGTTTGGCTCTTGTCTCCTTCGGATCGCGCTTAGGCAGCCTCTATCAATCGATCTATCTCTTGGCCTTTGCCTACGCTGTCTTGTTCTTGGCCAAATCAGTCGCCTCAACTTCGAGTGCGTTGGCACTTGTCTCACCGCAGTTGAAAGAGGTAGCTGCAACACTTGGAAAAAGTAAGTCAAAGATTGCAACCGATGTTGTATTTCCGATTGCGCTACCGAGTATGTCACTGGGGATCCTTCTGGTCTTTCTCACGGCAATGAAAGAGCTTCCTGCAACGTTGATGTTACGTCCTACAGGTATGGATACATTGGCAACTCAGATCTGGAGCGCTGCCTCCATTAGTCGATTTAATGAGGCAGCACCTTATGCCTTAATATTGGTTCTCATTGCAGCTATTCCAACATTTATTCTTACTCTTCCTGGCACTGCTAGATCTAGCAGTGAGGTGAGAAGTGAGAGCGAGAAGAAGGTGAGTTATCTCTAAATGACCTCACTGAGCGTTTCACACCTTTCTGTAAAGTTCGGCGATCGTGATGTCATCTCTGATCTCTCATTTGATCTAGCCGAGGGCGAGATTGCATCCCTTCTTGGCCCCTCTGGTTGTGGAAAGACCACACTCTTGCGAGCGATCGCTGGCTTAATTCAACCTAGCGGCGGCACGATTCGCTTTGGTTCACAACTCGTTGGAGTCTCTTCCGTTGTATTGCCACCAAGCAAACGCGGCACCGGGTACGTTCCACAGCAAGGTGCTCTTTTTCCGCATCTCTCGGTTGCTAAAAACATCGCCTTCGGTCTTGATCGTGAGATCTACACAAAGAGCGAGACTTCTCAGATCACCGATGAGATGATTGCACTTATCGGCATGCAGGGCTTTGAAGACCGTGCACCGTATCAATTATCTGGCGGACAACAGATGCGTGTTGCGTTAGCTCGCGCACTTGCGATCAAACCAAAACTCATTCTTCTAGATGAACCATTTGCCGCCCTTGATGCTGCCTTGAGAGATGAGCTACGAAACGAAGTGATCGGTCTACTGCGCAAACTTGGCTCTACTGCGATCCTGGTTACCCATGACCGCGAAGAAGCGCTCGTCTCATCAGATCGTGTCATATTGATGCGCGATGGAAAGGTTGCCCAGAGCGGAACTCCGGAAGAAGTCTATGAGTCACCGCAATCAGCAGAGATTGCTGCAAGCACCGGAGATGTTCTTACGCTGCCAGCTCACAAGAGTTCAGCAGGAGTGATTACATATCCGCTCTCTGGGCAAGAACCATCGTTAGGTATGAGCCACTCAGGATATGTAGTGATTCGACCTGAAGAGATTAAAGTTGTGAAAGAGAGCGGCAAAGGTCGCCAAGGCGTGCTGACACACATTGACTACTACGGCCATGATGCGATGCTCACCATTGATTTGAAGGATGAGCTAAATGATGATCTAGCGGGTCCATCAACAATTATTCGCGCTCGAGTGGCAGGTCCCGCCGAATTTAACCTCGGGCAGACGGTCTATCTCGAACACGTTGGACCGATTAGATACTTTTCTCTTCCGTAATCTCTGACTCTTCAGATTGAGGAATTTCCAGGGGTTCTTCCTCTAAGAGTGCTAATTCAAGAATGGGTACTGCAATCTCACGTTGCCATGGTCTGGCACCTAAATCTGTTAGCGCTTGATCAACACTTCCGATTGGTCTATTCCAACAGATACGCCGTACATGTTCTGGAGAGATCATATTCTCAAGTGGCAGTGATAACTCTTCTGCACGAAGTAAGAGATTGTGGCGTGCATGGGTCAGCGCTGCATATTTAAGTGGATGTTTCTCACGCCAGATCTTTACTGGAGGAAGTGCATCGCTAGCTGCTCGCGTAGGGGGTAGATCATCTTCGTCGAGAGCACGGGCAGCTGCAATCGCCGCAATCCAACGTGGATGATGTTCTAACCAACGTGGGCGCAGACCAATGGGGCGGAGAATTTTCTCAAGAGATTTCTTCGAGTCAACAACTGTGTCATCGTTGATTGCAAGGGCGATTGCAGAGATCGCCGCATCAGAGAGCAAGCGCCCGGGGGAGATGTCGAGTTCTTGGGCTAGCGCAAAACGTGACTCCCATAAAGATTTCACAACTGCCAACTGGCGACGCTTCTTAATCTGATGCATTCCCGAAGTTCTGCGCCATGGATCTATTCGTGGCGGAGAAGGCGGCGCACTTAAGATCGCTGCGAATTCCTGCTCGGCCCAATGAGATTTCCCGGCACCTTCTAAGAGCGCATCAACTTCATCGCGCAATTCAACGAGAAGTTCAACATCTAACGCTGCGTAATTTAGCCAATCGACAGGAAGTGGTCTGGTCGACCAATCAACTGCTGAGTGTTCCTTTGCAAGTGATACCCCAAGCAGCGATTCCAAAAGCGGACCAAGGCCTACACGAGGCAAACCTGCTAAACGGCCGCCGAGCTCTGTATCAAAGAGTCGTACAGGGTTGATACCGACTTCGCGAAGGCAAGGCAGATCTTGAGTACTAGCATGGAGAATCACCTCATCGGTGGAGAGTAGATTGTTGAGTTCGATGAACAGGCGATGGCCGGGCCCAAAGGGAATCGGATCTAGCAGGTGAAGTCCGCCATCATTGCGCGCAATCTGAATGAGATATGCACGAGCGCTAAATTTATATCCACTAGCGCGTTCGGCATCCAGAGCAAAGGGACCGTTGCCCTTGGCTAAATCACTGATCGCTTGTCTAAACGCTTCCTCCGTGGCGATGACTGCAGGTAGTCCGCCAGAGGGTGCGAGTAGGGGAGTTACTTCTTTAATCTCTTCACTCATAATCGCAGATTACTTACGGGGCTTACTAATCGATGAGACCCCGTCGGCAATGGGCGGCAAGAAAGATATCTCTGAAATGAGATTGCACCACGCCATCACATGGTTGAGCAGAACCTGAGCGATCTCATCTCCTGGTGCGATCACCGGCGTCCATGATGCTCTGATTTCAATCTCTGATTCATTATTACGTGGTGAGAGTTTTCCAAATGATGCGCTAGATACACGAGTTACGGTTCCAGAGGGTGCGTTGTAGGTACATCCGAATTCTTCAAGCGAGGTAAGGAGCCAGTTCCAGCCAACTTCAGGTAAGAGTGGATCTTCTTGCATCGCTGCATCAACATCTGCGCTGACAAATGTCACACAGCGGAATTCACCTTCCCAGGTATCTTGGCCACCTGGTTCATGTAGAAGTACAAAGCGACCCGTTGCAACATCATCTTCAGCATCACCAATAAGTCCATTTGTAACATCTGCGGTGAAGGCAAATGAATACGTAGCTAACTTCTGCGGTGGCGGAACTTCTTCGAGGATGATTTCACTACGTGGGGTAGCGCTGCGAAGGACATCAATCAGTCGATTAAATGCTGCCGTGTCCATTGCTTTATTCTAAATTGGGCGATCGCGCACATGCGGGAGGCGGGACCGATGATGCGATATCTTCTGCTCTATGGCAGCCCTACTTGCACTCATTTCTAGTGGTCTATGGGGTGCAGCTGATTATCACGCAGGCAATCTCAGCAAGAAATTTCCTCCTACGGCCGTCTTATCTGTCACACAAATTATTGGCCTTATCTTTGGAGTAATCCTTGCGACCTCAACCAATTCTTGGGGTGCGCAAGCGCTAGGTAGCAACGGATACTTACTTCCAGGAATTGCAGCAGGGCTCTGTGGTTATGCAGGGTTGATCTGTCTCTATGCCGCACTGGCATCAGGGCGCATGGGAGTTGTCTCACCAATTAGCGCAATGAGCGGTCTTGTACCAGTTCTCTATGCAGTGATCTTCCTTGGGGAACGATTTAATACTTTGGTCACTATCGGAGTGATCCTTGCTCTCTTAGGTGCATTTTTGGCAAGTGGGCCTGAAGTCTCGCAAGGCCTACCCCTCAAGCCGATTGCTTTAGCAGTAGGTGCCGCACTTGGTTTTGGAGGCGCTCTGACATTTATGGCTCAAGGCTCTGAATCAAGTGCATTGATGACGATGGTGGCAATGCGCGGTGCAACATTCTTTATCAGCGTTGTAATTTTATTCAGGCTACGCGGAACTGGCGGGATGGGAAAGACTCACATTCCACTTTTGATCTTTATCGGCGTGGCTGACTTCAGCGCTAACTTAATTTTAGGAGTTGCAACGACTAAGGGACTTGTCTCACTTGCCATGGTCTTTGGATCCCTCTTCCCAATTATGACTGCGCTCTTGGCCTTCAAATATCTCCACGAGCGCTTGCATAAAGTGCAATACGCAGGAATTGTCAGCGCAGTAGTTGGTGTAGCAATGATTGCGGCTTTTCAGTAAGAGCGAGTTACTTCTTTGCTGTATAGAAAGTGGTTCCGTCTTCTTCAACACTGGTTACATCGCTAAAGTGTGAGAGCATTTCTTTGATATCGATCTTATCTTCGCCACCTGTAACACTGGTAACGCTCAACTCGAGGCGATCAAGCTTTCCAAGGGCGATCAACTCATTGATGATTGATGCGCCAGCCTCAACAAGGATAGTTGGACCAAATAGACGAGATGCGCGCTCTAACGCCTCCTCGGCAGAAGCGCTCCACCAATGCGCCTGACGATTATCTGCAAGTGCGTTGACCATCGAGGTCGAGACAACGACAACAGGCACTGGCGTCTTGC
>JACCDZ010001933.1_pt1 | contig 13275 bp, 12 predicted proteins | sample 7449551 | NCBI WGS metagenome assembly JACCDZ01 (sample SAMN15323452, study PRJNA562643) | freshwater metagenome | isolation source: river surface water | place: USA:Blue River Watershed | collected 2017-08-18
CCAGGAATGATTTCCGGGTGAATTTCTGTGCCGAGTAAACGCTCAATCGATTTCAGCAATACCGCATCGTCGTGTGTGACAAAAGCAACGGTGTCGCCGACGCGTCCGTCTTCACCGTTCAGTACACGATTCAAGCGTGCCGGGTAATCATCGGGCACCGCTGGCAGATCGTAATGCACGACTCGCTGCATGCCGTCCATCTCGAAGCCGCGCAGCGCCATATCCGTGGTGACAAGCGCCCCGAGCAGGCCGTTCTGAAACTCTTCCAGAGCTCGACCTCTGGGCGTCTGCCCGCGATGCGCGTGCAACGCGTTGGCAGTAACCCCGCCCTTGGCCAGCTTACGGGCCAAACCTTCTGCACCAAACTTGGTACGCGCAAAAACAAGCGAGCGCGGCCAGGCTTCATCGCGATAAAGCTGCGTCATCAAATCGCGTTTGCGATGCGGATCAACGGCAATGAAACGTTGATGAATACGGGTAGTAACATCATCCCCGCGATCAATCACCACCTCTTCCGGGTAATTGAGCAGGCTCGCTGCAAAAGCGCGAATGTCGTCACCCAAGGCGCTGGTCACCATGATGGTTTGGCGCGGCGTGGGCAACAACGGATAGAGTCGATCAAGCTCGGCTGCCTGGCCCATATCCATCATGCGATCCACGTCGTCAAACACCAGTACACGAACGCGATCCAGATTAACGTGGCCCTGCCCCAGATGATCAAGCAAGCGGCCCGGGGTGGCGATCAGTATATCGACGCCGCGTTGCAGCGCCTGAATTTGCGGATGCATACTCACCCCGCCATAAACGGCGAATGAATAATAGGCATCATGACGACCATAGGTGCGGAAGGCATCCAGCACTTGTAAAGCCACTTCACGGGCGGGCACCAGCACCAGCACACGCGGGCCTCGACCCACCTCTTGCATGAGCGCCGGATCATCCTGCTGCAACAAATCCAGTGATGGAATCGCATAGGCAGCGGCTTTGCCAGAACCCGCAGGCGCCGAAACCAGGACATCTTTGCCGGTGAGCACCAGCGGAATCAGCGCGGCCTGTACCGGTGTGGGGATAGGCGCCCCCGAGGTGTCGGCATCCTGAATGGCTTTGATGCGCGACTCGGAAAGAGAAAATTGTTCAAAAGACATAAATGTTGCCCTCTGGGGCTAATCGGCTAAAAATCAAACGGGTTCAAACCGACTAGGCGGCTGTGCAATCAGCTTGCAGAGAGGCCACGTGCCAGGTCGTTACGGATGTCTTCCACCGCTTCAAGGCCCACAGCCATACGCAGCAGATTGTCATGAATGCCTGCGATGGCACGGGCTTCCGGGGTAATACGGCCATGCGTGGTGGAAGCCGGGTGTGTGAGCGTTGTGCGAGTATCACCCAAGTTACCGGTGATCGACAACAACTGACAAGAGTCTATCACACGCCAAGCGGCGTCTTTACCCCCCTTAACTTCAAAGCTGACAATCGCCCCGCCAGATTTCTGCTGTTGCATCGCCAGCGCATGCTGCGGGTGTGATGGCAGACCTGGGTAATAAACACGTTCGACACCGGGGTGTGACTCTAACCATGTGGCCAACTCAAGCGCTGCGGCTGATTGGGCCTTGATACGAATAGACAGTGTTTCCAAGCCTTTGCCCAATATCCAGGCATTAAACGCCGAGAGCGTCGGCCCGGTAGTACGCAAGAAAAGAAACACCTTCTCAACAATCTCTTTACTGCCGCAAACCGCACCGCCCAGCACGCGTCCCTGCCCATCCAGATATTTGGTCGCCGAATGGACAACGACATCGGCCCCCAGTTCCAGAGGCTTTTGCAGAATGGGTGTGCAGAAACAGTTATCAACCGCCAACAGCAGATGATGCTTTTTGGCAATCACCGACAGTGCGCGAATATCAGCGACTTGCGTCAACGGATTGGATGGCGTTTCACAGAACAGCAGTTTGGTATTGGGACGAACCGCTTGCGCCCATTCGGCCGCATTGGTCTGCGTTACAAAAGTCGTTTCGATGCCAAAACGCGGCATGATCGTCCCGAGTAACTGAATCGTCGAACCGAATAAAGAACTCGACGCCACAATGTGGTCGCCCGCACTCAGATTAGCCATCACCAGTGACGTAATGGCCGCCATACCGCTGGCGGTAGCTACGCAGGCATCGGCACCTTCCAGTGCGGCCAGACGCTCTTCAAACAGTGTCACACTGGGGTTGGTGAAGCGAGCGTAGACATTACCCGCCTCTTCCCCCGAAAAGCGAGCCGCAGCCTGAGCCGCATTGTCAAACACAAAGCTGGAAGTCAGATACAAGGCTTCACTGTGCTCGTTATGCGCAGAGCGATCCATCCCCGTGCGCACAGCAAGGGTTTCGAGCGCCAGACCTTCCGGCAGTTTTTTACGGTGACTCATCATTCGCTTATTTATTCCTGACCGGGCCGACGCACAAACATTTCGATTTGTTGGGCCGTGTTACCCGCCTCGTCATCGTCTTCTGAGGCATTTTGTTGGGCAGCAGGTTTTTGGTTACGCGATTGCTCAACCGCGTCCAGATAGGCGGCATCAACGTCACCGGTAATATAGTTACCCGTGAAGCAGGAAGCATCAAAACCGGTGATATTTGGGTTACAGGCGCGCACAGACTCTTCCAGCGCTTCCAGATCCTGGTACACCAGTTCATCGGCACCAATCAGTGCGGCGATCTGCGCATCTGTGCGGCCAGTGGCGATGAGTTCACCCCGGGTGGGCATATCGATGCCATACACGTTGGGGAAACGCACCGGCGGCGATGCCGACGCAAAGTACACTTTTTTGGCACCTGCGGCGCGAGCCATTTCTACGATTTCATGGCTGGTCGTACCCCGTACGATGGAATCATCCACCAGCATCACATTCTTGCCAGCAAACTCCTGACCAACGGTGTTGAGTTTCTGACGAACCGACTTCTTGCGGGTGGATTGTCCCGGCATGATGAAGGTGCGGCCGATGTAGCGGTTTTTGACGAAGCCTTCGCGGAAGGGAATCCCCAGGGCTTGCGCCATTTGCAAAGCGGCCGGACGTGACGAATCCGGAATCGGGATCACCACATCAATCTCTGCCGGATCAATAATCTTGCGCACTTTGGCAGCCAGTGCCTCACCCATACGCAAGCGCGTTTCGTACACCGACACATCATCCAGCATGGAGTCAGGGCGTGCCAAATAGACATACTCAAACAAGCAAGGTGACAGCGCATGCGTTTCAGCACATTGCTTACGCACCATGTTGCGATCCAGATCAACAAACACGGCTTCACCCGGTGCGACATCGTCCACACGCTCAAAGCCCAGCGTATCGAGAGGTACGGACTCCGACGCCAGCATCCATTCGTTGCCTTCTGGCGTTGCATTTTTACCGAGCACCAGCGGACGAATGCCGAATGGGTCACGGAAGGCCAGCAGGCCATAACCCGCAATCATCACCACGACGGCATAAGCACCACGTACACGCTTATGCACACCGCGCACGGCTGTAAAGATAGCGTCCTGATCTAACACCGTGCCGCGTGCCGCGCGCTGTAGCTCGTGCGCCAGTACGTTAAGCAATACTTCGGAATCAGAATTCGTATTGATGTGACGCAGATCCAGCTTGAAGAGTTGTTGCTTCAGCTCTTCCGCGTTGGTCAGATTACCGTTATGCGCCAGCATCAGACCAAAGGGCGAGTTGACGTAGAACGGCTGCGCCTCGGCAAAGTTATAGGCCGAGCCGGCGGTTGGGTAGCGGCAATGCGCTATGCCCCAGTTACCCGGCAGCGCCCGCATATTACGGGTACGAAACACATCCCGCACGAGGCCTGGGCCTTTGTGCATGTGGAAGGTGCTGCCTTCCGCTGTAGAAATACCTGCCGCATCCTGCCCGCGATGTTGCAATACCATCAGCCCATCATAGAGCAGCTGGTTGACCGGAGTGGATGCAACGACGCCAATAATCCCGCACATGGTTAGTCTCGATTACTTGATTAGAAGAAGTTGGGGCGCTAACTGCGGCGCCATCAGGTTGATCGTGTCGGCAAAGGCAATATGCTTAGATAGATCATCGGGCAACCAGGGCTTGATATACGACACACCCTGTTCGGTGAGCGGTGCGAGTCGCGCCGCTTTCCACCAGGTTTCTTCGGGCAGATGCGTCATGCCGCCGATGGCCACCAGCAACAGAATCAGCAGTGCACCGCGAGCGGCGCCAAACGCCATGCCCAGCGTGCGATCAAAAAAACCCAAGCCAATCGCGTGTATCGTTTTGCGGATCAACGCCCGGAAAATTGATACGGCCAAAATAGACGCAACAAACAGCAGAATCCAGCCACCGGCGATTTGCCAGAAGGTCACCGTCAGGTAAGGCGCCAACAGCTGGGTCCCCACCTGCTCTCCCCATTCGCGCGCCACCAGAAAGGCAATCACCCAGGCGCCCAGCGACATGACTTCGCTGACCATACCGCGCCAGGCACCCAGCAGTACCGAGGCAGCAAGAATTGCGATAACGGCGTAATCGAAACCGGTCATATCACCCAAGGTGCCCGGTTAGGGTATGGATCATTTTTTTACGACGAGGCCGTTGAGACCGGCCTTGGAAATTTTAGCCAGTGCTTTATCAGCCGCTTCCTTGCTGGCAAATGGACCGGCTTTGACGCGCGTCTTGCCCGCCAGATTACCAGTGGCCGCCTCGGTCCAGCTGGCAATACCCTGCGCACTCAGCTTGGTACGCACCTGTTTGACGTTGTCGCTGTCGGCAAAGACACCCACCTGAATATAGAACTGGCCCGCTTGTACAGGCTCTTTAGCATCCTTGGATTCTTTTTTGGCATCCGCTGGTTTGTCAGCAGGCTTTTTCTCCGCCGGCTTTTCAACAGCTTTCTTTTCAACAGCTTTGTCCGTCGGTTTAACGGCCGGCTTTTCAGCAGGCTTGACCGGTTCTGGCTTTTTCTCAACGACGGGCGTCGCTGGCTTGGTTTCAACCGGCGCGCTGGCCACCACTACTGGTGCTGTCGGCGCAGTCGGTGCGCTCGCAGCCGAGTCAGCCGGTTTAGCTGTTTCTGTAACCGCCTCTTTGATTACCGCAGGTGCTGCCGGCCCAGCACTGGCTGGCACCGCTTCTGGTGGCGGCACAATAATTGGTGCCGACGCAGCACGCTTCTCTTCATCCGTCATGATGCGGAAGTCGTTCAGTTGTGGCGGCGGCGCAGCATCCATCGCCAGCGGCAACAAAGCAGCGACGATGATGACAAAAAAAGCAGCCCCAAACAAACGGCGACGGGCGCGTCTTTTGAGATCCTGCTGACTATCTGATTCGGGAGTGTCTGGCTTCATGCCGCTCTGCCTAAGTCCCGCAGGACATCAGCTACTGTGAGGAAAGAACCGAAGGCCACGATTCTATCACTCTCGGAGGCATTTTTTCGTGCCGCAGCATGAGCACTGCGGGGATTTTCATAGGTTTCAATCTCGGACGCTTTCACGCCCAGACTACACAGAATTTCACGCAGCTGATCGACCGTGGCCGAACGCGGATTATCCAGTGGCGTGAGATACCAGCGGGTAATGGCTTTAGCCAACGGCGCCAGCACACCGGCGATGTCTTTATCAGCCATCATGCCCACGACCCCATGCTGTGTATGCGCAAAGGGCAAATGACTCAGGTTATTGGCAAGCACTTTGGCAGCATCAGGGTTGTGCGCGACGTCCAGCACCAGATCAGGCGGTCCGGGAATCACCTGAAAACGCCCGGCCAGCTCGGTTTCCAGCAACCCCCGACGCACTGCGCCCATGGCTACCGGCAAACGATCCTGCAGGCATTCGATGGCCGTCATAGCCGTTGCTGCATTCAGCAGCTGGATCTTGCCGCGCAAGCCTGGATAGGCCAAACCACCCCGCCGCTGCATCTCTTCTGGCTTGGTACCGGGCTGACGCAACCAATAGCGCCACTGAATACTGGGCAGCCCCTCTTCGCCCGGCAACGGCTCAAAACCGTAAGCCTCGCCAATCAGATAAACTTTCGCACCGATTTCCGCCAGCTGTTTGAGTGCAGGAAGCGGCATATCCGGTGCAGCAACGACGATCGGTTTTCCTGGCCGAGCTATTCCGATCTTCTCAAGGGCAATTGCTTCACGCGTGTCGCCCAGGTAATCCTGATGGTCTAATGCCACACCGGTAACGACCGAAACATCCGGCTCGTAAAGATTAACGGCATCAAGGCGTCCACCGAGTCCGACTTCCAGAACCATTACTTGAACGCCAGCCGCCAGGAACACCTGCATAGCGGCCAGTGTGGTGAATTCAAAATAAGTCAGCGATAAGCCAACCGCCAGACGCGCGGCTTCCACCTGCTTAAAAGCCAGGAGCAGCGCTGCATCCGAGGCCACTTGGCCGTTCAGACGAATGCGTTCGTTGAAGTGAATCAGGTGTGGGCTGGTATAGGTGCCGAATTTGTAACCGGCCCGATCCAGCATATTCGATAGATAGGCAACGACCGAGCCTTTGCCATTCGTACCAGCCACGGTGATGATCGGCGCAGCCAAGGCTGCCAGCGCGACCTGCTGGCCTAATTGCTCGCTCACGACTTTGACCCGGTCTAAACCAAGTTCTATACCTGCAACCCCACGGGGGTGCATGGCCTCTATGTGGGCCAGCCACTGATCCAGAGTTTGCATGGTGTTCTTACTGGGAAGCTCAGGAGCTCACCGGCTCCTTACGCAGAAGACGCAGAAGTGATGAGAGTTCGTCACGCAGTGCCTTGCGATCAACGATCATGTCAATGGCACCCTTTTCGAGCAGGAACTCGGCGCGTTGGAAACCTTCCGGCAACTTCTCGCGTACCGTCTGTTCGATCACCCGTGGACCCGCAAACCCCACCAGGGCATTTGGCTCGGCAATCACCACGTCACCCACAAAGGCAAACGAAGCCGAAACGCCACCCATGGTGGGATCGGTCAGCACGGTGATAAAGGGCAAGCCATGGCGGGCCAGCTCAGAAATCGATGCGGTGGTCTTAGCCATCTGCATCAGCGAGAACAAACCTTCCTGCATACGCGCCCCGCCCGAAGCCGTGATGCAGACAAAACCGCATTTGTTTTCAATCGCGGCACGGACGCCGCGCACAAAGCGCTCGCCCAGCACGGAGCCCATGGAGCCGCCCATGAATTCGAATTCAAAACAGGCAACCACGGCGGGTTCTGCCTGAATCGAACCCTGCATCACGACCAGCGAATCGGTCTCACTGGTTTGCTTCTGGGCTTCTTCCAGGCGCACCGGGTACGGGCGGCTATCGACAAACTTCAGCGCATCTTTCGGGCGCACTTCTGCCCCAATTTCAACCCGGCCATGCGCATCCAGCAGCATGTCCAGACGGGCACGGGCCTTAACGCGATGATGGTGATTACATTTCGGGCAGACCTGCATATTGGCATCCAGGTCTGCGGTGTAGAGCACGGCTTCACAATTGGGGCACTTGCACCATAAGCCTTCTGGCAAAGCGCTCTTGCGCTGTCCGTCAGCGCGTTTGATCTTCGGGGGCAGCAGTTTGTTAACCCAGTTCATCGCGTGCTCCTAATAGGCGTTTATTACTTGTTACCGGCGGCTTTATCAACACCGGCACGAATATCTTTCATCACCGCCAGCAGTGCGGCGCGCGCCTCACTCTGCGGCACATCGGTCATTGCGTCGATCAAACGACTGCCCACGACAACGGCATCGGCCATACCGGCCAGACGTTCTGCGGTACTGGCGTCGCGGATACCAAAGCCCACGCCTACCGGCAGCCCGGTGCGGTTGCGAATTTGCGGAATGCGTTGTGACACCTCGTGCAGATCCAGATGACCTGCACCCGTCACGCCCTTGAGCGAAACATAGTACAAATAGCCGCTGGCCACTTTGGCCACAGCCGCAATACGTTCTTCGGTGGACGTTGGTGCCAACAGGTAGATCGGATCCATGTCCACAGCGCGCAGCTTTTGGGCAAAGTCTTCAGATTCTTCTGGCGGATAATCCACCACCAGAACGCCATCAACACCGGCAGTTTTAGCGACGTCAACAAAAGCTGCCTGACCGATACATTCAATCGGATTGGCGTAACCCATCAGTACGATGGGTGTGGTCTGATCCTGCTTGCGGAATTCGGCCACCATGCCGAGCGTTTGGTGCATCCCAATGCCCTGGGCAATGGCACGTTCGGCAGCCCGCTGAATCACCGGGCCATCGGCCATCGGGTCTGAGAATGGTACGCCCAACTCAATCACATCCGCCCCGCCCTCAACGAGCGCATGCATCAGATCAACGGTCATGGCCGGTGACGGGTCCCCCGCCATGATGTAGGGAATCAGGCCTTTTTTACCCTGCTTGGCGAGGGCGGCAAACGCATCGGCAATGCGACCCATTATTTGGCCTCCACGTTGCTGTCGTTCACACGCATACCGGCTTTGGCAAAAGCCGTGCGGCAGCTCTGACGGCAGTAGAACTCCATGCCGCTGGCTTCAGAAACGATATGCAGATCTTTGTCACCACGACCCGATAGGTTGACCAGAAGAATTTTGTCTTTAGGTAGGGTAGGTGCCAGCTTGGCGGCATAGGCCAATGCATGGCTGGATTCCAGCGCTGGGATAATACCCTCAACGCGGCATAGTTCATGGAACGCCTCTAGCGCTTCTTTATCGGTCGCACCCACATATTCGGCACGGCCGATGTCCTTGAGCCACGCGTGCTCGGGGCCTACGCCCGGATAATCCAGACCGGCCGACACCGAATGAGTTTCAATAATCTGGCCGTTGTCATCTTGCAGCAGATACGTACGGTTACCGTGCAGCACACCCGGCTTGCCCAATTGCAGCGATGCCGCATGACGGTTTGTATCCAGGCCATCACCCGCTGCTTCAACACCAATCAGACGCACGTGCTCGTGCGGGATGTAATCGTAAAAAATACCCATGGCGTTAGAGCCACCGCCCACGCAGGCAATGACCGCATCCGGCTGGCGACCGACCATATCAGGCATTTGCTTGACGCACTCTTTACCGACCACTGAGTTAAAGTCCCGCACCATCATCGGATACGGGTGCGGACCGGCGACGGTACCAATGATGTAGAAAGTGTCTTCGACATTAGTCACCCAGTCGCGCATCGCTTCATTCAGCGCGTCTTTTAGGGTGCGCGAACCGCTTTCCACCGGCACTACTTCGGCACCGAGCAGCTTCATGCGATAAACGTTGGCCGACTGACGGCCGACGTCTTCAGCGCCCATATACACCACACACTTCATGCCAAAACGTGCCGCTACGGTAGCCGAGGCCACGCCGTGCTGGCCGGCACCGGTTTCGGCAATAACGCGCTGTTTACCCATACGCCTGGCCAGCAAAGCCTGACCAATCGTATTGTTGATTTTGTGAGCACCGGTGTGGTTGAGGTCTTCGCGTTTCAGATAAATCTGCGCGCCGCCCAGGATCTCGCTCCAACGCTTGGCGTGATAAATCGGGCTGGGACGGCCGACAAAGTGTTTCAGTTCACTATTGAACTCGGCAATAAATTCCGGGTCACGGCTATAGTGATCGTAGGCATGGTTGAGTTGTTCGAGCGCAGCAACCAGCGTTTCCGAGACAAAAGAGCCGCCGTAGGGGCCAAAGTGACCGCGAGCATCGGGCAAATCGTAGGGTTTCATGAATCAGACTTCCTGACAGCGATATAAGTTAAAACCACCAGCGTTGGCTGCTTGCATCAGGTGCCGCGAACGGCCTCGACGAAAGCTCGAATTTTGTCGGCATCTTTAATGCCTTTGGTGCTTTCCACCCCGGAAGACACATCCACGGCCACCGGTTGTACCTGACGAATGGCCGCAGCCACGTTGTCCGGATGCAACCCGCCGGACAGAATCACCGGCAAAGGGCAAGAGGACGGCACCAGTGACCAATCAAAGGACTCCCCGCTACCACCGAAAGCCGGGGTCCAGGTGTCGAGCAATAGGGCACGTGCCGAAGGGAATTGCGAGGCGAATTCTAACAGATCGACTCCGGGGCGGACCCGTGCTGCCCGCAGATACGGTAGACCAAAGCCTTCACACTGATCTATCGTTTCGTCTCCGTGAAATTGCAGCAGGTTCAAAGGCACTGCTTCAATCACCCGATGTACCTCGGCCCGTGAGGCATTAACGAACAAACCAACGATCGTCACAAAAGGGGGAATCGCCTGGCACAGCACTTTGGCCTGCGCAATCGTCACATGACGTGGACTAGCCGCATAAAACACCAGCCCAATGGCATCGACTCCGGCCGCTACTGCGGCTTGCACATCTTCAACACGGGTCAGGCCGCAGACTTTGATTCTTGGTTTGGCGCGCAACGTCATGAAGTGGCAATCATCTGAAATTAAAAATCTGAAGCGGATCGCCCGATAAACCGGCGGTCGGCAACCCCCACCCTGCATCATAATCGACCGCCGTCAGATACAGGCCATCCGGCATAAAAGTCGGCGGTGATAGCGTGCGATTCTTTTGCGCGAGCAGCTCAATCATCAGGGTTGCTGGCGCATCGCCTTTGCCAATGGTCACCAGCGCACCGACCAGGTTGCGGATCATATGCTGTAAAAAAGCGTTGGCGGCAAAATCAAAGATCAGCCAATCGCCCTGACGGCTAACACGGGACTCCGTCAGCGTCCGCACCGGGCTGTTGGCCTGACACTCCGCCGCACGAAAGGCGCTGAAGTCGTGGGTACCGAGAATGGATTGGGTCGCAAGGCTCATGGGTTCAACATCCAGCGGCCGATGAAACCACCCTGCCCGACCGGAAAACAGGGCCAGGCGCTCCGGCCGATTGAGCAAGAGGTAACGATAGCGGCGACCCGTCGCACTAAAGCGTGCATGAAAATCAGTGGATACGGGTTGGGCCCAACGCACGGCACAGGAATTGGGTAACTGTGCATTCACACCCCGTACCCAGGCAGTCTCTGGTCTGAGCACCGGTGCATCGAAATGAATCACCTGACCCGTGGCATGTACGCCGGCATCGGTGCGCCCGGCACACACCACTTGAACGGGTGCATCGGCAATCTGCGACAGCGCGGCTTCCAAAGCGCCCTGTACGGTCGGCAGTGTGGAGCCAATCGGCCGGCCATCAACGACCTGCGTCGTTGGCGCCTGCGTCTGCCACCCATGAAAAGAGCCCCCATCGTACTCAATACCTAACACCCAGCGTTGTAGGCTCATACGACGCTCCCCCAAAGGAGGCCGAGCACAGCGCCACCCAGCATCAGCACACCCAGCGCAATCTCTCGTCCGGACAGAGTAGCAGCGTCCAATTCCAATATCTCGGGTGCACCCTGTTCAGGCGCAACTGAAAGATCGGCACCGGCCAGCGCCAGCACATCCTGCAGATTGCGTGGCTTGGGCGAGGTTTCGAGGTAATGAAACACCAGCAACAAACGCGCAACCGCGCGTTCAGGCCACTGGCGCTTGCCCGCTAAGGGTTGAAGCAATGCCAGCGAACCGGCGGCCAGCTCACGATCATTGGTCGTATCAAGCAGTAAGCTAACCGCCGCCAGCATACCGATCAAGCGTAGTAGCTGGGTGATCGCCAAGGCGATGCCCTCTTCCGTGGGATAAAGCCCCCATGCCGGAAACAATGCCGCACCCGGCGTCATCAACAGCGTTACGACAAAGAGCACCAGAATCAGCAAGCGCACCCTGCGCAGCAATTGAAGAAATCGAGCGCGATGAGTCAACAATGTCCATAAAGCCAGACCGATGGACAACGCCAACCCGACACCGGATTGCAAACCGATCGCCGTTGCCAACACCGCCAGCAGCTTAAGCGCAGGGGAAAAAATGGCCGCCTGTGCAACGGGATGGACAACGCGGCCTGTAGGCATCATCAGCAATCGTTACCGGCCGCTTTATCTTTAGCCGGGGCCGACAGATCCAGGTTGATCGATGACCAATTGACCTTTTGTGGTGGCGCGGTCTTGGCCGGCTTATGGTCATGCTCGGGCTTCACGGGTTTGCCATGGCGGGCGCTTTCACCGGCGCGCCCGAGGCTGACGCCCAGCTGCAGACCCAGCAAGAGCAACGTCAGACTAGCAACGACCCAGACCCAATCAGGAATATTCATCTAAATCTCTCAAAACGAAACGCCCCACTCCCGTGAGGCGCTTCGCTGGTTTCAAATGCTTGTTGTCAGCGCTATTAGGCTTCAACAAGAATTCTTAACATACGACGCAGCGGCTCCGCAGCCCCCCAGAGAAGCTGGTCACCGCACGTAAAGGCTGCGAGGTAGTCATCACCCATCGCCATCTTGTGCAGACGGCCGACCGGCACCGTCAGCGTACCGGTCACAGCGGCTGGGGTCAGGTCACGTTCGCTGATCTCGCGATCATTCGGCACGACCTTCACCCAGTCATTGGCCTTAGCCAGGATGTCGTTCACTTCATCCAGCGGTACATCCTTCTTGAGCTTGATGGTCAGTGCCTGCGAGTGGCAACGCATGGCGCCGATACGCACACACAGACCATCGATGGGGATCGAACCCGCCGAACGGAATGCCGGGTTGCCGAGGATCTTGTTGCACTCAGCACCGCCCTTCCACTCTTCCTTCGACTGACCATGCTCGACGGGCACGTCGATCCAGGGAATCAGCGAACCGGCCAGCGGCGTATTGCGGAAGTTCTTCTTGGGGAACGCATCAGAACGGATGGTCTCGGCAACCTTACGGTCAATTTCCAGAATAGCCGACTTCGGATCATCCAGCAGATCAGCCACCGACGCGTGGATGGTGCCCATCTGTGCAATCAGCTCACGCATGTTCTGTGCACCGGCACCCGAAGCCGCCTGATAGGTCATCGACGACACCCAGTCGATGAGCTTGTGTTCGAAGAGGCCACCCAGACCCATCAGCATGAGCGACACGGTACAGTTACCGCCGATCCAGTTTTTACCGCCCTTGCCCAGCGAGGCATCGATCACATCACGGTTAACCGGATCAAGCACGATAACCGCATCGTCAGCCATACGCAGTGCCGAAGCCGCATCGATCCAGTGGCCATTCCAACCGGCAGCACGCAGTTTCGGATAGACCTCTTTGGTGTAGTCACCACCCTGACAGGTCAGGATGATGTCCATCTTTTTCAGCGCGTCGATATTACTGGCGTCCTGCAGCTTTTCACCCGACGAAATGCCACCAAAAGTCGGCGCATCGCCACCGGCATTCGACGTCGAGAAATACACCGGCTCGATGTGGGCGAAGTCTTTTTCTTCCTGCATGCGTTGCATGAGGACCG
>JACCDZ011625092.1_pt1 | contig 13274 bp, 15 predicted proteins | sample 7449551 | NCBI WGS metagenome assembly JACCDZ01 (sample SAMN15323452, study PRJNA562643) | freshwater metagenome | isolation source: river surface water | place: USA:Blue River Watershed | collected 2017-08-18
CGCCTGGAGCTAATTACCACCTAGTAATTAGCTCCAGGCGCTGTGAAAGCAAGAGGTTTGTATTATAGTTATCAATATGACCAATCTCGGCACACAAACAACTGATATCTCTATTGAGCCCTCATGGAAAAAGGCCCTAAAAGATGAATTTGAAAAGCCATATTTCAAATCTATGCGTCAATTTGTAAAAGAGGAGTATGTATCAGGAAAAAAAGTATATCCGGCGCCAAAAGATATTTTTCGTGCTTTTGCATTATGTCCAATCGATCAAGTGAAAGTGGTGATTATTGGACAAGATCCATATCATGGTAAAGGGCAGGCAAATGGTCTTTGTTTTGCTGTGCAATCTGGGATAGTTTTGCCTCCGTCTCTTAAAAATATATTCAAAGAAATTGAATCAGATATCGGGGTTGCGCCAGAGGCAGATGGTGATTTATCTCGTTGGGCCAAACAGGGTGTGCTTTTACTCAATGCCACTCTTACTGTAGAAGAATCGAAACCTGGTTCGCATCAAGGAAAAGGCTGGGAAGAATTCACTGATAGTGTCATTCGGTATTTATCTGAACAGAAAGAAGGTTTAGTGTTTTTGCTTTGGGGAAAATATGCAAAACAAAAAGGGGAACATATCGATCGAGTAAAACATTTGGTTCTAGAAGCGGCTCACCCTTCGCCATTTTCTGTGCACCAAGGATTTTTCGGATGCAAACATTTTAGTCAGGCAAATAAGTATTTGAGGGAGAAAGGGGAGGATGAGGTGAGGTGGGGGTGAGGTGCTAGGAGGTGTTTTTACATACTAGGTGAGTCGCTTGTATACCATAATCTAAATAAAATATAGGTCTTATGGCTTATTGCTTGCAGCTTACAATATATACTACTATGTGATACTATCTACTATATAGAATATATCATATATATGAGCAATTATATAAACAAATTCAATAAGAGAATCAGCACTCCAGGGCCACATATCGTGGCTATGTTGGCTGAAATTGATGGAATCAGGGGTGAATTCAAATCAGGTCTTCGCATGTCGCCACAGGCGATTACAAGCCTTAAGAAATCTGTGCTTGTGACTTCAGCTGGAGCTTCAACGCGTATAGAAGGGTCAAAGCTTTCCGATGAAGAGGTCAAAAAAATTCTCAGCAACTTATCAGTATCAAAATTCTCGGATCGTGACTCACAAGAGGTGCAGGGATACTTAGAGACCTTACAAAATATATTTGATAGTTATCAGACATTGCCACTTCGGGAAGGTGTCATCATGTCACTTCATAATGAATTGGTGAAGTATTCTGACAAAGACAAATTACACAAAGGAGCTTATAAAAAACAAGAAAACCTCGTCGGTATAGCTAATGAAAAAGGTGAAGTAACTCAAGTAATTTTCGAGACTACACCAGCATGGCAAACACCAAAAGAAATGACAGAGGTTGTTGAATACTCTTTCGATGCACTCGAAAAGAATCATTTTCATCCTCTGCTCGTCATTGCAAACTTTATCGTAGAATTCTTAAAAATCCACCCATTTCAAGATGGGAATGGTCGTATGTCTCGCGTACTAACAAATATGCTACTTCTTCGATCAGGATATCAGTTTGTGCAATACGTCTCACATGAACAAATCATCGAACAAAGAAAAGATGAGTATTACTATGCACTCCGTAGATCACAAGAAAGTTTTAAGACTGAGGACGATACTATCGCTCCATGGCTTAATTATTTTTTATCTGTAGTCAAAGAGCAGGGAACAAAAGCATTAATCTATCTACAAGAAGAACAATTCGAAGATACCCTATCGCCAAAGCAACTGGAGGTATGGAAATACCTTGTGATGCATAATGAAGCAAGTCCAACAAAAATAGCAAAAGATACTGGGATTATTATTGCTACGGTGCGTCAGGCATTGCTCCGATTACTGGCACTTGAAAAAATAAAACGTGTTGGTAGAGGACCGCAGACGAAATACCAGGTTAAATAAAACCTATGACCAATCAAGAAAATTAGTGGTAATTATAGGACAAGGTTCACATCATTGTGGAAGGCAGGTAAATAAGTACTTGAATGAAAAAGGAAAGGGTAGGTGGAGGCGAGATTTGGTCAAGGATAGATTGCTTTTATGAGCAAGGACTGTAGATAAGTATAAGAGCGATGAGGTAAAGTAAGGGTATTTTAGTATTGTTTCGGGAGTAGAAATAAGGCATGTGGGTAGGTAAGAGTTTTTATAAAATAGCGTTTTGTCTCTGAGGGTCAACAATCTCTACAATTATTTTTCTCTTCTCAATTTCTTCATAGAGGGCCGCTGTACCATTTTTAACCTTGAATTCCACTTCTTCTTTATAAAGAGGTATCACGAAGTAGAAATTAATATCCTTATCTTTCGTTTTCAGTTTATAAAATCCTGCATCCATAATGAATCTTGAAAAACCGATTAGTGTAGCACAAAGTTTTGTATTTTCGGCATAAGGTAGATAATCTTGTGTATTGGCAATCGAATGGTCAATTGCAAGAAATGTTTTGTAATCATGCGGCATTCGAGCCATTTGTTTCAGTAATCTTATAGGCCAATAGTTCTTCTCATCTTTGAATGATTCTGTGTCTACCTTCCAACTAGAGGGTAAGCAAATGGCTAATTCAAGGTACTTGGAAGATTCATGACCTTCTGGAACAGTCATCGGTAAGTCGCTCATTCCACTCGTTACGAGAATATTAAAGTCAAACTTTTTTGAAGGCTTGATCCGGTGGACATCTAAGTGAATCTTTTCGGAGACTAATTCATGAAAAACTTGATCGTAGGAGCCTAGATATTTTTCAATATGCTTCTCGATTATTTCTAGATTGGGCGAGTTCGGATCAACAAGAGTTCTGTCTGAGTCATAGTCTTCCGTTTTATGAACTATTGTCTTAGATATAGGAGAGGTTTGTTCTTTTTTGTTGCTTTTGCTAAATGGCCATTTTATACTATGAATAGTAACTTAATAAGTGCTGATTGTGTAGTAGGGGTGTATAAGTCTCCCTACAACCCTAACTACTCGGGTCATGCCGATACTTAGTTTTCTTGGCGGGTCATGTGGGTTCAGTACCAAGACAATAAGACACCATAAGGATATTATGGCATCATTTTGAGAGTTAGGATGAGGTATGTGGGTCGACTAGTATTACTTCTTTTTTCAGACTTTTTTCATCATACATAACTTGAGCCACATTTAACCATAAGGGCTCTTCTTTTAACTTTTCTTTCGTACCTTTCTTATAGAACACGCGTTCTAATTTATTACATCTATACAATTTGTTTGTCTTAGTCGATTTAATAAAATAATTCTCTTTTTCTTCTAATTTCACAAAGTAATCAAGTGACACAGGGACACTCAGGCTACCTCTCAATTGAGTATTTGTTGTGCGCAGATTGAGTTTTATAGCAAACGGATAAACGTTTTTTACTTTCAGATCAATTAGATTAAAAAAAATAGTCGCACCTGACGCAAACGGAATGACTCTATTATAGTCTGGGAAGACATCTCGTGAGTGGTGCTTTCTCTCCACAAAGACTGACTCACTACATGCAAACATATAAGCAATAAGATTAGATAGCTGACATAATCCTCCTCCAATATCTTCTTTTAATTGACCTGCAGATAATACCAATCCCTTTTTAAAACCTCTTTTTGAGGAAGATCGACCGACATGTTTCCAAAACGAAAAAGTTTTTCCTGGTGGGATAATGATCCCGTCTAAACTTTTAATAGCAATTTTAATATTATCAACTTTTCCATCATCAAGCTCTTTTTTGTTGTACTTTCTATATAGAGGAGATGAATGTTCTGTTATTTGAAACCACTTCTCATCTTTTGATTTCTTCGTCTTAAATTTCGGATGAAGTTTATAAAATAATGATCGAATCGTTCTTTTGGATTCCAAAATAAAGGGCAGCAATATAGGATATTTAGATGTTACGGCAGTTCGCCGTGTTTGCTCGACGATTTTTATTTGTTTTAGATAATCATTCATAAAATAGATACTCGTCGAGTCACCTTTGGGGTACATATCTACACATCATTGGCGGAGGAGGTGAGATTCGAACTCACGGACCCCGTAAAGAGTCTCCTGTTTTCAAGACAGGTGCAATCGACCACTCTGCCACTCCTCCATATATTGTCGATGTCCAGTATGCTAACAGAAAATGACTAGGTTTTCAAGCTAAAGCGATTTTGGAGAACAATTTAACATATATATAGAGCTTACTTACACAAAAAAATAGGGCATGCTAGAGTATACATATGAAAAAAATCCTCGGTATCGATATGGGTACGAAGCGTATAGGACTAGCACTCTCAAATAGTGAACAGACCTTTGCTTTTCCATTTTCAGTGATTGAAGGCGAGAAAGACTTACAGCATATCAGTGACCAGGTAGTACCAAAGATTGTGGAGGTGGCACATGCAGAGGGTGTTGAAACTATTGTCATAGGCGAATCAAAGGATTTTGCTCAAAATCATAATCCGATTATGAGACAAGTGGCTGGATTACAAAAAAACTTGATAGATATGGGTTTTGAGGTGGTATTGGAGCCAGAATTTTTAAGTTCTGCTCAAGCGGAGCGGTTTCAAGGTAAACATGACAAGTTAGATGCCTCAGCAGCAACAATTATTTTACAAAGTTATCTAGACAGAAAGGCGAGTGCAAAGTAGTCTATATATATGAATCAAGATAATCACGACAATCACGATAATAAAGCGAGTGAACCCTATATAGTATTTGATGATTTTTTGAAAGTGCAAATGAGAGCAGGGAAGGTCCTCACTGCTGAAATAATAGAGAAATCTGAAAAATTACTCAGACTTACAGTGGATTTTGGTGAGACTGAACCACGACAAGTTATTTCTGGGATTAGAAATGCATTTCCGGAACCAGAAGTTTTGATTGGGAACACATATGCATTTGTAACAAACCTTGAACCTCGAAAGATACTAGGTCTTGAAAGCCAAGCTATGATCATGGCAGCCAAAGATGATCAAGGAATGGTTTTATTTACTCCAACTGGAACAATTATTCCTGGAACTGCACTCGCTTAGTGGTTGTAAGTAGGTAAGTGGGTAGGTAGTGAGATATCTCTTATGAGAAGTACTTTTTGAAAGTAAGTTAAAAGTGAAAAAATAATATTAAAAATGAATTGACTCATGATACAATGGTATAAGTAATGAGTCTGAAAAATTGGATTACACTTCATGTTCCAACACCTCGCTACATGTCTATGTCACATGTTGGTGTTGATATTTCTCCTACTTGTATACATATTGCGGAAATAAATCATAAAGGGTCACATCTTGAATTAGGTAAATATGGTGTCTATGCACTTAAAGCTCCAATAAACTATGCTGAGCCACTCATTTCAAATCAAGAACTCGTGGAAGGCCTCAAAGAGCTCCAAAAGAAGTTTCACTTAGACTTTGTTGAGGTTTCTATCCCAGAAGAGCAAGCATATATATTTACAACTGAGGTTCCGCAAGGGAGTATCGAAACACAGAAAAACCATATCGAACTGCATCTTGAGGAAAATGTCCCTTTGACTCTTGCAGATGCAGTATATGATTTTCATATTATTGAAAAATTAAATACCTCGATTCAGCCCACTGATGACAAGGTGGTGGCGCTAGAATCTACTGCAAGCGCTTCTACTGAAGACATGATCGCACGAGCAGGGAAACAGGACATACATACGGCATCAGTCTCAGTCTCGGTATCGGTGGTCCCAAGAAATATCATTGACCAATACATCGAATTATTTGAGATTGCTGGCATGACACCCGTCTCATTCTTAGTTGAAAATCAAGCACTTTCTAAATCGATCATCAAGTCGGGGATTGTTACTGCTAGTGATATGGCAACAAAGCTCATTGTGCATGTCGGTGATCGAAAATCTGTATTGTCTGTGGTAAGTAAGGGGTCTGTTCACTTTACATCAACGGTAAATATTGGAAGTGAAGATTTTACCTCTGCCATCATGAAAGAATTCAATGTCAGCCGCGAAGAGGCAATTCGCATGAAGACTGAAAAAGGGACGCATCAAGATAATCAGAGTACTATTTTTATGTCTTTGATCAATACTGCCTCTGCGCTCAAAGACGAAATCGATCATATTGTTTTATATTGGCAGAGTCATATCGGCAAACACGATCAGTCAAATGAACGCGCAATTGGTGGTGTGATACTGTCTGGTCGAGATGCCCTTATCAATGGATTTAAAGATTATGTTCACGCGACTGTACGCCTTCCAGTTGAAACAGCAAATGTATGGTCGAATATTTATGACTTAGACAAACATATTCCGCATATTCAGTATATTGATTCACTGGATTATGCAGTCGCAATCGGGCTTGCTTTGCCACGCATTCAATAACATATTTAAAACGTACTATGTTGCATCTTCTTCCACAATACCAAAAAGATAAAGTCATAAAAGAATACCGATTGAGACTCGCGGTGGTAATTATTGGCACTTTGTTATTTCTCGCTCTTGTATTTATCGTCCTGACATTGCCTACATATATGGTATTGCAGAATCAAAAAGAAATTTTGATATCTCAAAAAGATTCTTTGTCTCAATTGATCAATGTCGGAGGAAGCGCTTCAAAAGACAATAATCTGGATATATGGAAAGCAGTCGACGCTCTTCTTCCGGCAGCAGGGAGTTTTGTTCCAAGTGTGTATATTGATGCAGTGACTCCAAAACAAGCAGGCGTAACTATAGATGGATATGCATTTGTACAAACTGCACCTGGACAACTGGTCAATGTAAGTATAAATGGATCCGCAAAGACAAGAGAAGGATTAACTGAGTATGTGAAAGTCCTAAATGCAAAGTTTGGAGGAGTGAAATTGCCACTTGCATCACTAGCGAAGCAAGCTGATATTCCTTTTGATTTCAAATTTCAAATTGCTGACACAAAAATATATGAATAAAAGATATATCATCACCCTCATTACGGTTTTTGTTCTCAGTGCCATTGCAATTGGAGGTGCATATGTATTTCATACAAAAACTACAAAGATCGAATCGGAACTTTCAGACTTGCATTCTGAAGTACAGACACTTTCAATTCAGGCTAATAGGGTAATCAGTCTAAGACAAGTGGCCACTGCGACAGGGGATGATCTCGAAAAGATACAAGCATTTTTTGTAGCTAAAGATGGTGCCTTGGATTTTGTAAAATATATCGAAGGATTGGCTGTATCATCTGGTTTAACATTTAGTATTGATACAGTCGATGAATATGCAGATCCTACGCTCATACCTTATGATAAGACACTTCTAAAGCTGTCTGTGCGGACAACTGGTACAAAGACACGTATTAGAGCATTTTTGTCACTCATAGAGTCACTTCCGTACAATGTAAAAATTCAAAGATTAGATCTCAGGAAATCTGGTGAAAATTGGACCATGGTTGTCGATATTGGAGTCGTAAAACAAAAAGATTAATACATTATAGTATGAAATTATTTCATTCAACAAAGAAAGACAATCAAAAAGATCTTCATATATCGTTTGATATTTTGCGAGAACTAGGTCACACCCCGATGACGGATTGGGTTGCATTATTGCTCATAAGTATATTTGGTATATTTGGAATTGCTTTCTTTACAGTATTACACTATATAAATTCAAGTGCATTTATTAAAGAATTACCTAGCCAAGATTCAAATACTGAAGCGGCACAAATTAAGACAAAGGAAGAAAGGTTACAAGACGTGATAGAAATCTATACTAAGAAACAAAAAACACATTTCGACTTGCTCGGGGTTACTAAATCTGTTGTAGCTAAAGACACCGTATCTGCGAGTATAACAAAAGCTACCTCTACTCCTTTGAGCACTGGTACTATCACAGGGGCAGCCACATCTACAGAATCTACACCTAACAATTAAATTGATTTATTGAGCGACACTTGATATAAATAGGGCACGTAGATTTGTTGATGGTTTGTATCAAAGATCAGGATACTTTTCATGTAGCATATATACTATTGCCCCTGTAGTTAAATGGATATAACTGCGGACTTCTAAGCCGTTATTGTAGGTTCGATTCCTACCGGGGGCACAGAAAAACAAGGAGTAAGCGACTATGTTTTTAGTATACTTTAGTGCACCGAGTGAGCGAAGCGAACGGAGAGTGGTCTCGAGCAGACGTGTTACGTCTGCGAGTAGGAATCGAAGCCTGATTGAGCGCAGATTGTGAGCGTAGCAAAATAATATACCCAATCAGGGTACTGGTCCTGTAAGGACCGATTCCTACCACAAGACCAAACGAACTGCACTGCTGCAGTTTATCGTGCGATTGTGCCAGCCGGAGCGATGTTTCGCTAGCAGGCGAAACGTGCGAGGTGGTCGAGCAGCGGCGAGTGTCCGCGAGGACTTTGCGCAAATCTGCGAGTGACGACGAGCAGATTATGTGTGACTAATAAAGTAATTGTTATTTATTTTCTCATCAATACTTTTTTTGTTATACTACATGCAATATGTTTCATTCTCATTACTTAAATCAATACGGTAATACATTTTTTAGATCAATGGAGTCTTTCTCAGGATCAGGGGCACAAAACGGAGAAGAAGGTGTATTCATTGAAGTGCATGATCTTAATCCAGAAATATCAACTGAAGAGTTGGGTAGCACAAGAGAAGGTGTTGATTATGAAGGTGATTCAGATCTCTTACCGTCTGAACTAGCAGAAAGTGAAGAGCAACCAATAGGTTTATCTGAACATGGCACTCTTATTTCTGGAGAATTTGGTGACTCTGAAGAATTTCGTAGAAAGTTGAGAGATCTCCTTGGATAATTCGAGTATATCTTTTTAAGTAAGAAGCCCTAAAATCAGTTTACTATGAACAAATAAAAAACACCTCGCCAAAAGTGAGGTGTTTTTGTCTTGGTGGGCGATGAGGGATTTGAACCCCCGACCTTCTCGGTGTAAACGAGCTGCTCTACCACTGAGCTAATCGCCCCCATATCTGATATACCAGATGTAGTCACAAGAATACCTCAAAACTTTATAGATTTCAAGCTACCTGCTATGATACCTGCACATGTTAAAACAGTTTATAGATACACAACCAAAAAACCTCCCGATAGATATCCTCTTTGAAAACAAAGATATCCTCGCCATCAATAAGCCAGCGGGGCTTGTGGTTCATAGTGATGGAAAGACTATTGAGCCAACTGTAGCGGATTGGGTTTTAGCTTACTATCCAGATATGGCAAATGTAGGCGAGCCTGTAGTGCTTCATAAGGGGACAGATAAGGAGATTTATATCGCTAGGCCAGGAATAGTGCATAGGCTCGATAGAGAGACTTCCGGCGTACTTATTTTGGCCAAAAATCAAGAAAGTTTTTTGCATCTCAAAGCACAATTTCAAGAGCGAGAAATTTCCAAGGTGTATCGCACTGTAGTGTGGGGAATTACAAAGGAAAAAGAAGGAAAAATAGAGCGACCAATCGGGCGCAGTAAGACTGATTTTAGAAAATGGTCAGCTGAACGCTTTGCAAGGGGAGAACTCCGACCGGCAGTAACTGAGTACAAGACTTTGGCACATATTTTGGATATTCCTCCTATGCCCGGGGAGACAGTTAATCAAAAGAAGATCACTCACCAATTTTCATATCTTGAGGTATACCCAAAGACCGGAAGGACACATCAGATCAGGGTCCACCTGAAGGCCATTAATCATCCGGTTGTTGCAGATGGCTTATATGCTGAAAATCATCCCAAAGCCCTTGGTTTTGACAGAACTGCGCTCCATGCACTACAAATCGAGGTGGAGGATACGGCTGGAGAGCGACATATAATCAAGGCCCCATTGCCAGCTGACTTTATCCAATTTGAACAAGGGTTTGTTCAATAAAGAAAGAGGGATTTTTCTCTGGTTACCTCTGGGTTAAGGATATGGATTGACTATTATAAAAACATTGATATACTAGCCTCCTATATGACAGCCGCAACTAAAACTGCACCAAAAGCCAATAAAGATATCAAATTGGCAACAGTAGATACTGCATCTCGAAAAACAATCGATATGAAATCGGGAGATACTGTTCGCGTGCACCAAAAAATTCAAGAAAAAGGTAAAACTCGAATCCAGATCTTCGAAGGTATGGTTCTAGCTCGTAAACATGGTTCATCTCCAACTGCAACATTTACAGTACGTAAATCTTCAAATGGATATGGTGTAGAGCGAATCTTCCCATTGTATTCTCCAAACATTGATAAGATTGAAGTTACAAAGCGAGCAAAAGTTCGAAGAGCTAAGCTCTACTTTATCCGAGAAAAAGCGGCTAAAGAAATCAGCAAGCGAATGAAAATGGAGATGATGAAGCCAGATATGTCTACAAAGGCTATTGCAGAAGTTACTCCAGAAGCTGAAGTTGTTACAGAAGAAGTTTCAGCTTAAGCATTAGTGTTCGATAGGGTGTCAAAACAAAATCCCAACATAAGTTGGGATTTTGTTTTTGTTACAGATATATGTTGTAAAAAAGAGGGGGGTGTAGTAGAGGAGGGGTTAGTATTTGGTAAGTTTACTTTTTACCAAAAGGTTGAAAATAAATGAATTATTAGGCATAATAGCCAAATCACCGAAAAGTGATATGCGCGAGTGATGAAATTGGTATACATGCATCCTTGAGGTGGATGTGCCCTTACGGGTGTGGAGGTTCAAGTCCTCTCTCGCGCACAGTAAACAACAATCCCTCGAGATCATCCTCACTGTTAGTACCCTTTGCAGAATTTTCAATATTGCGGAACACTTTAGATAAAGTCTCATTGAGGTTGGCATCGTTAAAGGTATTATTTCGTCCGTTTATAAATAACTCGCTAGGTAGAATATAAAAACCCTTCTCCTTTACTGTGTAGGATCGTCAAAATTCTACTTGTTTATCAGAAAGACTGGCATAGTCAAAATCCCTCTTTCCAGATCGACGTTCATCGGCATTTATGTAGTTAGTTAGATTCTCGCTGATAAAGGTAAAAAAGCATACCGAACACATATGTTTTGTAAAAACTTTTTAAATTACACATTTACTCTTATGGGTCAGCTCAGTATTCTGACCATATTGGAAGTCTAGGGAGGGTCAGCCGACAACTTAACAGTTCGAAGAATAGTCTACAAAAGAAACCAGATACCTAAAGAAACCTTCTGCCTGTTGAGTAAAAGACGTGTTAATATATGAAATCATCTATCCCGCACTTCGTCTGTAAATGAAAATAAATTTTCATTTCACTCGCTACGTTTTGGTTAAAAAAATCAACCCTGCTCCGACGAAGCGGAACAGGGTCAAAAACTAGCATTGGCTTAAGAAACAGTCGCTTCTACCAATGCAAAACCAATAGTATGGTCGAACTGAATATCCGCCCTATCTACCACTGAGTTAAAATAATCATCACTCTCGGTATAGAAGATAGAAAGGCGATGGTACCCAATATTCGCAGTATAAACTTTGATAGGTCTATGCAATGTTAATATACTTGATACACCCATTTCTTCCAAATGTCTACCTGTGAACCCATCCCGGATAAGGCAAGCAATCTCCCAATGAGGCACAGTCCAGCCACGCTGCTTTGCGTCCTCAAGAATCTGCTGTATCGAGCGATCACCATCTTTGATATTCTGACCTCGACGCACTACGATATTGTAGGTGACACCTTTTGTTGCTGGTTCAGTAGCACACTTTAGGATTGAACGCCCGAAGTTGAGATACTTCCAACCGCGACATTCGAGACGCTTCTCCCACTGCTGAGGACTTAGTCCATTCGATATAAGTGTAAAGTGAATATCGCCACTATCATCGACTGTCCACGGAATAGGTCTTGGTGCTATTGGGATAAGGGCATCATCACCTCTCTCTCTGTCGGCTTCGACGATCATTGCTCTTCCTTCTCGCAGCATGCGTACTATTTTGAAGTTATTGCCGGAGAGAAGGAAGCGGATGTCCTCCAGTGTGCCTTCACAACGTTGGATAGCATCCTCTAATTGACCACCTAATTTCTGACTTAGTAGGAAATCGCTGTTCATAGTACTGGTACTTTTTGGGTTGTGAACTTGCTGACTCGCAGCATGCTCGGTTGTTTCGCTGGACTCTTCGCCACAGCAGAGAATGGCTTAGCTTTGCAATAAGTGCACCTTTAGGTTATAAGCCCCTCTATGCTGTGGCGAATCTTACAAAATATTAAGGTTCATTTTCCTAATAGGAAGTACATCACAATAGAGTATATATGTCAACTGGTCTTGAATTCTACCCTGAGGTGCAACACTTCCCAAATACACTGCATGGAGTACGCCAGTTAAGGCTTTTTCGTTTCGTGTGGTTTATGAGATGCACCACTTTGATATACCAATCAAATCATATTCGGAATCACTATCAATCCATTGTACAACAGCACCCAACTTTTACTCCCCTTATTCATCCCAACAGATACACAAACAAAAAAACGCCCTCCTGAACTGAACCGTACCCCAGAAAGTGGACAGGTTGAGTGTCCACTTTCTGGGGTACGGTGCGTACTGCAAGGTATTTTGTTTTGAGCTATCGACGTGTTATTTCGTAGGTCTCACAATCTCAGTAAACATCTTCTCCGGGACAAAATATTCTGTACAAGTATTTTGGATATCAGCAAAATTTATTTTGGTCATATCTAAAAGTATTTCTTTAAGCGTGGTGATTTTACCATCGAGTCGTACGAGGTCCATGATCCTATCGATAATCGACTGCGTATTTCTTTCTCTCGCGATACTATTTTCAATTAACATCTTCTTGGTGCGTTCGAAATCTTCTGTATATGTGCCACCTTTTATATCCGCTATAATTTGGTGCATGATAGCTATAGCTTCATCGACATGGTTATAATCGATTGTGCCACCCATATTGAGGGCAAGATGGTCGATATGTGTAGAGGTGCTCGCACCGGCACCGTAACACCAGCTATTGTCTAATCGGAGCTTTCTGAAGACCAAATCAGTGAGCAATTCTCCGGTGAGATAAAGTGAGGCGATGTGTCGATCTTCTTCAGGTGTATTTACTCGATTTGATTGTTTATTGATTCTCGGACCAATCACTGTGATCCCAACAGAGGCTTGTTCACGTGGGGCTAGTCCGATCTCTTCGTAGGTATGGTCAAAAACTGGAATCTTCGGTGCATCGATGCTAGCAGGAATTTCAGCAAGAGCAGAAGGAGAGCCAGATGGAGTTTTCTTTATATAGTTTGTAAAGATATGTTTGATTTGTTCTATGCCAC
>JACCDZ010742409.1_pt1 | contig 13268 bp, 13 predicted proteins | sample 7449551 | NCBI WGS metagenome assembly JACCDZ01 (sample SAMN15323452, study PRJNA562643) | freshwater metagenome | isolation source: river surface water | place: USA:Blue River Watershed | collected 2017-08-18
ACGGCAAATTTCTATTGTTTACTGATGCATTTTTTGATAGGTATCCTGATGACACAAAATATTTAAGAAACAATATCTTATTTAATGATTTATTAGAAGATCCCGTTTTGAATGTAAAACCAAGTTCTCCAATAATTACTATGTTTAAGGAAATCGAAGCTGAGTTAGCTAGGCCAAATGATCGTATTCAATTTGATTTATTGCACAATCATTTACATAATTTTTTGTTGTTGGCTGAAAGAGAAAGGAGAAAAGCAGGTTTTAATGAAATTAGAAAAGGGGAAGATTTGGATTATACTATTTTATTTAAAAATTTATTAGATGATCATTTTAAAAGTGTAAAATCAGTTGCTGGGTATGCTGCTATGATGGCTGTATCTGAAAAAAAATTAAATAAATCAACTTTAAAAGTACTGGGAAAGTCCCCTAAGGTTTTAATAGACGAAAGAGTGGTCCTAGAAGCCAAGAGATTACTAGCTCATACAACAAGTTCAATTAAAGAGATTGGATTTGAATTAGGATTTGACGAACCCACTAATTTTATCAAATATTTTAGAAAGCATGTCGCTTCTACTCCAATTGATTTTAGAAGTAAATTCTTAAAAGAGTAAAACACCTCCTGAGTTCGGCAAAAATCGGTTGTTTTCGGTTTTGTCCAAACATAACCCACTACAAATTACCCCTGTTTTTTTCAATTGTATAGCAATAGCTTTGTCCTTATTTAAAAATATATGAAAATCAAACAGTTACTAATATTTTATGTGTTCATTTAGCGCTTCATTTTCACAAAACAAGTATAGTAATTTGCCTAAAGTGGAATTACATCTTCACTTAGATTGTTCATTAAGTTATGAATGTGTAAAGCAATTATGTCCTTCTGTAACTATAGAGGAGTATATTAAGTCCTTTATAGCGCCCCCAAAATGTACGGATTTGGCTGATTATATTTCAAGAGCTATTAAGGGGTTTGAACTAATGCAAACAAAAGAACAATTAAGGCTGGTGACTTTGGATTTGTTCAAACAACTAAAAAATGATCATGTTGTTTATGCTGAATTTAGATTTGCTCCATTACAACATACATTAAAAGGGCTTGCTCCTGAAGATGTGGTTCAAATTGTCAATGACGCTACTGAGGAGGGGATAAAACAATACGGTGTTGAAGCAGGTATTATATTGTGTACATTAAGACATTATACGGAAGCTCAAAGTATGGAAACAGTTGAGTTGGCTAAAAAATTTAAAGGTTCGCATGTGGTAGGATTTGACATAGCTGCAGATGAGGCTGGATTTCCAATAGATAATCATATTAAAGCGTTTGAGTATGCCAATATGAATGAAATAAAATGTACAGCACATGCAGGTGAGGCTAAAGGAGCTGAAAGTGTGTGGGAGACAATAAAAAATTTTAAACCTTCAAGAATTGGACACGGCGTTAGGAGTTTTGAAGATTTTAAATTATTGGATTACTTAAAGGCCAATGACATTCATCTTGAGGTTTGTCCAACAAGTAATGTTCAAACTAATGTGATTGATAAAATTGAAAATCATCCAATTGATAAAATATACAATTATGGTGTTTCAATGAGTGTGAACACTGATGCTAGAACCATATCCAATGTTTCACTGAGTTCTGAGTATAAACTTTTGAATCAGAAATTCAATTGGGATTTGAGCTATTTTAAAAAGTGCAACTTAGAAGCCATAAAACATGCTTTTGCTTCGAAAGAGGTGAAGAAAAGGGTAATTGATTTAATTAACGCTTCTTATTAAATATGTTGTCCATTTAAAGCTCCTCCTCTTTTACTGGATTTAGCCATGTAGTTGCATCTTTTCTGTTAACAATATTCATCATAACAGCTTGAGTGAAACTATTTGTTTTAGAAGATCCATGTGAGTGAATGGTGCCTGGTTCAATGATCACCACATCGCCTTTATTAAGTATTCTGATTGCCTTCCCTTTTTCTTTATAAAAACCTGTTCCTTCAATGGCAAAAATAATTTGTCTACCAATATGAACATGCCAATTACTTCTTGCATTTGGCTCGAAAATTACTTTTGAACTCAAAAAATCGCTAGTCGTGTCATTTACAAAGTACTGTACCCATACATTTCCAATGAATCTATCTGCTGGTCCTTTTGAAAGGGATGAGGGGAAGGTGTTTGAGGCTTGTTGGGCTGTTAAGCTGTTCGATTTCAAAAAAAATAATGAAATAAATAAGAAGTAAAAAAATGGTTTCATACTGTTAATTTGGTTTAATATTTATTCCCTTTGACATTATATTAAGCCATTAAATGTAACTATAATTATCCATTCAGCTATCCATATCCACTGAGTTAGGGTTAAATACTCTCAGCATTTTAATTGTTTGTTTAAGCAGAAAGTTGGACTGTCACCTAATAAATTTCGGAGTTCTTTGAACTAAATTCTTAAATATATTAGAAGTTAAAGATTGAGTTTTTCGCGTGATGTATAGTTTACACATAATATTTTATCTTGTGAAAAGATTCCAAGAGTCTATTTAAAGCTCCTCCTCTTTTACTAGATTTAGCCATGTAGTTGCATCTTTTCTGTTAATATGATTAATTTAATCAAGCCCCTTTCTCTTTCTAAATGTAGATGGATTTTCTCCAGTAATTTTTTTGAAAATTTTATTAAAATAGGATAAGCTCTCAAAACCAACTTCATAGCAAGCTTCAGTGACATTCGCATCTTGCATTAATAATTTCTTAGCATGATTAATTCTATACTGATTTACAAAATCGGTATAAGTTAGTTTAGTACTTTTTTTGAAGTATCTACAAAATGCAGCTACCGATAAGTTTACATGCTTGGCTATATCATCTATCACAATGGGTTGTTGAAAATTATTTTCTACATATTGATAAATCAAATGCATTCTTTCTTGTTCTTTTATAACTGCATGATTTGCTATTGGTCTTGTATGGAGTAAATTGTATTCACTAGATTTTGATAAGAAATTAAATACTTTGATTAAATGTATTAATTGCTCGAAGGGTTTTAATTCAGTTAGTTGCTTCAACATGACTCCAGCTGTAATTTTTGTATCCCCATAAAAAGCAATTCCGGTTTTAGCTTTTTCAAACAATTCAAAAATGCCTTTCATTTCTGGTTGACTATAAAATGGATCCTCATAAAAATTTTGTTTAAACTGCACCACCACCGTTTCAACTACAGACTGCACACCATAATCAAAATTCAAATGTGGTATATAAGAACCAATCAATGCTAAATCGCTTCCTTCATAAGTACTAATATGATCCCCTATATGTCTTACTCCTTTATCGGCTTCTACATATACCAACTCAATTTCAGGATGAAAATGCCAGTAAAAAATCTCATTTAGTTTAGGCGTAAGTAGTATCCTAAAAGAACTACCCTCGTCTGGTTTGATATTTTCTAAACTTAATCTCATTAGTGCTATAATTACATAATTAGTATAAATTTAATCATTATTTTATCAATATAGAGCAAATTTTGGTCAATTTGGTTGTTTATTTCTGTATTTGTTTATTTGAAATTTGTTTTACAAAACGATTGATATGCTTTACAAATCAAACTCAACTATTCAAACTAAATTAAAAGTTTCTGAGGCTTCAATGAGTCAAACACCTCTAAAAATCCTTAAGAAAAAAGAGCATTTATCTTGTAAGAATGTAGATAGTAATGGATATTGTTTGAAATGTAATAGAATCTGTCCTACTGTAAAAAACCTTCATTAAAACCACACAAATTAATTTTATGGAAAAACAACAACAAGGCATGGTGCCAACAATGATCCCAACAATGGTGCCAAATAATGCACATAAAGACATCCCAGGAAATCCATCTACAGCAAAAAGCAGTGCTACTAAATTAAATGATCGCTCAAATGGAAAACCATTGCGCGTATTAAGCGAAGAAGACTGGAATTTCTGGATTCATAATGGATTTATTGTTATCAAGAATGCAGTTCCAAGAGAACAAGCATTAGCTACTGCTAAATTTTTATGGGAGTTTGAAGAAAAAGATCCTAATAATAAAGAAACTTGGTATACAGCACCAAGAGCAGAAATGAAAATGAAAGAGTTAGCGGGTACTGGCATGGTTGAATGTTATAATAACCAACACTTATGGAATAACAGACAAATGCAAAGAGTATATGATGCATTTGTAGATATTTGGGGGACAGAAAAATTATGGGTAACCATTGATAGAGCAAATTTAAATTTCCCTATTAGACCAGGTCATGAATACAAAGCATTTATACACTGGGATTATGATCCTGAAACAAAGCCAGTGAATGTGCAAGGTGTATTGGCCTTGGCAGATCAAACAGATGAAAACATGGGTGGCTTCCAATGTATTCCTGAATTATTCAGAACCTATGATACTTGGAAATTAACACGATCAGAAGACAGAAATAGATTCCAACCAGACACTACTGGTTTCACTCCAACAAAGGTAAAATTAGAAGCAGGAGATTTATTAATCTTTAATAGCTTAGAACCGCATGGTATTAGAGCAAATAATAGTGAAGATAAAGTACGTATAGCTCAATACATTTCTATGATGCCTGCAGAGGAAGATAATGAGGCTTTAAAAGAATGGAGAGTCAATTCTTGGAAACATAGAATTGCTCCAGAAGGATATGCTTTTCCTGGAGATCCAAGAAATTGGGAACAAACAAAATATGATACTGCAGTATTAACAGATTTGGGCAAAAAATTATTAGGTGTAGAAAATTGGTAGATCAGAATTTTGAGGCTTTTCAATGCCGAACTTTTGCAGGATTGCCAATAATATGTATTGGCAATCCTGTTTATTGAGATGAGTTTTCTAATTATTCAATTATCCAACTCCCTTCTTCCACCTCCGCTTCCAGTTCCCCCAGATCCCATCCGCAATAGCCGATAAAAAGTTGAATTTCATGTTGATTGATACCCTTAGTGTTGATGGCTTCGATCACCTGCTCTATATTACCACCCAAATAAAGACCACTGGAAATTTCTTTACCTCCTTCAATGAGATCGGGTCGCTTGTGCAATACAAAGAGGTGCTCTCTATCAACTGGGCCGCCATCCATCAGTGGAAATGGTTTGCTATGATTGAATTCAACTAGTTCGTGCAAGGACTTTCCAAGAGGTTTATTGGTTATAAACCCGACACTTCCTTCTTGATTGTATTCAACAATCAGAATGGTTGTGTGCTCAAAGAAACTGCCATTCAGCAGGTCGGTGCTTTTGATAGTCAATCCGGGTTTAAGATCACTCATAATCTTATTATTAGACTTTCTTTCAAATGATTAATTGTAAATTTACGAAATGGTATTTTACTACAATTGTTAAATTACTTTATCCGTATAACACCTATAAATCATAAGATGGTCAATCAATTAATAAAAAACCCATTGGGAAGATTACGACTTGTAGCATTTATTGAAGGTTGTTCTTATCTACTTTTAGGTTTTACGATGATTTTAAAATATAAATTTTCTTTACCACAGCCCAATTATATTGTTGGTTCGGCTCATGGAATTCTTTTTGTTCTTTACATTGTATTGCTGCTTCAAGTTGCATTTATACATCGTTGGAATAGCATCAAAATCTTTATGGCTTTTTTAGCTTCACTTATACCCTTTGGAACATTTTATGCAGACAAGGTTCTATTTAAATAATTAAAATCATAAAAACGCTAATTTCATCCAATGAGATCTAAAAATGAAATCGAAAATGTATATTGAACAACTTCTCATTATATAAAATTATTATTAAGTGATTTAAATCACAAATACTGATTTTTTGGTTACATAGTTTTGTTTTCTAAATAATTAATATGGAAAACGAAACGATAACACAAATGCCAAGAATTGGCGATATAGCTCCAGATTTTAAAGTAACAACTACTACCGGCCCATTGACTTTGTCTGAGTATAATAAGGGGAATTGGGTCATCATGTTCTCGCATCCTGCAGACTTTACTCCAGTTTGTACGACTGAAATGAGTGGATTTGCAAAAGAAAAAGATTTTTTTGCAAAAAATAACACCAAATTATTAGGTTTAAGTATTGACAGCATCCATTCCCATATTGCTTGGGTAAATGCAGTTCACGAAAAGACTGGCGTTTTGTTTGAGTTCCCGATCATTGCAGATATTGATATGAAGATTTCTAAATTATATGGCATGTTGCAACCAGGTGAGAGTGAGACGGCAGCGGTTAGAGCTGTGTTCTTTATTGATCCTGCTGGTAAGATTCGCACCATTATGTATTATCCATTAAATGTGGGTAGAAATATGGAAGAGATTAAAAGAGTTTTATTAGCACTTCAAACTTCTTCTGAACATAGTGTTGCATGTCCATTAGATTGGCAGCCAGGTGATAAAGTGATTGTACCTGCACCTAAAACTATTGAAGCATTAGCTGAAAGAAAGAAAAGTAATTTAGAAATGGTTGATTGGTATCTAGCCAAAAAATCATTGTAATAAAAGTTGATTTGGTTCGGTTTTTTTAATGCCATTTAGCTTATTGCTAAGTGGCATTTTTATGTTCAGTGATATATGTCACCCTTGTTCTTTAAAATCAAAAATACATTTGCATTCTATATAAAAATATAATGATGAAAAGACAAAAAATAAGACAATTTGGATTGTATATAATGCTTGCAATTGGAATGAATGCAAGTGCGCAAAGTGTAACAACTGCTTTGTCTTTGGACGATGCGATTCAAGCTGCGCAGCAAAATAATAAACAAGTGGTCATTGCTAACGCAGATGCTGCAATTGCACAATCAAATTATAAACAAACAGAGGCAGTTTGGTTGCCTCAATTAAATATTTCACACACGGCTTATAGTACAAATAATCCATTGAATGTTTTTGGTTTCAAATTACAACAAGCAAGCGTTCAACAACAAGATTTTAATCCAGCTACTTTAAATAATCCAAGCAATTATAGCAACTACAATACACAAGTGGTACTTCAGCAGCCAATTGTTAATGCAGATGCCATGTTTATGCGTAAAGCGGCAAAATTGCAAACAGGTATGTATGAAGCGATGTCTGAAAGAACGAAAGAGGCAATTAGAATGGAAGTCATTCAGCAGTATCTTATGTTAGAATTCTCTTACCAGTATGCTAATGTTGCTAAAGAAGGCTTAGTTACCATTGGCGCTATCTATAAATTGACAAAAGATAGATTTGAACAAGGTATGATGCAGAAATCAGATTTATTAAATGTAGAAGTGCAAGTAAGAGCTGCAGAATTACAACAAAAACAAGCTATTTCGCAAATTGAATCTGTTTCAGATCAATTAAGTACATTAATGCACAGAGAGAAAGGGGTTGTCTATACTATACTACCTTATACATTGTCCACTCAATTAGATTACGCTAATGCAGTATCAATGAATAGGTCAGATATAAGAGCTATGACTGCTGCTTTAAATAGTTATGAAATGGCAATAAAAAGTACAAAACTAGGTTGGGCTCCAAGATTGAATGGTTTTGCAAATTACAATCTACATGACAAGTCAATCGGAATTAGTGGAGCCGATTCTTATATTGCTGGCGTGCAACTTTCATGGGATATTTTTAAAGGAAATCAGATTAAAAACAAGTCAAATACACAAAAACTTGAAAAAATAAAAGTCCAAGAGCAATTAAATAATCAAATAGAGCAGGGTAATACAGAAATAGTTAGAACAAAAAGAAGCATCATTGATGCAAATTATAAAATAGCCCAACAAACTAAGGCTGTTGAGCAAGCGGATGAAGCATTAAGAATATTAAAAAACAGGTATGAGCAAGGTTTAGTGAGTACTAATGATATTTTAATTGCACAGACCCAATTGTCACAACAAAAATTACAATTAGCACAAGCGAGTTTAGAGCAAAAGTCATCTATCAATTATTTAGAATTTTTGTCGCTTAAATAATCCATTACAAATCAAAAATATATTTAAAATAAAAAATCATGAATTATAGAAATTTAATAATTTATCCAGCTTTATTTACTTTGGCAATTACGATGCATGGATGTGCTGATGAGGCGCAGTCAAATGAAATAGACAATTCGAAAGCAATAGTTGTTAAAGTTGCTAATTTAACTACAGGTACGAATTTAAATGGATTATCTGTTACTGGGCAAGTGCAAGCAGCTCATTCTACAAATGTAGCAACAAGAATAATGGGCTATATCACAAAAATTTATGTTAAGACTGGAGATAGAGTGAAGGCCGGACAATTACTTTTTACTGTAAATAGTAATGATATACAAGCAAAGCAAGCACAAGTAGATGCAATGTTAAAACAAGCAGAAGCTGGTTTGTTTGTTGCTCAAAAAGATTTTGATAGATATACTATTTTACACAAGCAAAATAGTGCTTCTGCAAAAGAGTTAGAGCAAGTGAATTTGCAATTTCAGTCTGCTAAAGCGAATGTAGATGCTGCTAAAGCAATGCAAAGAGAAGTTAAATCGCAATTAAATTATGCTAACGTAGTGGCCCCTTTTTCTGGCATTGTAACACAGAAGTTGGCTGAAGAAGGAAGCATGGCAAATCCAGGTATGCCAATTATAACGATTGAGCAAGGAGGAAGTTTGCAAATTACTGCGATGGTACCTGAAAATGAGATTGCAACATTGAAAGTAGGAAACAAGGCCACCATTTCAGTTGAAGCAACGAATCAAGCATTTGAATCCAATTTAATTGAGATCAACCCCTCTTCACAATTTACAGGAGGTCAATATATCATTAAGTTAAGTATACCTGTAAATGAAGCATCGAAATTATTATCTGGAATGTATGCCAATGTATTTATAAAAAATAGTTCAAAATCAAAGGAGATTAAATTGGATACGAATTCGGGTGTAATGATTCCTGCATCAGCATTGGTATATAAGGATGAATTAGTTGGAGTGTATACAGTGAGTGCACAAAATACTGCGATGCTCAGGTGGTTAAGGATTGGTAAAACCTTTGATGATCAAGTAGAAGTTTTAGCAGGATTAGCTAAAAACGAACCTTATATCTTAAGCGCAGAAGGTAATTTATACAATGGTGCAAAATTGAGCATTAAATAATTAATTCAGTAGAATTATAAAATAATTAGAATGGAAAAAGGATTATCTGGTAATATAGCAAAAGGATTTTTGCAATCTAAATTGACCATTTTGTTGATGGTGGTCTTTTTATTAATTGGAGGTTATAGCACGATGTTGATGCCAAGAGAGGAAGAACCTCAGATAAAAGTACCCATGGCTGATATATTTATTGGCTATCCTGGTGCTTCTCCAAAAGATGTAGAGACTAAAGTGGCAGCACCTTTAGAAAAAGTGATTTCTAATATTAAAGGCGTTGAGTATGTGTATTCAACATCCATGAAAGGCCAATTGATGTTGATTGTTCAATTTTATGTAGGAGAAGATGTAGAGACATCTATGGTAAAATTGTATAGTGAGATTTTAAAATACATGGATAAGATCCCACAAGGGGCTACCATGCCATTAATTAAAACTAGAGCCATCGATGATGTGCCTGTTTTATCGTTTACATTATGGGGTGAGCAATATGATGACAATAGATTAAAATTATTAGGTCAAGAAGTCGCAAATGAAGTCAAGAAAATCCCAAATGTATCTAATATCAATATCCTTGGTGGAAGAAGTAATGAAATTAAAGTTGTTTTAGATAAATCTAAAATGGCAGCTAATCATGTAGACTTCTTATCTATTACAAGAGCAATTCAAGGTAGTAATACACAAATGGGTAGTGGAAATTTATTAAGTAATGACACTAGTTTTTCTGTACAAACAGGTAATTTCCTGACTTCCTCAGAAGATGTTGCCTCATTGGTTGTTGGGATGAATTCCGGCATGCCAGTTTATTTAAAACAAATTGCAAGCATTGAGGAGGCTCCAGCTACCGCTGCACAATATGTATCATTTGGTTATGGGAAAGCTGATACCTTAAGCAGAAAATATAAGTCTACTTATCCTGCGGTAACTTTTGCCATTGCTAAAAAGCAAGGGGCTGATGCAATGCAATTATCAGATGAAATCATTAACAAAATAGAATCTTTAAAGAAAAATTTAATTCCATCTGATGTGGTTGTTTCATCCACTAGAAATTATGGTGAATCCGCTGCGCACAAAGTAGGGGAGTTATTGTTCCACCTTTTTATTGCCATTGTAGTAGTAACATTATTTGTTATGCTAGCAATGGGTTGGAGAGGTGGATTGGTTGTATTTTTATCAGTACCTGTGACTTTTGCTTTGACCTTGTTTAGTTATTATATGCTAGACTACACCCTTAATAGAATCACTTTATTTGCATTGGTATTTATTACAGGTATTGTTGTGGATGACTCCATTATCATTGCGGAAAATATGCATAGGCACTTTAAAATGAAAAAATTACCTCCTCTTCAAGCTGCAATTTATGCTATAAATGAAGTGGGTAATCCAACGATATTAGCGACTTTCACAGTGGTTGCTGCTGTATTACCAATGGCCTTTGTATCTGGATTAATGGGACCTTATATGAGTCCAATGCCAATTGGTGCTTCAATTGCAATGATGTTATCTTTGATTGTTGCTTTAACTTTGACACCATATTTAGGTTATATTTTCTTAAGGGAGAAAGAAAAGCATGGTATAAGTCATGACGATCATCATGGTACCAAATTAGAAGAAACAGGAATTTATAAAATTTACAAATATGTTATTAATCCAATGTTGGAAACACGTTGGAAGAGATGGGCATTTGTCATGGGTACTTTTGTAGTACTCTTAGCTTCCATGCTTTTATTCTATACAAAATCGGTTGCTGTTAAAATGCTACCATTTGATAATAAAAATGAATTCCAGGTAGTGATTGACATGCCAGAGGGGACTACTTTAGAAAAAACCCAAGCTGTTGCAGCTGATATTGCTGCCTATATTGGCAAACAACCAATGGTAGAGAATTATCAAGCCTATGTTGGTACATCTGGGCCAATTAGTTTTAATGGCTTAGTGAGACACTATGATTTAAGAGCTGGAAATAATGTGGCGGATATTCAAGTTAATTTGGTTGACAAAACAGAGCGTAGTATTCAAAGTCATGATATTGCAAAAGGTATGCGTGCTGATATCATTAAAATTGGCGCCAAATACAATGCAAACGTAAAGATTGTTGAATTACCTCCTGGTCCGCCGGTATTATCTACTTTAGTGGCAGAAATTTATGGACCAAACTATGCGGAACAAATTGCGATAGGAAAGCAAGTAAAACAACTTTTTGCAAATACAGAAGATGTGGTTGATGCTGATTGGATGGTGGAAGATGATGAAAAAGAGTACAATTTAAAAGTAGATAAGGAAAAGGCAATGCGTTATGGTGTAGTGACTGCACAAGTAACAGCTGTCATGAACGGGGCATTGTCAGGGATGGTGGCTGGAAATATTAATCAGCCTAACTCATATAGTCAAACGCCGATTAGGTTACAATTGAAAGACGCAGATAAGTCAAATTTGAATGATGTATTAGCGCTCAATGTAGCTGGAATGCAAGGCAATATGGTGCCATTACGAGATATTGTACAAGTGACTACAACAATAAAAGAAAAGAGCATCTATCGTAAAAATCAAAAGGAAGTAGTGTATGTGATGGCCGATATGGCAGGTCAATTAGAGAGTCCATTTTATGCAATTTCAAAAATGTCTGATAGTTTAAGTAAAATTAAAATGCCTACAGGATATACTTTGAACGAGGAGTATAGTAAACAGCCTACCAAATTGGATATGTATTCTTTAAAATGGGATGGGGAATGGCAAATTACTTTAGAAGTTTTTAGAGATTTAGGTCTAGCCTTCTTAGTGGTGATTATAGTGATTTACATGCTTATTGTAGGGTGGTTTCAAAATTTCACGGTGCCTTTGATTATGTTAGCAGCTATTCCTTTATCATTAATCGGTATTCTTTTAGGTCATTGGATGATGGGGGCTTATTTCACCGCCACTTCTATGATTGGTTTCATTGCACTTGCAGGTGTAATGGTTAGAAATTCTATCTTGTTGATTGACTTTATCAATATTAGATTAGATGAAGGCGCTCCATTGAAGGAAGCTATTATTGAGGCAGGTGCCGTAAGGACAACGCCAATTTTATTAACAGCAGGCGCAGTGGCACTTGGTGCTGTGATCATCTTATTTGACCCTGTATTCCAAGGTTTAGCGATTTCCTTAATGGGTGGAACAGTAACCTCTACATTTTTAACCTTGGTAGTAGTTCCTTTGTTATATTTTAAGATGATGAGAAATAAAACCAAATAAAATTAATTAGTATGAAATTATTAATCATTGCAACTATTAAGGAGCAGACAACAGCGATAAGTAAATTATTGAAAAAAGAAACTGTCCCTGTATTTAGTATTATAGACGCAGTTGGCATTAAAAATTTTGTAGATGAAGATTTAACTGACGATTGGTTTGGACGTGGTGTTGGTGAATTTGAGTCTTCGTTTATCGTAAGTTTTTTGCAAGATCAGCTTATTGATAAAACACTTTCGGCAATCAATGTTTTCAATCAAGAAGATACAAAAGACTTTCCTGTGCGTGCATTCGTATTGTCAGTAGATAAAACTTTAAACTAAAATATTAAAATATGGACAGGTATATTAGAGCAATCGCAGGGGTATTTATTATCCTAAGTGTATTATTGGCTTATTTTATCAATATCAATTTCATTTGGTTTACTTTGTTTGTGGGCGCTAACTTATTGCAGTCTTCATTCACAAAATGGTGCCTTATGGAAGACATTTTAAGGTTTCTTGGTGTGGGTAAAAGTAAGTAATTGCATATTTCGTTAAACTAGAGTTCTATAAGTCTAATTGTATCAATAAGGCAAAGCCAAAATTAAATTGTAAGGGTAAATGTCAGTTGTTTAAAAAGATCAATAGATATGACAATCTCCACTGGAGCTAAATGTTTTTTTGATCAACTAAAAGTGAATGGAGTTTTAAAATCTGATTATTCTCCAATTAAAGGAGATAAAATTGAATTGATAAATTAGACGTTTAATACGCTAGAAATTAATTCAATTGCTGGTACTCCTTTGGGGTAGATCCAACTTGTTGTTTAAAGAATCTTGTAAAGTGTTGAGGATATTTGAAGCCTAATTCGCCTGCAATTTGATTGATTGACTTGTCTGCCTCAAATATTTTAGTTTTAGCTACTTCTATAATTTTATGCTGAATGTATTCCTGAGCAGACTTTCCGGTTGCCTTTTTA
>JACCDZ012001312.1_pt1 | contig 13265 bp, 10 predicted proteins | sample 7449551 | NCBI WGS metagenome assembly JACCDZ01 (sample SAMN15323452, study PRJNA562643) | freshwater metagenome | isolation source: river surface water | place: USA:Blue River Watershed | collected 2017-08-18
AGCTGGCTTTTTAGCAGCAGCTCTTTTAGCAGCAGGGCGCTTCTTAGCTACTTTTTTAGCAGCTGGCTTTTTAGCAGCAGCTTTTTTAGCAGCAGGCTTCTTCTTAGCTACTTTTTTAGCAGCAGGCTTCTTAGCAGCTACTTTTTTAGCAGCAGGCTTCTTAGCAGCAGCTTTTTTAGCAGCAGGCTTCTTTGCAGCAACTTTCTTCTTGGCGATTGCCATAGTAATGCTCCTTCACGTGAGGATTAGTACAAACTACCGATTAAGAAGACCCGACCTATTCATTTCCGCCTGGTTTTGCAACCATTTGGAGCCGACGAGCGAGCCATTCATCGGCGCGCGGCTTGATGCTAAGTGCTGCACGCTAATGAATCCTGGAAAAAAAGCCGTGGCCCCAAAGGACAACGGCTTCTTAAATTTGCTGGAAAAAATAGAGAGAATAGCCCAGACACCCTTGGACAAGGGTTTTCGGATTTGAGTCTGGTTTTGCTGACTTTTAAAACTATCCAACCGTCTAATCTCCTATTTAGCCGGCTATGCGCTTTCTAATTAACTACTTATTCCCAACTTAGCGCACCGCCAGTTTGATACTCAATAACGCGTGTCTCAAAAAAGTTTCTTTCTTTTTTCAGATCAATCATTTCTGACATCCATGGGAATGGATTCTCTTCATTTGGGAACATGGCGTCAAGTCCTATTTGCAAACATCTGCGATTACAGATGTATCTTAGGTATCCTTTGAACATCGGCGCGTTCAATCCGAGCACTCCGCGAGGCATCGTATCTTCTGCATAACGGTACTCTAATTCCACCGCTTTTTCGAAGATCGCTTTGATCTCATCTTTGAACGCAGAAGTCCATAACTGCGGGTTCTCCAGCTTGATTTGATTAATCAAATCAATACCAAAATTACAGTGCATGGACTCATCGCGCAGGATGTATTGATACTGCTCGGCAGCACCAGTCATTTTGTTTTGACGACCCATTGCAAGTATTTGCGTAAAACCAACATAAAAGAACAAACCTTCCATCACGCAAGCAAAAACAATGAGTGAACGGAGCAACATTTGATCAGTTTCTAATGTTCCAGTTTTGAAATTCGGATCAGTTAAAACATCAATAAATGGAATTAAGAACTGATCTTTAGCGCGAATAGACTCAATTTCGTTGTAAGCATTAAAGATTTCGCTCTGGTCTAAACCCAAAGATTCCACAATATATTGATAGGCGTGAGTATGAATCGCCTCCTCAAATGCCTGGCGCAGTAAATATTGACGGCATTCCGGGGCAGTAATGTGGCGATAAGTACCCAAAACAATGTTGTTTGCTGCCAAAGAATCTGCTGTTGTAAAGAAACCGAGATTGCGCTTAATGATGCGACGCTCATCTTCAGTTAAACCATTGGGATCCTTCCAAAGCGCGATATCGCGATTCATATTGATCTCTTGTGGCATCCAATGGTTCGCACAACCAGCTAGGTATTTCTCCCAAGCCCACTTATATTTAAATGGAACCAACTGATTTACGTCAGTCTTGGCATTGATTACACGCTTATCTGCGGCATTGACACGCAAAGCTGCGCCGCCAGATAAATTTGTGGTCGCAGGTGCCGCAACTTGCGGTGCAATTGCGACCTCATCTGCTCGTGGGCGTTGCGGCTCTGCCACAACTGGTTGCTGTGCGAGACCTGCTTTCGCTAGTGCCGGTGCAACTTCTTCTTCCCAATTCAACATAACTCTCTCCTAATTCTTATTTTTTAGATCAGTTAGCAAATGGCTTACTGACATGCTTCACATTCTTCAAAGCCAGCATCACCTGGGCGCATTGTGCAAACTGGACCGTCAGCTTCTTGTGCAGAAGCATCCGTACCATTCACGCCACCACCACTGGACACTGCATTTAGCTGGCCGCTTGCAACAGTAGACTTCTCAACGTGCGTTGCAGCCATGGTGCGGAGGTAATAAGTGGTCTTCAAACCGCGCAACCATGCCAACTTATAGGTGTCATCCAATTTCTTGCCTGATGCGCCACCCATGTAAATATTGAGTGACTGCGCCTGGTCAATCCACTTCTGACGACGTGAGGCAGCTTCAACCAACCAGCTTGGCTCCACTTCAAATGCAGTCGCATATAAGTCACGCAAGTCTTGTGGAACACGGTCAATCTTGGACAAAGTGCCGTCAAAGTACTTCAAGTCAGCAATCATGACTTCATCCCAGAGGCCGCGATCCTTTAAATCACGAACCAAATACTCGTTTACTACAGTGAACTCACCTGAGAGGTTGGATTTCACGAACAAGTTTTGGAATGTAGGCTCAATACAAGCTGAGACACCAATAATATTAGAAATCGTTGCAGTTGGTGCGATCGCCACACAGTTGGAGTTGCGCATACCAAATTGCTTAATGCGTGCACGCAAGCCATCCCAGTTCATAGTGGAAGAGCTATCTACTTCCAGGTAACCGCCACGCTCCGCTGCCAACAGTGCAACCGAGTCTTGTGGAAGAATGCCGCGATCCCACAAAGATCCTTTGTATGTGCTGTAAACGCCACGCTCTTCAGCCAATTCGTTAGACGCTTGATAGGCGTAGTAGCAAACAGCTTCCATTGAGGAATCCGCAAACTTCACTGCCTCATCGCTAGCGTATGGAATACGTTGCATATGCAAGCAATCCTGGAAGCCCATGATGCCCATACCGACTGGACGATGCTTCAAGTTTGAATTGCGCGCCTTAGCAACTGCGTAGTAGTTAATATCAATCACGTTATCCAACATGCGCATTGCAGTGCGAATTGTTTTCTGAAGCTTCTCATGATCCAAAATCATCTTGCCGGATGCATCGGTAGTCATGTGTGCTGTCAAATTCACAGAGCCTAAGTTACATACTGCGATTTCGCTTTCGTTTGTGTTCAGAGTGATTTCAGTACACAGATTAGAAGAGTGAACTACACCGATGTGTTGTTGTGGGCTGCGAATGTTGCAAGGATCTTTAAATGTGATCCATGGGTGACCAGTTTCAAACAACATACCCAACATCTTGCGCCACAACTGTTGCGCAGGAATGCGACGGAATGGTTTCAATTCACCGGCATCCGCTTTTTTCTCATAGGCAACATACGCCTCTTCAAAAGCCTTACCGAATTTGTCATGCAAGTCAGGCGTATTTGAAGGCGAGAATAATGTCCACTCTCCACCTTCCATCACGCGCTTCATGAACAAGTCTGGAATCCAGTTAGATGTATTCATATCGTGCGTACGGCGACGATCATCACCCGTGTTTTTGCGCAACTCGAGGAACTCTTCAATATCCAAGTGCCATGTCTCTAAGTAAGCACAAACTGCACCCTTACGCTTACCACCTTGGTTCACTGCTACCGCTGTGTCATTCACTACTTTTAAGAAAGGCACCACACCTTGTGACTTACCGTTAGTACCTTTGATATGACTTCCCAAAGCACGAACGTTAGTCCAGTCGTTACCTAAACCGCCAGCAAACTTAGACAAGAGTGCATTCTCTTTTAATGCTTCGTAGATGCCATCAAGATCATCATCCACTGTTGTTAAGTAGCAGCTTGATAACTGTGGACGTGTTGTTGCTGAATTAAATAGGGTTGGTGTGCTGGACATGAAATCGAATGTAGAAAGGATTTCATAGAACTCGATTGCACGACGCTCACGATCCAACTCATTCAAAGACAAGCCCATTGCAACGCGCATGAAGAAAGCCTGTGGCATTTCAATACGACGGTCTTCAATGTGCAAGAAATAACGGTCATACAAGGTTTGTAAGCCAAGGTAGTTGAACTGCAAGTCACGGCTAGCATTCAAAGCAGCAGCCAAACGTGGCAGGTCAAACTCACGCATACGTGGATCTAAGAGCTCAGCAGAAATGCCTTCGTTAATGTATTTGGCAAAGTATGTGCTGTACTCAGCTTGCATATCACCTTGCAATACTTCACGACCTAGAATTTCTTTACGAATGACGTGCATCAAGATACGTGCAGTCACTTGACTATATGCAGGATCTTTTTCAATCAAAGTACGTGATGCCAAAATAGCGGAGTCATACACTTGAGCCATTGGCACACCATCGTATAAATTCTTGATGGTTTCAGTAATGATTGGGCTTGCATCAATGTTGTTACCAAGGCCTTCACATGCTGCCTCAATAATGGTGCGCAGGGCAGCCATATCCAGCCACTTCTCTACGCCGTTGTCGGTCACCTTCAGACCAGTTTCGCCAGCCTGAGTAGCTGCTTGAATTTCTTGCGCAATACCTTGTTGTGTTGCACGCTCTTGATTACGCTTTTCGCGATACAGAACGTATGCACGGGCAACGTTGTGCTCACCGCTGCGCATTAATGCCAATTCAACTTGATCTTGGATATCTTCAATATGGAAAGTTCCGCCATTTGGACGGCTACGCAACAAAGCGCGCACTACTGCGTGAGTTAATTGCTCTACTTGTTCGCGAACACGTGCAGAAGCCGCGCCCTGACCACCATTAACTGCCAAGAATGCTTTGGTAACCGCAATCGCAATCTTTGATGGCTCAAACGCCACCACAGAGCCGTTTCGGCGAATGATTTTGTAATCAGATAATTGAGTGGCTTGCCCGCCGCCTACCCCACCAGCAACAAAACCGGCCGACGGGGCTTGGTTCATAGCTTCGGAAGGGCTCATTCCTGGATTATTTGTGCCGGCAGTCTGTCCTGCTGTCTGGGGGTTGGCATATGTCATATTTTTCCTGCTTATATATAGTTATTTGGACAAAAAACGTTAAAAAACAATAGGGTATTGCTGTATTCAAACACTACATCTAGTGTCTTGAAGTGTATTTGATACTAAGTATAGGGAAATATTCGGAATTAGGTAAGACATTTCTGACGAATATTTATAAGTATTTTTCCTAGGTATTCCAACAATTTAGGAGCTATTTTGGTGCGAAATTATTTGCCCTTTTTAACTAAAGGGTAAGAAAGTGAGCGTGTGCTCACATACTACTTTGGAGTTCTAACGAGGGTCCAAACCGAAGGGTATTTTTTTGGCTGAAATGCCCGTTTTGGCTTGGAATTTTTGCCAACTAAATTGAATGCCGGGGTCTACTTTTCTGCCAGGGGCAATATCGCTATGACCAGCAAACTGAAGATTGGGGTAAACGGCGCCTAATTGAGCGCTTAATTTAGCCAGGACTGAATACTGAATATCCTCAAAAGGATGATCGCTATCACCCTCCAACTCAATCCCGATCGAGAAATCATTGCACTTTTCACGACCCAAAAAAGAGGAAACTCCAGCATGCCAGGCTTTCTTTTGAGTAGAGACAAACTGATACAACTCGCCGCTTCGTGAAATCAGGAAATGACTGGATACCTTTTGATCAGCAATCTCTTCAAAATAAGGGTGTAGCGATGAATCTAACTTGTTTTGAAAAAAATCCGCAATAAATTGGGTGGAACTGCGATCTATAAAGCCGCTAGGTGGCAAGCTGATGTGATGAATCACCGCCAAATCTATTCCAACACCCTCTGGTCGAACATCTTGATTGGGTGAGACTCGCCAAGCGGCAGAACCTATCCAACCCTGAGCATCCAAGCTTTCGAGGTGATCTCTAGAACAATAAAAACGATCCTCTTGTTTGATTGCCTCAGACTTTGGAAGGTGAACTGAACACTGGCGACACTGAACAATTACCTCTGGCTCAGCGACCTTGCTTCGCTCAGCATTAATCTTAGCAGTCTCATCTGTGTTGAACTTTGCCTGTTTTTTTCCTTTTATCCAAAGGTATAAAACACCTGCGCCAGCAAATAGTAGAAGCCACTTAATCAAAACGTCATGCTCTCTGAAGAATCACTTCCAAAACAAATCTACTGCCAACATAGGCCAGAAGCAAGGCGGTATAAGCACTTAAGACCCAACGAACAGCGACGCGCCCACGCAAGCCAACGCGCCAACGGGCTATCAGGAGGCCAGAAAATAAGAACCAAGAGATCAACGCAAAAATGGTCTTGTGATCAAAAACCAGGGGCTTACCAAATAAGGTTTGAGAAAAGAGGAGGCCAGAAAATACTGTCAAGCTCAGAAGTGCCACACCCACATAGAGCAAATTAAAAAGTAGGCTTTCCATTGTCATCAATGGTGGCAACTCTTCCAGCCAATGGGCAATACGACTATTGGGGATGATCGCCAGTTGGCGGTGCAGCGCTCGATCCTGAATACTCATCAACATGGCATGCATCGCAGCCAAACTCAATAATCCAACCGAGATAGTAGCCACAATAAAGTGCCCCTTAAACCAAGGATCAGAGACAGCCTTTGGAGAAATCAGAGTGCCAGAGAAAATAGCGGGCAATGCCGAACAGATCAGCGCAAAACACAAAACTAGCCAGCGCAAGCTAGAGATCGGTAAAAACCAAGACTGAAACCAATAAAAAGCGAGACCAACCCAAGCAATGAGGGATAGATCCTGAGCGAAGCCAAAAACAAAGCCTTCAGGCGTAAAGACCGAGTCGTGCAACTGAATTCCATGCACCAGCAAAATGAGGAGAATGAATGCCTGAACCAGGCCTGTGAAAGCCGGCGACTCAATCTGCCCCTTAGGCCGCGAACTTAAAAAGACCAAAAGAAGCAAATAAAGTGCAGATGGCAGCCATCCCGAGCCTGAGTAACCTAAAATATCCATCTGGAAAGTCTAATCGATAAATGCTAGAGAATCTCACCGACCGCCTATCTCGTGTTGTTAAAACAATGCGAGGGCAAGCTCGCCTTACTGAAGCTAACACAGCAGAAATGCTGCGGGAGATCCGCCTGGCCTTATTGGAGGCCGACGTTGCCCTTCCAGTCGTTAAATCTTTACTAGAGCAAATTAAATTCAAAGCCCTTGGCGAAGAAGTGGTTGGAAGCCTTAGTCCAGGCCAAGCACTAGTCGGGGTAGTACAGCGTGAACTAGCCCAGGTCATGCGTGGGGATACTTCGCAAAGTGGTGAACTCAATTTAGCTACTCAACCTCCAGCAGTGATCTTGATGGCGGGCTTACAGGGTGCCGGTAAAACTACCTCAGTAGGTAAGTTGGCTAAGTTCCTGCAAGAAAAGAAGAAAAAGAAAGTATTGACGGTTTCTTGTGACGTCTATCGTCCTGCTGCTATCGAGCAATTAGAAACTGTCAGCAAACAAGTTGGCGCTGAATTTTTTCCAAGTAATATCAATCAAAAGCCCAGTGAAATCGCTGCAGCTGCCCTTGATTGGGCACGTCGTCATTATTTTGATGTGCTACTAGTTGATACGGCCGGTCGTCTTGGTATTGATGAGGCACTCATGCAAGAAATCAAAACCTTGCACGCCAATCTCAATCCGATTGAGACGCTGTTTGTTGTTGATGCGATGCTGGGTCAAGATGCTGTCAACACAGCAAAAGCATTCCATGAAGCCCTCCCACTCACTGGTGTCATCCTCACCAAATTAGATGGTGATTCGCGTGGTGGTGCCGCACTCTCCGTACGCCAAGTTACTGGGGTGCCACTTAAGTTCATTGGCGTTGCTGAAAAAATGGACGGCCTCGAAGCGTTTGATGCCGAGAGAATGGCAAGCCGTATTTTGGGCATGGGAGATATTCTTGCACTAGTTGAACAAGCCCAACAAAACGTTGACGTTGCTAAAGCAGAAAAGCTAGCGACAAAGATTTCTAAAGGTGGATTTGATCTGGGCGACTTCCGAGATCAACTTGCGCAGATGCAGCAGATGGGGGGCATGGCTAGCTTGATGGATAAGCTACCGAATCACATGGCGCAAGCAGCCTCCAAAACAAACTTAAGTGCTGCTGATAAACAAACCCGGCGCATGCGCGGCATCATCGACAGCATGACGCCAAAGGAGCGTGCGAAACCTGAATTACTGAAGGCCACTCGCAAACGTCGCATTGCTGCTGGTGCAGGCGTCGAAGTTCAGGAAGTGAATCGCCTATTGGCACAGTTTGAACAAATGCAAACTATGATGAAGCAATTCAAAGGTGGCAAGATGGCGCGCACCATGGCATCCATGGCAGCCAAAGGAGCCGCCAAGGGTATTGGCGGACTCTTTAAAAAATAATAGCTACAAACGCTCGAGTTTAAGAAACGAGTTTTTTAGCAGTATCAACTGCAGCAATCACTTTTGCTTTAATTTCTGCCAGCGGAATATTTTCTGATTCAGCATCAGTACGGCCTTTGAATTCCACTTGTGCATCTGCCAAACCACGGTCGCCAATCACAACACGGAATGGAACGCCAATCAGTTCCCAATCAGCAAACATCGCACCAGGTCTTTCGCCACGGTCGTCCAACACCACATCCACTCCAGCAGCAACTAACTCATCATGCAATTGATCAGCGGCAACTTTAACCGCTTCTGATTTGTCGTAACCCATTGGGCAAATAACCACTTCAAATGGCGCCATCGAAATCGGCCAAATGATTCCACGCTCATCATTGCCCTGCTCAATTGCAGCACCAAGCAAACGAGTCACGCCAATACCATAACAACCCATCACCATCGGCTGTGCCTTGCCTTGCTGATCTAAGTAAGTGCAACCCATCGCTTCGGAGTAACGCGTACCCAGTTGAAATACATGGCCCACTTCAATACCGCGGCAAATGTCGACAACGCCCTTTCCATCAGGGGAAGGATCGCCGATTACAGCATTACGTAAATCCATTACCAAAGGCTCTGGCAAATCACGACCCCAATTCACACCAGTTAAGTGATGACCGGCGTCGTTAGCACCGCATACAAAGTCAGCCATATTAGCAACAGTACGATCTGCAACTATGGTTACATCAGCAGCAATTCCGACGGGGCCTAAGTATCCCGCTGGCGCATTACAGGCTTGCTTGATTTCAGCTTCACTAGCAAAGCGTGACTCCGCCATACCAGGAATCTTGCTAGCCTTAATTTCATTGAGCTCATGGTCACCGCGCACTAGCACCATAAATAATTTCGCTGGACCCTCTTCTTGATCAGCAGCAAACAGCAATGACTTCACAGTCTGCTCTAGCGGCAAGTTTAAAAACTTGGCAACCTCAGCACAGTTTGTTTGATTTGGCGTTGCAACCTTAGTCAGGGCCATAGTTGCAACACCGCGTGTCGCAATTAATGAGACTGACTCAGCAGCCTCAAGATTGGCGGCGTAATCTGAGTTTGGGCAATACACAATTGCATCTTCACCAGTATCGGCAATCACATGAAATTCTTGACTACCTGAGCCACCAATCGCGCCGTTATCGGCTGTTACTGCGCGGAATTTCAAGCCCATACGCTTAAAGATGCGAGTGTAAGCATCAAACATGATTTGATAGGACTTCTTCAACCCTTCAGCATCGCGATCAAAGGAATAAGCATCTTTCATGCTGAACTCGCGCCCACGCATGATTCCAAAACGTGGGCGACGCTCATCACGGAACTTCGTCTGGATTTGATAGAAATTCACTGGAAGCTGTTTGTAGCTCTTAATTTCGTTGCGAGCTAAATCTGTCACCACCTCTTCAGAGGTCGGCTGAATTAAAAAGTCACGATCATGACGATCTTTAATGCGGAGCAACTCTGGCCCCATCTTTTCCCAACGACCCGTCTCCTGCCACAACTCTGCAGGTTGAATCATTGGCATCAGCAACTCAATTGCACCTGCGCGATTCATTTCTTCGCGGATGATGTTCTCAACCTTGCGAATGGACTTCAAACCCAAAGGTAAATAGTTGTAGATACCTGCGCTGAGTTTGCGAATTAAACCGGCGCGCACCATGAGTTTGTGCGAAACCACCTCAGCGTCGGAGGGGGCTTCTTTTAGCGTGGCGAGAAATGACTGTGAAGCTTTCATGTATGGATATAATCAAATCATTGATTTTAAAGGATTTGAGGCACGATCTCATGCTTGACCGTGAAGGGTATCGACCCAATGTCGGCATAGTCCTCCTCAATAGCCATAACGAGGTTTTCTGGGGAAAACGCGTTGGGCAGCATTCGTGGCAGTTCCCGCAGGGCGGGATTCAACATGGTGAGAGCCCAGAGCAGGCCATGTACCGCGAATTGCATGAGGAAGTTGGCTTGCTGCCAGAACATGTCCAAATTATTGGACGAACTAGGGACTGGCTTCGTTATGACGTCCCAGAGGAGTTCTTGCGTCGTCAACATGCCTCTAAAACTCATCGGGCTAGTTATCGCGGCCAAAAACAAATCTGGTTTTTGCTACGTTTAGTGGGTTTAGACAGCGATATTCATCTACGCGCTTCAGAGCACCCTGAATTTGATGCTTGGCGCTGGGTTCCTTTTTGGATACAACTAGACTCGGTGATCGATTTCAAACGAGAGGTCTACCAATTAGCCCTTTCCGAGCTTGCGCGTTACTTATCCCGCGGCATGCGTATGCAACAGCTTGCCTGGGGATCTCCGCTCGATTTATTTCAATCCCTATATGGGGGCGAAGAAGATGAGCCCAAAGAAGCAAAACCTACTGATAAGCCATGATGAAACTCTCTATTTCCAGTCTTCGACTTCCAATTCTTGGCTTAGCCATCAGCTTAGCCCTAGCAGGATGTGCGGGCGATCCCCTGGAAAGCGGAGTTGATCCTTTTGCACCGATGGTTTTCAAAGAGGGTGCAACCGCAATGCCACTGAACCCTCCTAATAAAGCAACTATTCAGCCTTTTTATGTCTCACAACAAACTATTTTTAAGTTTGCAGTGGATACCGACTCTATTTTGATTGGTAACGATGGCATCACCAGATACACCGTTATTTTGACGAGCCCGAATGGCAACAGCCAAGTTCAATACGAAGGTATTCGTTGCGACTCTTTCCAATGGCGCCTCTATGGCACCTTTGAATCCAATGTCTGGAAAGAGAACCCCCTTTCCAGCTGGAACCCGATCAAAGACCACACACCAAATCGTTACCAGGCCGCATTAGCGCAGGGCGCATTCTGCAACTTCAACTCACAAGAGAAGAACATCAAAAATATTATTCAGTCACTGAATCCAAATGGGTTTACTGGCGGCACAAAACCCACCAACTCGTTTGGTGTGATTAATTAAAAAAGATTGATTGAATTTGACGCTTAAGCAGCAGTCAGACAAGTACCAATTTTTTCGCCACTCATCAATCGAGTGAGAACCTGAGGCTCACGCCCAGAGGCAATGACAGTTGCAGCACCTGTTTGAGCGGCAACTTTCGCAGCCAACACTTTGGTCAACATGCCGCCCTTGCTGAGTTCGCTAGCAGCACCACCAGCCATCTTTTCTAAAGCAGGATCACCAGCAGTAGCATCGCTTAACAAAGTAGCAGAAGCATCCTGGCGCGGATCAGCAGTAAATAATCCACCTTGATCAGCCAAGATCACTAACAAAGCCGCATGAATTAGATTCGTTACTAAAGCCGCCAAGCTATCGTTATCACCAAATTTAATTTCATCGGTAACTACGGTATCGTTTTCATTGATGATTGGAACAACGCCGAGCTTTAGTAAGGTATCCAAGGTCGCCTTGGCATTCGCATTACGTTCTGCATGTGCCAAATCTGCATTAGTTAACAGCACTTGCGCGCTACGTAAATTAAAGCGCGCAAAACAACTCTCATAAACCTGAACCAAACCCATTTGACCAACTGCAGCTGCTGCTTGTAGCTGATGAATTTCTGTTGGACGCTTAGACCAACCCAGCCGTTGCATACCCTCTGCAATTGCGCCAGAACTCACCATTAATACCTCATGGCCAGAAGCTAACAAGGCGGCCATTTGTTCAGCCCACATACCAATTGCAGCACGGTCCAAGCCCTCACCATTATTGGTGACAAGACTTGAGCCTACTTTCACTACGATTCGTTTGGCTTTCTGAGTGTTCATATCAAATACGGATCTCAAATGACTGCTGATTAATCTGGGGCTTTATCTTCTGGCGGAGTTTGCTCTTGATAACGTGGGTCAGCAGCACGCTCATCCTCATCATCCCTATCTTTACGAATAGAGTCTAAATAATCTTGCAATGAGTAGCACAGCTTATCGCAACCCAAGCCTGTTAAAGCTGAGATCTCAAACACAGGACCCTTCCACTTAAACCGCTTAATAAAGTCTGCAACTACTTTCTTGCGATCTTCCTCAGGAATCATGTCGACTTTGTTCAAGACCAACCAGCGTGGCTTTTCTACTAAAGCTTCATCGTACTTACGCAATTCATTCACGATAGCTACAGCATCTGCCACGGGATCAATATTGTCATCAAACGGCGCAATGTCGACTAAATGCAACAGTACGCCAGTACGCTGCAAGTGCCTTAAGAAGCGATGGCCTAAGCCTGCACCTTCTGCGGCGCCCTCAATCAATCCTGGAATATCAGCAATCACAAAGCTACGCTCAGCACCAACACGTACCACCCCTAAATTCGGGTGTAGCGTTGTAAATGGATAGTCTGCAATCTTTGGACGCGCGTTCGATACAGCGGTAATCAAAGTTGATTTACCTGCATTAGGCATACCCAACAAACCAACGTCAGCCAATACTTTTAATTCCAGTTTGAGCTTGCGACGCTCGCCCTCTTTGCCATTCGTCTTTTGGCGAGGAGCGCGGTTTGTACTACTCTTAAAGTGAATATTTCCCCAGCCACCAACACCGCCTTGCGCTAAACAAAGACGCTCACCATGGGTAGTTAAGTCAGCAATCGGCTCACCAGTTTCGTAATCAGAAATGATGGTGCCAACTGGCATACGCAACTCAATATCGTCGCCTGCGCGACCATAGCAATCAGCGCCACGGCCAGGCTCACCATTTTTAGCGGTGTGCGTTTTAGCATAGCGATAGTCAATCAAGGTATTGATATTGCGATCAGCAGTAGCCCAAACGCTTCCGCCTTTTCCGCCGTCACCACCATCGGGGCCACCGAATTCGATAAACTTTTCGCGGCGCATGGAGGCACTCCCGGCGCCACCTTGGCCAGCTATGACTTCAATACGAGCTTCGTCTATAAATTTCATGAATAAAAAAGGCCTCGCTTAGCGAGGCCTGTTCCTAAGAGTTAAATTCGGAATAAATCTGAATCAAACGTGTCTCAGTCAGGCGTCTTATGAACGCGGGAGAACTGAAACCTGGGCCTTCTTCAAGGCACCCTTAACGCCAAATTCCACTTGTCCGTCAACTAAGGCAAACAAAGTGTGATCCTTACCAATACCAACGTTCATACCCGGATGTACTCGTGTACCACGTTGACGAATGATGATGCTGCCAGCGTTGATTTGCTCGCCGCCAAAA
>JACCDZ011252861.1_pt1 | contig 13262 bp, 9 predicted proteins | sample 7449551 | NCBI WGS metagenome assembly JACCDZ01 (sample SAMN15323452, study PRJNA562643) | freshwater metagenome | isolation source: river surface water | place: USA:Blue River Watershed | collected 2017-08-18
CCCGGCAATACTTCATCTTTGCCTTGAAGGAAGCGATAAACTTGGTGATGGTGACGTTACCGCTCTCCTGCAACAGCCATGACAGCCCCTGGCAGTAGGCTGGAAAACGTAAATCCAGACGAAAGGCAAACACTCTGGAGTAATCATCCAGTGCCGAGTCGATGACCTGCTGTAAGCGTCTCAGATAGCTCTCGATCATCCCGTCTGGCTGAGGCAGCACCGGCAGTCCCTGGTAGTAAGGCTGGGTGTAGATGATCTGGTTACGGTTGAATGGATTGCGTTGCATGTGATGGTTTCCTTTGATTGACACATAGCGTCCGTGCCATGCTGTGATTTTTGTCGACACCTGCTCCATCTCCGTCAGCACCTCCACTGGCCCTGCAGCACCATGCCACTGCATGCCAGTACTCAGCCTGACCAGTGCGGCATCCGTATTCACAAAGCAGCGGTAATGGACTGTAATTACTGTTGCCGGATGAATCTGACAAAATGGCAAAGCTCACCTAAATTGCTGCTGCCATTGCGACCAATGACTGCTGGAGCAAGGCGGAATGGCAATAAGGAAGATCGAACGAGAAGGTGATGCCGGCACATGGCGAACCAGATAGCGATTCAGGCTGGCGCTGGTGGAGAGATTGCACTGGGTGTTTGTGTTGATACTGCTTGCTGAAGAAAAGCCAGCCACCATGACATAGTTGACTTGACTGTTAATTTTATCGACAACAGGCTTGGCAAGCCTGTGTTTGATACGATTTAAAAATGCTTTGCCAAACCAATCTGCTGGCAATACTGCTGATAGCAGCAAGCTTGAACAAGACCGGATGCCTGCTAGATTCAGGCAAGAAAGTAATCAAGGTGAAAGCGATGCTGAGTAAATGGTAAGACTGAACACTAACATCTGTAACGATATCTACTGGATGCCAGTATCAGTAAAGATATAGCAGGATTAGTAAAGCTATAAATATCTATACCGAAAACCTAAACGTCACCAACACTAGGACAGCCTCAGCGTGAGCAGCAGGCAATCGCAGGCAAAGCCTGCTTTGCTGTTTGTATAACCACTCTCGGAAATTAATACACTGCCTCATGAAAAAAGCGGGCATCACGCCCGCTCTTCAATCCGGCTTTGCAGCCACGCCAATACTTCTGCCTCCAGCCAACCAACTGCCCTAGCGCCCAGTTTGACCTGTGCCGGAAAGCCTTCCGTTGCAATGTACTTGTACAGTGTTGAGCGGGCCAGTCCAGTCATGGCCATGACCTGTTTCAAGCGCAAAATCTTCATGTTGTTTACCTCGGGTGATGTGTTCATCACATTCCGCACCCGTGTAATTTTTTGCTGACTTGCTAAGTCTGTTGACGTGTTGCCGCCGCTTACCGCATCTATGGCAGGATGGTCGCAAGCGATAGCATCCCCATGGCGCTAATGGCTTCTTTCTTGTATCGGGTTGCGATCCGCTGGTAGTACATCACTTTACTGAGAATGCGCTCAATGACATGACACTCCTTGTCGTGCCACCAATCACATCCCGTTGTTCATTCCGACCCAGATCCCAAGCCCGTCGGCAAGACACACCACTAGCTCTCCTCGCCATGACTTCCGTGTATGGCGCGTGGCCGACAAGCCAAGACCTCCATTTAAGTTGCTCGGGGTATACCCCCATAGCCTTGCCCCCTCCCCCCCTCATTGTCTAGAATACGGTTCTGACAAGACTCTGAATTTAAGATCATTTTTTGCCACAAATTATTCAAAATGATAATATATGGAAAATATCAATAAAGAAGATCAGATAGATTATGTAAATAATCCAATAACACTATTGAATGTCATTATCAACAAAGGCAAAGAGGCAGAGCTCGACTTTTTATATGCCAATTTCATGGCAAGAAAATTTGTAGTTCCCGTGGCCACCAATGGGTATGGCAATGCCACCGATGGATATGGCAACCTTGATCACCTTATTTGCGAAAAAAGCCATGTAATTAATTTTATATCGCAACCAATGATGCAGCTAACCCCGCAAGATTATGGCCGCACAATTCAAAAACTTAACAGTCTTATTCACAAAGAAGATATGCCATGGATTAATAGCAAAGACATGAGGCTGGCAAAATTTATAGAATACACAATAAATAACGACAAAATAACACAATCTATTGTTGCTAAATTTAAAATAAAAAACAAATGGAACATAGATTGGCATAGGAGTTTTATCCTGCAGCTTAACTTAATAAATGCATCAAAAATTCATAAAATAAACTTGATAGAGGAAATAAAAAACCTATGGCAAGAAACAAAAATTTTTGACCGGAAGCTCAGATGGTACAACAGTGACACAAAGAAAAAAATAGATGTATCTTGGAAATGGTTTTCAAAATATCATCCAGCGCTAATAATGGACGTAGAAACGCCAAGAGAAAAATTAGAAATATACAGCATATTTGATAGGCTGCTGACAGACAATACACTCAAAGAAAACTACTTAACCTTAATAAGAACAAGCAACAGAAACAGCAAGGGTTACGATAAGGCAAAAAATAAACCATTGAAATTAGATTCAAAAAAACTACCTCCAATAAAAAAATTAATAAAAATGGAAGCAGAACAACTTGAAATTTCCCAGCAAAAACTTATTGAGCTATTGTTTATTTATGCTTTAGACAACAATCAATTATCTGCAGAAACTACCGAATTTATTAAAAACAATACAATAATTGAGATAGATGGGACGTACGGAAGAAAAATGCGAGAGTTTTCTTTTTTAGCCAAAGATAAATTCGGAAAAAATAGCAACTAGATTGCCAAAAAGAAAACTCTCACGAACCCCCCTCGTGAACAGGGACTCGCAGCTAAACGACGGGGGTGGCAGCGAAAGTGCATAAGAGAACGCACACCGCGACAGGCTACGGTCAACCTGATCCAGGTCTAGTGGATGGACTTTGTCAGCGACCAGCTGACCAATGGACGACGTCTGAAGTGCCTGACGGTGACAGATGATTACAGCAATGAAGCGGTATTGATCGCAGTGGATGTTGCGATGCCCGGACAATACGTCACACAGATGCTGGATTACGCGCTCGTCCTTGTTACCGGAGGACGGCCAGTGAAGCTGATCAGGTGTAGTGCGCTCCCATCTGGCCGCCCGAAGCAAACGCTCTACGGATTGGCGTGACGGTCGGCGGCATTGGCAGACCGATGATACGGAGCTAATTGCAGAGCTGAAGACGCGGTTTGGTGACCTGCCCAGCTACGGTTACCGCGGAGCTGAGGGCTGTTGCGGCGCCAGTGAGAAGCCCAGGCACAATGGCAGTCAATGCCAAGCAGGTCAGCCGGGTCATAAAGCAACATGGCTTACTGCTGTATTGCCGGTTGAAGCAATCCAGTGTGCCACGCAAGCACAAGGAATACACTAGGATTAGGTTCCTTTGATTCGGTAGCGGTTTTCGCTACCGTCATTCCAGCATTGAAGGGGTCAGAAAGTCTGCCCACACTTGCATCATCAGCCGACGCTCCTCAAGCAGATCTGTTCTGTGATAAGCTGCCTCTACTTTGCTCTCAACAGCATGCGCCAGCGCGCGCTCAGCAAGGTCCTTTCGATAGCCATTTTCGCTAGCCCAATCACGAAAACTGGATCGAAAGCCATGGGCTGTGGCCGTTCTACCCTCAGTATCACTCTGTGTTTTTTCGCGACGCAAAAATGAGGTCAAGATCATGTCTGATGGGACGTTCCCCATTGGGCTTGGGAAAATGAGCTCCTCATGCAGTCCCAGCTGTCCCTCCAAAATTGTCACAGATTGCTCGCTAAGAGGCACTCTGTGTTGGGTACCAGCTTTCATGCGATTCGCTGGTATTGTCCAGACTTTCTTCGCAAGATCTATTTCCTTCCATCTGGCGGCTCGCACCTCTCCTGAACGAGTAGCTGTCAAAATCAAAAACATCAGAAGAGGTCGTGTCGTCTCTCCACGCGGATAGCCGACAAGACTTTCTTTCCAGAAACTTGGTGCTAACTTCCATGGCATGGCAGGTTGATGCTGAACGACGGGCTTTTGTACTGGTAATAGTTTGTTAACGACATCCAATGGATTGCCAGCCACATGGTCATGTGCCCATGCCCACGCCATGACAGCATGGCAACGCTGCTTTACACGCGCGGCAGTTTCCTTTTTCTCTAGCCAGATTGGGCGAAGCACATCAGCAAAGTGACTCGGTTTCAACTCGGAGACGAGAGTGTCCCCTACCATAGTGAAAGCATACATCTCCAAGCTGTTCATCCAGTCATTTCCATGCTTCTTGTTTCGCCAGCTAGGCACTAACTCTGCATGAAGAAGGCGGGCGGCTTCTGAGAATGTTGGAATCTGAACTCTTGTACTTACTGTATGTTTGGTCTGTTCAAGCGGATCTTCTCCTTGATTAAGCATTTCTCGAATTTCTAGCCCCCGCTGCGTTGCATCAGCTATCGAGACTGCAGGGTAACTACCAAGCCCTATTGCACGACGCTTACGTGTAGTGGGGCTGACGTAGCGCAGCTTCCACTGCCCATGGCCAACTGTCTTGAGTGGATGAAGATTCAGGCCGACGATACCGCCGTGAGGAATGGCTGCATCAGTGGGCTTGAGTGCCTTTGCTTTGCGGTCTGTAAGTAGGGCCATGAAGTACTCCCGGTAGCCATCGTGGTAGCCATTTTGCAATGGCTTTAAGCGTACACCAGAGGATGAACGTAGACAAAAAAACATGTAAGCACATGTTTTTAAATTGATTTTATATACATGCATAGACTACCATGGACTACATCATGGTGGACGCCGCCTCCACCACCGGATACAAAAGCCATTGAAGATCAGTAAGTTACTGGTTTTTAATGGCTTTTTTCTTTGCCTGTTACCTGTGGGTGCTACACAATGACCGACAAAGCCATGTCTAGAACAACCCATGTAGTCCGCCGTGGAGCAACCTACTACTTCCGCCTCAGGGTCCCTGCGGACCTTGTAGATCACTACGGGAAGCAAGAGATAACCTTTAGTCTAAAGACCAAGGATCAGGCAGAAGCCAAGCTAAAGAGCCACACAGAGGCGCTGCGGCACTTGGCTGAATTCGAGGGCATCCGCAAAGGCTTAACAGCCTGTCTCACAGAGTTCATGAGCCCAGAGGAAATCCAAAACGTCGCGCAAGGACTAGCCCATGATCTACTGGATGAAGATCAGACCAAGCGTACCTTCGGGCAGAACACAGAGGATTACCGTATTGGCATTGAAGCCATAGAAGAAAACGCTAGGCCAATACTTGCGGGAGACTGGAAGTACAACGATGGCGACTGTCGAAGGTGGATGACCAAGGCTGTTCTCAATCATCTTGATGGGATTGGCCTAAAGGTATTGCCTCAAAGCGATCTTGAACAGCAGCTGATCTACGCCTGCGCAGAGGCCCTTGTAGGGGCTGTAGATGTCATCAAGGAGCGGAACAACGGGAAGCTAGTGGCAATGCCTGATCGCCCTGTAGCAGCCTCTATGCGCGCTCCTGTCGGGTCTTCTCATGGCAAGGCAGTAACACTGTCATCTGTTATCGAAGAGTATGCCCAAGAGCAGGAAAGGGCCGGAAACTGGCAGGGAAAGACTGGGCCAGAGAATCGGGCTATCTATCGCCTCCTTATCGAGATTACAGGGAACCCGCTGGTGTCAGAGCTAGGTTATGCCCCGATGCGGACCTTCAAGGAGACCCTGTTGCGGCTACCGGCTAACATCAATAGGGACCCAAGATACCGAGGCAAGACAATTCCAGACATACTGGTGATGCCTGATGTTGAGCCCATGAGCATCACCACTGTCAATAAGTACCTCACTAGGGCTTCAAGTCTCCTTAAGTGGTCTCAGCAGCATGGCTATGTAGACCGGAATTATGCTGAGGGCCTATCGATTACACAAAGAGGGCGAAAAGCTAGTGACGAAAGAGGTATGTTCGAAGAGAGCCATGTAGAGGCAATCTTCAAGACAATTGCCGAAGGACGCGTAACATCAAGCGGCAAGACTTCTAGTTTTCACTATTGGGCGCCGTTGCTGGGCTATCTGACAGGGGCCCGTATTAATGAGATTGCCTCTTTGAGGCTTAGTGATTTCCAAGAGAAGGATGGTATTCCGTTCATCGCCATCACACAGCAGAATGACGGAGATAAGGCCACAAAGACTCAGGCAGGGTTAAGGGATATTCCTTTGCACCCCGAGTTGATCAGACTTGGCCTCCTGAGACAGGTAAAGGCTCTTCGGGAAAAAGGGGTCGATCGGTTGTTCCCTGAGCTTAAATTGACCAAGAATGGATATGGCAGCAAGGTGACGAGCTGGTTCTCAGGACATACATCCAAGGCTGACAGCTTTCTGTGGCGGCAGGCTAGTGTGAGGGATGATGGTCTGAGCTTTCATTCCTTTAGGCATACGATGGCAACCCTACTGGAGCGAAATGGTATTGATAAGGTGATGACCAAGAGAATTCTAGGTCACTCCCTGTCGGATGATGTCACCTACGGTCGTTACTCCAAGGGGGCTGAAGTGGCGCAGATACGGGCTGCCATTGTTGCCGCCATTCCTATAGCGCCACTACAGGCGCTGCAAGAGTTTGAACTGTGGGTTAGGCATCCTTCCGCTCCGAAAGAAAAACACACAGATACCTACACAAGGTGAAGCCACGGGGGGAAACCCGCATGAATGACGATGGAGAGCTACCCTCTCAGATTTCTACCAGGATTTTCAGTGGGGGCAGCTACCTATGGAAAGAGGATGATTGATATCAATTACTCCCCCTTCTGCAGAAGAATGCTCAGGGAGAGCCAGACGACCTGTCTATGCATCTTTAGGCGCATCAGTCTGGACTCCTGAGGAGGACCCCTATGGGACAACCCTATGGTTTACCCTATAGGGTATCTATAGGGTTATCTATATGGGAACCGGAGGCCCCCCCATAAGGGAATATTCTTCCCTATAGTGAGGGTTAATTAACAAACATAATAATCACCCCCCCTGCCCACCATCTCGGCTACATGCTCATGGCCGACCAGAAGACTCTTCCTTGGGCCCTAGCCGCTCTTCAGTGGCCTCTGCAATGGCCTTCAGGGAGTCTACGCCGAGAGGTATATACAGACAGGGCTGTTGCATCACTAAGATCACTACAGATAACCCCTTGTGAAGCATAGTGGCCCTTACACAATCTGTGATCGGGATGCCTTCAGCGCCCTCTTGACGCTACTCTCACCAATCCCGAAGTGTTCCGCAGTGGCCTTAATGCTTGCCCCTGTTTCAGCCTTCCATGTGGCTACAGCAGCATCATCAACTGACTTGGGCCTGCCGGTATAGCGCCCCTCCGCCTTGGCAATCTCAATGCCACGCCGTTGCATTTCCTTGCGGTTCACATAGTCCACCTCACCTTGAGCAGCCATGAAGGCCAGCACTGCATCACGGGTTGCCTTGGCGATCGGATCGTCTGTAGAGCCATCGAAGATCATCCCGTTCATCGTGCATTGGACTTTGACACCACGCTGCATGAGAGTCTGCATGGTGCTGTGCAGCTCGTCATAGCGACGACTGATCCGATCCAACCAGCGGACGTACAGGGTATCTCCACGACGCAGTGCGGCCATCACCTTGGGCCACTCTGGGCGGTTTGCAGGTGCAACGTGGTAGCCGGATACACCCTCATCAAAGTAGCAATCATTACAGCCAAGAGCCACAGCCTCAGCTCGTTGCTGGCTGCTGTTTTGCTCACTGGTTGAGACACGGCCATAGTAGACGGAATGACTTCCCATGGTATTTTTGTCCTAGACCAAAAGATATATGGGTCAATATTGCATGGTCCACAATTGCTAGTCAACCCTATTGGTCTACTTTGCAGTGGCTTTCAATGTGGGCCCTAAGGGTATACCTTATGGTCCGTAGCGCGCAAAACCAAAATGTCATACATTACAATCAAAAGTAAAGATTCCCTGGGAAAAGCAAGTAATTTACCGCCTGGGCTCAGACAGCTGTCATTGATCTCCTTGGACATGTCGAGTATGACTATCCATAGAGAGATGTTCTGTATGCTCACATGACTAACAAAGTGTTCCTAACATATAAATTGGGATATGTGCAATCAATTCCGTCCTGCGTGCGATTGCCAAATATAAATTCATTTACTTCACAATGAAAATTTTTTCAATTACATAATTGCCACAAAGGGTACAAATATGAATTTGGATGTTTCGAGAAAGACAATTTCAGAAGTCCTTTCGCTGCTGCGAAAAGGAGAATGGCAAGTCCCTCGTTTTCAAAGGGAATATGTATGGACGCCATCTCAAGCTCGGGAACTACTGCAGTCAATCTTTTATGGCTACCCAATAGGAATGGTGACCACTTGGGCGCAACCTCAAAACTCACCGCACACCCCCCCAGAACCTTTAAAAATAGGCTCAAGAAATATCGTTGAATTCAAAGATGGCGACACCAATCCTGCACTTATAAAACTTGTGCTCGATGGGAAGCAGCGTCTTACAACTTTAGCTATTGGATTTGGTGGGCTGCGTTCTACAGACGGGAGGGACCAGTTTTCCGGGCGGTGGTTTTTAAATTTCTGCGAAAACCCTAAAGAGTCAGACAATTTTATTGTATATAAAAAAAAGGGAGAAGTGGATAAAGAGGGACTAAGCGCAACCTCCAAATGTATTGCCGATGGACTTTTGCCACTGGATAAATATGCGGATTTCTCAAAAATAACACAGCAAATTTACAACTCAAATTACTACCCTGAAGGATCATTCCCCGATAACGAGGAGTTGGAAAAGCGGGCAGAAAACCTTTCTGTGTATCTTGATACATTCGCTGGATTTCAAATTCCTTTTGCTGAATTGCCATCAAAAGTCGGCCTCGAAGAGGTTTGTGAGATATTTGAAGTTCTTAACACCACAGGGACAAAAGTCTCCACTTTTGATCTCATGCATAACACCATGTGGGGCGATACATCTGGATCCTTCGATCTACGTGACAAATTCAATACAATCGCCTCGTCATCAGACAGTATTTCCCTACTATTTGATGAATCCCGTCCAGAGTTTGTATGCCAAACCGTGACGGGCATGTATTTGGCTGCAGGCAACGCAAAGAAAAGGAATGGCAAGGACTTTATTACAAGCATAAAAGGGGGAGATCTTCTTGCCACTCCAACCTATTTCTACGAGAAGGTCTTTGAAAACATCTCTTTGCTTAATTCGTTTTCCAACTCTTTCTTTAATGAGATTCTAAAAGGAAAATTTAGTCTTAAAGAACTACCATACCCTGCATCTTCAATTATTTATTTCTCGTTAAGATGGCGCCTGGAAATGGCAACATTAGAACAAGATTACTCCGTTTCGGAATTGAATGCTTTCTTTAAGGCATTCTATTGGAGAAACATTCTTGCATCGCGATACGATCAGGGCTTTCTCACTAAATTTGCTGATGATTTGAATAGCATTAATGAAAGCCTGATTGATTTGGTCAAATACAGAGGAACCACAAGCTGGAGTGACAAGGCGAAAGAAAAACTCGACTCAATATTTGGAAGTACATATCCAGAACGCGATTTGTCTCAAATCCAGATAACACTAAGCGACCCAGATCTAAGAGGTGCAATAAGGCAGTCTATCGCGTTATTCTTGAACTCAAACGCAAAATATGATCTTGTTTCTGGGGGTGAGCTTGATCGATTTTCTGCCGATAGAGAAAGAAAAGTAGATCTCCATCATATTTACCCTCGGCAATGGTGTAAAGATAATTCGGCGCACTTTGGTTTCCAAGAGGGCAATGGAAAGGCCGTCAACTGCTTTGCCAACCTCGTGCCTTTATCCTCCAAAAGCAATGGAGACTACTGGAGGTCAAAATCTCCAAGAACGGCAGTGAAGCAATTGCAGAAAGACTGGGATGATCTTCGAGATCAATTCGAAATGGCATTCATAAATAAGGAATGTTTTGATATTTTGATTCAAGAAAATCCTACTCCCAACCTATTCTGGGAAAAACGAGCGGCTTTAATTGCGAGTAAAATTTATGCCCTTCAAACGCCTCAAAATGTATAAACAATTAGCTCAAAAAGTTTATATGGAAGTGTAATGCATTGAATGCCCCAGTATTCTGCAAAGAGGACGTTCAGACTACTCGCAAAGGAAATCCTGGGGCTTCTTACTCCGCCATAGCATTCCCCATAAATTTTCAGGAATCTCTATAACGAGCGATCCATTCTTCAGTTATTCTAGTTGCTACACAAACCTGCACCACAAGTAACAGCCGCAACTTCGTAACCTACTGAATTTAGATGGATTAGGTTCCGGCGATGAGATTCCCGCCGCCTCCACCACCAACATCAAGTCAAATCAATGGCTTAGCAAAAATAGCCCACCTCGTGTGGGCTATTTTTTTGGGCTTTTTAAGGCCATTTGGTCAGCTTTTTGGTCAGTATAACTTCGCGTTATTTTTGGCAGTGTTTTGCGCGATTTTTGTCACAGGCAACCACCCTGCTCCACTGCATAATTTGCGCTTGTTTTGACACAACCCGGCACCATCGCAAGGTGCCAGCCACTGGCCACGCCCCCACCACCCTACTTAATCTGCGCTCCATCTGCATAAACTGTCAAAACCAGCCATATCCCGATATTAATCGTCTAAAAATCCGCTTTTTCATGATTAGCACGGTAATTTCACGATATTTCAGGAACTTGTCAGACTGAGATAGTCAATCAATAGCCAACCCAGGTAAACCGGGCCAGCCTATATGGCCGCATCCGCGCTGGCCAACATCCTGTTTCCGGACTACACCGGGTTAACGATCCTTGTCATTGACTGTTTGATTCATAAAAGGAAAGCGATGCCGCACGATATCTCCCTGATCTCCACCATCGCCGCCGGGCTGGGCCTGGCCATGCTATTCGGCTATGCCGCCACCCGCCTGGCCATGCCGCCACTGGTCGGCTATCTGCTGGCCGGGGTGCTGATCGGCCCTTCCACGCCCGGTTTTGTGGCCGATGTGGCGCTGGCCAGTCAATTGTCCGAGATCGGCGTGATGTTGCTGATGTTCGGCGTCGGCCTGCACTTCTCGCTGTCGGACCTGATGGCGGTGAAACTCATTTCAGTGCCAGGGGCCATCGTGCAGATCGCGGTGGCCACCGCGCTGGGGGCGGCGACAGCCCTGTACTGGGGCTGGCCGGCGGGTGAGGCTCTGGTGTTCGGCTTGTGCCTGTCGGTGGCCAGTACCGTAGTGCTGCTGCGGGCACTGGAGGACCGGGGGGTGCTGGACAGCGTCAACGGTCGCATCGCCGTCGGCTGGCTGATCGTCGAAGACCTCGCCATGGTGCTGGTGCTGGTGCTGCTGCCGCCGCTGAGCGGCCTGCTCGGCGGCGAGACCGCAAGCGGCGCCAGCAACGGCATGGGCATGACACTGCTGATCACCCTGGCCAAGGTCGCGGCCTTCATCGCGCTGATGCTGATCGTCGGCCGCCGCCTGTTTCCGCGCCTGCTGTGGCTGGTGGCCCGCACCGGTTCGCGCGAACTGTTCACGCTGTGCGTGATCGCTGCAGCGTTGTGCGTGGCACTGGGCTCGGCCAAGCTGTTCGACGTGTCGTTTGCTCTGGGTGCCTTCTTTGCCGGCATGATGATGCGCGAGTCGGAGTTCAGCCACCGCGCCGCCGACGAATCGCTGCCGCTGCGCGATGCCTTCTCGGTGCTGTTCTTCGTGTCGGTAGGCATGCTGTTCGACCCGGCGATCCTGCTGCAGGAGCCGCTGAAGGTGCTGGCGGTTGTCGCCATCATCATGCTGGGGAAAACCATTGCCGCCATCGCGCTGGTGCTGCTGTTCCGCTATCCGCTGAATACCGCGCTGACGGTCGGCGTCAGCCTGGCGCAGATCGGTGAGTTTTCCTTCATTCTTGCCGGCCTCGGCATGAGCCTGGACCTGCTGTCGGCAGCCGGGCAAAGCCTGATCCTGGCCGGCGCACTGATCTCGATCGCGCTCAACGCTGCGCTGTTTGGCTGCATTGCGCCGCTGCAGAACTGGCTGCGCCGGCACTCGCCGCTGGCACAGAAGCTGGAGCGGCGCGACGACCCGCTGGCCGAGCTGCCGATGTCGGTCGATCAGGCGCTGCTCACGGGCCAGGTGGTGCTGGTGGGTTACGGTCAGGTGGGGCAGCGCATCGCCAGCCAGCTCGACCGGCTGGCGATCCCGTACGTGGTGGCCGACGAGAATCGCGAGCTGATCGAATCGCTGCGCGCCAGTCACATTCCGGCGGTATGCGGCGACGCCGCCGAGGCGGCGGTGCTGATCCAGGCGCATGTCGCCCGCGCCAGCATGCTGGTGGTGACCGCGCCGGACATCTTCAAGACCCGGCAGATGATCCAGATTGCCCGCACTCTGAACCCGGCGATCGAGGTCATCCTGCGCACCGGCAACGAGGAGGAAGGCATGCTGCTGGAGAGCGAGCACCGCGGCCATGTATTCCTGGAAAAACAGGTGCTGGCCGACGGCATGGCGCAGCACATTGCCGGGCGCTTCCGGCCGGTGCTGCATTGAGGACTCAGAGCGTGTTCACGATCTCGCACGCTCACGCAAGACAAGGCAAAAACGGCTGAGGAAGCGGCTTTATCCAGATCTAAACAAGCATGCCGAAGCCGTTTTCAACACCGTATCGCCCCATTGAGATCAAGTCGCAGCAGATCGTGAACAGGTTCTCAGTGCTGCTGCAGGAACTGCGGCACCTTGGCCGCGGTGACGGCCTGCAGTTTGCACAGCAGCGCGTGATTCACCGGCTGGCGACAGCTGCGTGCCATGGTCTGGCCGAGGTGCAGCAGCAGGTTGGCCGCCATCTCGGCATCGGCCAGCGCGCGGTGGGCGCGGCCGGTGGCAGGCAGCCCGGCCCAGCGTGTCAGCGTGCCCAGCTTGTGATCTGGCGCCTGCGGCAGCAGCCGGCGCGACAGCAACAGGGTGCAGGCAAAGTCCTGCGTCCGCGCCAGACCACACTGCGCCAGCTCGAAATCCCAGAACTTGCGGTCGAAGCTGGCATTGTGTGCCACCAGCGGGGTACGGCCGACGAAGTTGGCCGCATCGCGCATCACGCTTGCCGCAGGCGGTGCCGAGCGCAGCATGGCATTGCTGATTCCGGTCAGCTGCTCGATCATCGGCGGCACGCGCACGCCGGCGTTCATCAGGCTCTGGAAACGGTCGACGATGACGCCGCCCTCCAGCATCACGATACCGATTTCCGTGGCTCGCCCTTCCCGCCCCG
>JACCDZ011688080.1_pt1 | contig 13262 bp, 11 predicted proteins | sample 7449551 | NCBI WGS metagenome assembly JACCDZ01 (sample SAMN15323452, study PRJNA562643) | freshwater metagenome | isolation source: river surface water | place: USA:Blue River Watershed | collected 2017-08-18
ACTAAATTTTAAGATTGCGACTGGGGGCATTTTTCCGTAAAATGCCCCTTCCTTCTTAGGGGAGTAATCGCTGACGTTAGTCAGGTTATTGTCAACATACTTGCACCTCATTGTGCATGGCAATAACAGGGTACCTTGGTATTCTGATGAGACCTGAGACAATAACGTAACCCAAAGCGGGAGTTGCGCTATTGTCTTTGGTTAATTATTCCCGCTGAGAAATATTATGGATGCCTTACTCTACTCATTTACCGGTGTTGCTATCGCAGAAATCGGTGATAAAACTCAACTGCTCTCCTTGTTTCTTGCTGCTCGGTTTCGTTCGAAAATCGGTATTTGCGCCGGTATATTAGTTGCCACTTTATTAAATCACGCGGCTTCGGCCTGGTTGGGTGCTTGGGCGGCGCAATTTATTCCTACTGCTTGGCAAGCCCCGTTACTGGGTGGTTCGTTTATTGCCGTTGCGCTTTGGTTATTGATCCCCGATAAAGACGATAGCGAAGAGAGTAGCTGGCTCAAATATGGCGCATTCGCCGCCAGCTGCTTGTTGTTTTTCATCGCTGAAATTGGTGACAAAACCCAAATAGCCACGGTTTTATTAGCGGCAACCTATGAGGCTACTTGGCTCGTGATCCTTGGGACCACGTTGGGCATGCTAGCGGCCAATGTTCCGGTTGTATATTTCGGCGCATTATTGATGGCAAAAATCCCGCTGGATCTTGCCAGAAAGGCCGCCTGTGCGGTGTTTTTTGCAATCGGTATCCTTACTATTATCAGCGGGTTCTTAAAGTAATCATTGTATAACAAATAGTTAGCGAGATTGTTCACCTAAATAGTGAGTGACAATCTCGCTATTTTTCTTATTAAAAATTTACATATGCTTTGTTAACTTTATGATAGCTATCTGCAGAGATCCTGTTTAAAATGAAAGTTGAATATGTTTCGACAATAAATGCATGGTAGTACATTTTTTCATCGCTTTGGCATTGATCTTGATCCTATAAATAATGCAAAATGACGAGGTCGCCATGCCTTTTGAGCATTCGAACATAATAAAAAAAGCGCGAACGATTTAATCCGTACTTGTTACTTGACGAAAGATTTGCTTACCCCCCGGCAGTGTATCTTGATCTGGTGAAGTAGGTTGTTATCCGGTGTTGTGCTTTCCGTGTCCAGCTGAATCAGGAGTAGTTTGATGAAACATTTGCAGCCAGTTAATTTAACTGTGGTGCCCGATAGTCCAGCGGAACCTGAAATTCAATTTAGTCATGAGTTCATCGCTGCGTTTAAAAACCAAGCGAATGCTATTGCGCAACAAATGACGGCGCAAATTAGTCAACAATTGCAGTCAGCCCAAGAACTTAATTATCAGTTCGAACGCCAATTTGCTGCGCAGATGTTGAATGAGCAATCGCTGCAAGAAACGATCATGGCGCAAGACGAGTTGTTATCGTCGCAACGTCAACAAGCAGAATTCATGGCAGAAGAGCACAAAATGCTGCTCGAAGCGGCACATGTGCAATATCAACAACAAGTTCAGGAAATGCAAAGTGCGTTGCATCAGCAATTAGCGGATGCCGAAGCCGAGCGCGATCAAGCCATTGCATTAACTAAAGCAACTGCTCAAGAAGTAGTTGTACTTGAACAACAACACGAACGTCATATCGCGCAGTTGCAGCAAAGCATTGATGATCTGCAGCAAAAAGAAGTGGCATATAGCGCTCGTTTGACCGAATTAGATGCTGAGTTGCCACAATTACGTGACGACTTGCAGCAAAGCCGTCAGCAATACCTGCAGTTGCAGGATGCTTATCGCACCACAGAAAGTAATGTCCAAACTCTGACACACGAAAATGCCGCGCTGAAAAATCGCGTAGCCGATTTGAGTGATTTGTCAGAAACTTTAACCGCTTCAGTTGCGCGTACTGCAAATGAGCGCAGTCAGCTGCAAGAAGAGTTAAAAGAGAAATTACAGGCACTTGCTCGAGTTGAAGCGCAACTCGCTGACTCGGGTCAGCAGTATGCTCAAACCAACGAGTTAACCGCGCAATTGCAACAGCAACTTGCTGAAGCTGAGCAGCAAAGCCAACAATGGCAACAAGAAGTTCAGCAACTGCAATCGCAAGTACAAGCCTACGCTGCCAAAGCTGAGCAGTTATATGCTGAGCACCAGCATCAGCAACAGATCTTGCAAGCCGATTTAGCTGAACAAACCGCAATTACCAATAAATATCAGCAACAACTGGCTGACTTACAGGCGCAGACTGCTGATCAAAGCCGGAATGATTCAACGCTTCAAGCTCAATTGGCTGAGTTCAGTGCGCAAAATCAAACACTAAACGCGCAAGTTGAATCGCTGCAGGCGAAACTAGATAGCAGCATTCAGCAGCAGCAATTGTTGCAACAAGAACGTGACAACGTTGGTAAGAACCAACAATCGCAGCAGAAATCTGTTGAACTGCTCGAGTTAACTATTACTCAGCAAAAACAGGAAATTGCGCGTTTAACTCAATACTTGCCAGAACTGGAACAGAACTTTGCACAGCTAAAAGAAGCGAACCAAATGTTCCGTGAGCAACATGCGAGTGTGTCTGAGCATCAAACAGTACAGCGTGAGACTATCAAGTCGCTTCGTGAAGAACTAATGATGTTGAAAGATCAAACGCAGCAGTTAAGCGAAGAACGTCAACAAATTCGTGCACAAAATTCGCAATTGTCAGAGCAATTGTCGTTTGTGAAGTCATCGACTTCTGCCACTATCGAACGGTTAACTGTCAATTGGGAAAAAGCGCAAGCACGCTTAAAACAATTCGAACAAGCGACAGGGACCTAGTCAGCAAACGGCTAGTTAGCCTTTGAATTGAATTGAATTGAATAGATAAAAAACGGCTCATAACGAGCCGTTTTTTATCTAGTAGGATTCTGATATTTCGTTCTTCGCTGACAGAATTACTCGTTGGCGAAGCAGTGCCTCGCCAATGATTTTGATTATTGAGCTTCGAAATAGAACTTCTGGCGTTTTTGCTGCCGTCCGTTAAGTTCTTGCATGGTTTGCGCATCAAATAAGCGACCATTGACCATGCTGTATTGCACTTTGTCAGTTTGGCGAATATCGATTAATGGGTCACCGTCGATCACGATTAGATCCGCCAATTTACCGACTTTAACGGAACCTAATTGCTGGTCTAGCCCAAAGGTGCGTGCTGGATTAATGGTTGCCGTTTTCAGTGCTTGCAGCGGGCTCATCCCCCCTTGAGCAAACATCCAAATTTCCCAGTGTGCGCCTAAACTTTCACGTTGACCGTGAGCACCGATATTGGTTAATACACCTAAATCATTGAGCTCTTTAGCACTCTTCGCAATTTGGAAGTGGTTGTAATGATGATCTGGGGCTTTAGGCCGACGCATCGCTCTTGGCCCAAGTAATTCCATCGGCACGTATTTAGACAACCGCGGATGTTTCCAGACATCAGTTTTATCGTACCAATAATTTTCCCCCCAAATACCGCCGTAAGCGACAACCAAGGTCGGAGTGTAAGCGGTCGAACTTGCTTGCCACAACTGTTTAACGTCGTCATATAACGTTGCGGCAGGCAGCGAGTGCTCAAGTGTGGTATGGCCGTCCACCACCATACTGAGGTTATGTTGTAACAGTGAACCGCCTTCAGGAACAACCATCATATCGAGCTCACGCGCTGCTTGAATGATTTGTTGGCGTTGATTCCTGCGTGGTTGGTTGTAACTTTTCACGGTAAAAGCGCCAACCTTTTTCAAGCGTTCTAAATGAAACTTCGCGTCATCGACGTTATCAACATGCGAGGTATATCCAGCACCGTAGGCTCCATACAAAATAGTGCCGGTCGAGAAAATTCGTGGACCAACAATTTGTCCTGTTTTTTGTAATTCGCTGGCACTAAACACTTCTTGAGTGTCGTTCGACGGATCATGAAGACTAGTAACCCCGAGCGCCAAACTTGCATAGTTCACATAGTTTTGCTGAGGGATCAGCTGATTTACCCCCTGACTGCCGTGGGCATGAGCATCAAACAAGCCTGGCATTAAAGTCTTGCCGCGAATATCAATCTGCTTAGCGTTCGCTGGGATGGTGATATCAGAACGTGCGCCTACCGCAGTGATTTTGTTGTTTTCAACGATGACTACGCCATCTTTGATAACATTATCGCCTTCCATTGTAATGATTTGGCCGCCGACAAAAGCGACGATTTCATTTGGAATATAGGCTTTGGCAGCAAAACTGATGTTCGTGCCATTGGCGACTTTAAAGTCTCGAGGTTTGCCAACAGCGAACAAATTACCAATATCAGCATGATAAAGCTCAGGACCAAGACTCCAGTAGATTTGCTGGCTGTTGGTGGTCCAACTGATGTTCTCGCCGGCGCGCACCGAAAGCTGTTTCACCGGAAATTGCTCGTCGTCGCCACCGACATCAATGGTGGTGCCGCGCTCAGCAAATGGCGTAATGTAAACCTTAAATCTGTCGGCAAACGCGACAAATTGACCATCAGGCGACACTTTAAATTCAGTGCCATATTTTGCTGAATATAAGGTACGTTGTTGTTTGGTCGCTAAATCGATACTAAGCAGCGTCGGTTGCTCAGCATAGTCCATGGCGAAAATACGGTCAGAACGCTCAGCAAAATGCGCATTGTACCCGTTGCGGCTGATTAACTTCGGTTCACCACCTTGCGCTGGCATTAGGTAAATACCGGTATTTAAAGACCATTTTTTGTCCAGTAAGTCTCCGGCACCGCCTTTTCTAAACACAATCTGCGAGCCATCTGGACTAAATGTCGGTTCTAAGTATTTGCCTGGTGCGGTTAGCACCTCAGTGATATTGCCGCTTTTTAAATCGATCACTTTAATGCGGCCTTGCCGTTGGTCATGCCAACTGACGTAAACCAACTTTTTGCCATCACGCGAGAATTGTGGATATAGCTCGAATTCATCGCTGCTAGCGGTTAATCGTTTGGGTTTGCCGCCTGTTGCCGAGACTTGATATAAATGTCCGAGCGCAGAATAGACCACTGTGTTGCCATCTGGCGAGGTTTGCACAAAACGTAGCATCTTCACGTCGACAGCTGATTGGTCGATGTCTTGTTTTACTCGCACTGCATTTTGTATTTGCTTCTCGGTTTTGATGGTAAATGGAATATCTTTGACTGATTTATCATTTAACTTCAGCGATTTAATACCACCACCAGCCCAGAATACAATCTGCTGGCTATCAGGCGTAAAACTCATGGCAGGGTAAACGCCATGGATTGCCCAGGTTTCTTGCATATCACGGTCTAAACCGCGATATAACTCTGTCTGTTCGCCTGATGCTAAATCATAAAGGAACAGGGTAGTTTGATAATCTACACGTCGAATATAGGCCAAATATTTGCCGTCAGGTGACGGTGTTGGCCGAATAGCGCCGCCAGCACCTTCGAGTAATACTTCTATTTCGCCAGTCTCAGGTTCAAACCGTTTGATAGCGTAGATGCCCTGTTCTGAATCTTTGCTGTAGTGAAAGGTTTTGCCTGGGGTGTCGTCTTGGGAGAAATAAACATATTTGCCATCAGGAGAGAATGCCGGTTCGCCCAAGTCTTTTTCATCGTTGGCTTTTTCAGTGAGCATTACGCCACTGCCGCCATTTTTGTGATACATCCAGACTTCACCCGCGCCTAATGAACGAGTATTGGTAAAGTGTTTGCGGGCAACGATAAAATTGCCGTCAGGACTCCACGCCGGGCTATTTAGCAGTCGGAAGGTTTCACTGGTCACTGCATGGGCATTACTGCCATCGGCATTCATTAGCCAAATGTTATCGCCACCGCCTTCATCGGAGGTATACGTGATATGTCGGCCATCCGGACTAAAGCTAGGTTGCATTTGCCAACCAATGTCGCTGGTAAGGCGTTTAGGTGTGCCGCCTTGGATCGGCATCACATAAATGTCTCCGAGTAAATCAAAAGCAACAGTTTTGCCATCTGGACTCACATCGACATTCATCCAAGTGCCGGTTTTAGTATTGATTTGAACTGTCTTAAACACCCCTTGCGGGTGATTTACATCCCATGTATTTGCTTCAGTTTTATCAGCTGCATTACTAATTGCACTGACCAATAAGGCCAGTGTGGTGGGTTGCCACAATTTCATACGGATCCTTTTGGGGTTGCCACAGGCTTTCGTGAGTCAAGTTAATTGGTTAAACTGCCATATTATGACCAATGTTGTCAGTATTCGGGCGCGTAAAGTCGTTCGGTTACCTTATATAGACGACAAAATTCGGCTTTGAAATGGTCAACCAGCTGAAATGTTGTCGCTTAATTGAAGGAAGCTAAAGTGGACTCGCCATGTGTCGCCAGTTGTAAGCTTAATGCCGATAAAATCTGTGTCGGTTGTTTTCGACATATTGATGAGATTGTTGATTGGAATAAGAAATCTGACCAAGACCATGCTCAGATTTTTGAGTTGATTGCCAAACGAAAAATTTGCTATGCCAAATCCGCGCAAAGCCAAGATGTGGGCGAAGCGTCGCAACTCACAGCCATCACTCAGCAGGAGTGGCAACAAGCAAAACAACGAGTCGCTCAGCAAAAAATTTAAAAGGTTTTCTTGTGTTGGCGCAAGACTCACTGGTGTTGCTTCCCGCCAAAACGCTTAACTTGTTATATACTGGGAACTTAACAAAAGGAGCGGCATATTGTTAGAAGCAGTTTGGATCGGTTTTGCCTTTAGTTTAGGGATGTTAGTGCGGATGGTCGGCTTGCCGCCATTGGTTGGTTATTTAGCTGCGGGCTTTGTGATTTCGGCTGCGCAGCCGCAACTAGATCTGCCGCAAGGTGAGCACATCATCAACCACATCTCGCATTTTGGGGTGTTGCTGCTGCTATTTACCGTCGGTCTAAAACTTAATTTCCGCAGTTTATTAAAACCTGAAGTGTTAGGCGGCAGTTTTGTACACTTTGCCTTTTCGACCATCTTGTACGCACCAATTATCTATTTTGTGTTTGACCCAGGTTGGTACAACGCGCTGATGCTAGGGGAGGCACTGGCATTTTCAAGTACAGTGCTAGCAGCTAAAGTTCTTGAATCTAAAAGAGAAATTCGTGCATTTCATGGTCGGGTCGCTATCGGTATCTTGATCATGCAAGACTTGATTGCGATGTTGGTGATGAGTTTAGCCAATGGTACCTCGCCATCCCCTTGGGCACTTTTGGTGTTTTTATTGCCATTATTAAGACCGCTGCTATTTAAGTTGTTAGATTTAACCGGACATGATGAGCTAATGATCCTATTTGGAATTTTATTGGCGGTTGTTGTTGGCGGGCAGGGTTTTGAGCTGGTTGGTTTAAGCGGTGAGCTTGGTGCTTTAGTGTTTGGAGCCTTGTTAGCATCCCATCCAAGATCGGGAGAATTAGCAAAAAGTTTGTGGAGTATTAAAGAGTTTTTCTTGGTAGGCTTTTTCTTGCAAATCGGTCTAGGTGGCCTACCTGACGCCAACGCCTGGTTATTTGCTGGCTTAATGACCTTGTTATTGCCGCTAAAAGGTGTCCTATTCTTCCTGTTGTTAATTTATTTTAAACTACGAGCCCGCAGTGCCTATTTAACAGGACTTACTCTAACCAATTATTCCGAATTTGGGCTAATTGTGGTGAGTGTGGTCATGCCGCAGTTTTTAATTCCGTTGGCATTAACCGTTGCTTTGTCCTTTGTCTTGTCAGCGCCGTTAAACCGGGTCGCTCATCCATTATATGACAAACTCGCCGCGCGATTATTGCCACTAGAGCGTGACATTCATCATCCTGATGAAGCGCCCGTTTCACTTGGCGATGCCGAAGTGTTGATAATGGGGATGGGAAGAACGGGCACTGCTGCTTATGAATATCTGCAACATAAAACCCATCTCGTGGCGCTTGACTCAGACCCGGCAAAAGTACTCAGTCACCAACAGCAAGGCGCCAACGTGTTCTTTGCAGATGCCGAAGACCAAATTCTTTGGCAAGGTTTAGATTTAAGTAAAATTAAAGCGGTGCTGCTGTGTATGAGTGATTTAGAAGCGAAATTAATCGCCGCTCGTAAGCTCAGAGACGCCGGTTTTACTGGACTAATTGTCTCGCACAGTATGCACAATGATGAAGCGAAAGCGATTATTGCAGCTGGCGCCGATCATACGTATTTGACTATGTCTGAGGCGGGCCTTGGTCTGGCGGAGCGGGTTCGTCAGCACATCACTCTCTAATCGACGACGCACTTTAGCTTTCTGCTGAAGTGCGTAACTCTTGTCGGTTTATCCAAGTTTGTTCCTGCAATCGGTGTCAATAAATTTAACAGCATCAGCCAGTTATCCCCACGGCTAATTATTTAAATCACTCGAATGTCGTTATCTAACGGGGGTGTCAGCCGATCCTATATCCTTCGGCACAGTAATTGCTTTTAGCCAATGCCTCGCAAAGTGCACTGGTTGAGCAGGTGGTTTGGTGAACGCTGCGAAGGTTTTACAATGGACGTACTTTTCGACATGGATGTGATGCCCTTGTGACGCAAATTTTTTAACTGGGATTGGCAGAAGCAAAGTTTTGACAATTCGAGTTATATAACGTTCGCAAGCAACTTCAGAGCAAGGGACTTCGGTTCTATAATTTTGGAGCTCATCTGCATGCAAGCACGTGCCATCGTATGGTTAGTTCTTCTTTTATTTGGCACTGCCGGTGTCTGGCGATTGTCCAGTCGAGCCGATTTCCAATTGCTTGGCGAACTCGTTAACCGAGTGCCAACCGAGCAAAAAGTCATTGCGTTAACCTTCGATGACGGCCCTGAACCAGGTAAAACTGAGCAAATTTTGCAGATCCTTGCAGCAGAACAGATCCCCGCGACCTTTTTTTTGGTCGGCGAAGCAATTGCTCGTCATCCTGAGTTGGCGAAAAAATTGCTGCTGGCCGGTCATCAGCTAGGCAATCATAGTTATAGCCATCAGCGGATGCTGTTTAAATCGCCAGACTTTATCGCTCGGGAGATTGAACAAACTGATGCACTGTTGCGTGATATTGGTGTCAGCGGCTCTATTTTATTCCGCCCACCTTATGGCAAAAAACTAGTGTTGTTGCCTTGGTATTTGGCAACCCATCAACGAATTTCAGTGACATGGGATATAGCTCCCGAGAATTATCGGCAAATTGCCAAAGATAGCCAAGCCATTGTCAAATACAGCATTGATGAAGTTGCGCCAGGCTCTATTATTTTGCTCCATGTGATGTACGAACAACGCCGAGCCAGCATGCAAGCGGTGCCTGAGTTGATTAAACAACTTAAAGCGCAGGGGTACCGCTTTGTTACAGTCAACGAACTATTGGCACTGCGAGCCGAGCCCAAACCACAGTGAACGAGTGTTGGTAACTTTGGTCAACCGCTTCGTGCTTAATCCAAGGTTCCGGCTTGATAAACAATTTCTAGGTCAGAGTTAAGTACCGTTTCGATACAAAGCTTGAGGGCCTCGACCGCAATATCCAGCGCTAGGCTCGGCGCACCGTTTGTGGTCGTTTGACTCGGCGCATAAGGAATGTGGATAAAGCCCACTGGCAATTGTGTAGTTTGATGCCAATGACATAAGTGATAAAAAATGCTGTTACACACAAAAGTTCCGGCGGTGTAGGAGATAGCCGCAGGAATATCATGCTGGTGTAAAGTTTTTAACATGGACTTTAGCGGCAGTTGGCAAAAATATGCATCAGGACCGCCAGGGACAACAGGAACTCCCGTTGGCTGCATTCCGGTATTGTCGGGAATACGGGCTTCAATTAAGTTAATCGCGACATGTTCCAAACAAATCTGCGTTCGACCACCGGCTTGGCCAATTGCCAATACCAAACATGGCTGTAAGTCTTTAATCAGTTGATTTAACTCAGCTGCGCTTTCGCTAAAAGCACATGAAAGCTCTACGGCGATTACCTCGATATCCGCGACTGGAGCCCAGCCATTTAACTGTGCGGCCACTTGCCATGAGGGATTGCAGCTTTCGCCGCCAAAGGGCGCAAATCCGCTGACTAATACGGTTTTTTTCATCGTTAAAACGCCAAAAAGTAAAGTAGGAATATATTACAGGTCAATAAAATAAGTGCAGTAGGCGCTTGGGCCTTTATCACCAAATGTTGATCTTTTAAGCCAAGTAAAGCTGCCGGCACAAGATTAAAATTTGCGGCCATTGGTGTTAATAAGGTTCCACAATAGCCACAAAACATGCCAATTGCTGCGACGACTGCAGGATTGCCCCCAAACTGTAGCACCAACAAAGGGACGCCAAGCCCGGCGGTGATTACTGGAAAGGCGGCAAAAGCATTGCCCATGATGATAGTAAACATAGCCATTGCCAAAGCGTAGGCCGCAACTGCGGCAAATCGACTGTCAAGACTTAAGTAGTCTTTACTCAATGCTGCCACAGCTTGGCCGACACCCGCGTCGTTAAATAAAAAGCCCAAGGTTGCCAACAATTGCGGTAACAGCACAGCCCAGCCCATGGCTTCAAGTAATCGTTTGGCTTCGCGGACACCTTGCACCGGTGTTTCCCGAGTTAGCCAGCAAGCGTATGCAAGCGCAAACACCACAGCAATCGCCAAACTGACCAGCGTCACATTTTTGCTATCAAGCAACTGCCAAGCTTCGCCTTGGATCTTGGCGAGCAACAGCACCCCGACCAAGGTACCCAAGGGAATACAAAGCGCCGGGATGAAAATCTTTTTACCAATGCGCTGTAGAGATGCCTGCAGCTTAACGTCATCAATGTTTGCAAAGCCTTGGCCCAAACCGCCAAAACCAGCAATCAGCGCTAAGACAATCACAATCACGCCGACTAACGCTGATGGCAAGTAGTCGCCGATTAAAAAAACCAATCCATAAAGTAACCAAAATAAGGCGGAGCTAAACCGTTTCGGATTGCTTTGGTCTTTTGCCGTTAACAACGCGACCAGTAACAACAAACTTCCGAGCAAGGCGTAGACCAAAGATATATTAAGCATCAGAATTTACTCACCCGTTGTTGCTCTGCTTTGAGATAGCTGTCAAAGCGAACTAAGCGCGCGCTGTGGATCAAAAATGCCGCGACAGCCGTTGGGATCCCCCAAAGTGCAATATGCAGCGGATCTGTTTCAATGTTTAAATCTCTTAAGAAAGTGTGCATGAGGATAATTGCACCAAAAGCGACAAAGATGTCTTCGCCAAAAAATAAGCCGATGTTATCAGTCGCAGCGGCCATGGCTTTCACCCGGTCGCGAACGCTGATTGGCAAGTCGGCATTGTCCCGCTCTGCCAAGGCTTCTGCCATCGGCGCTAACAGTGGCCGCACCATCTGTGGGTGTCCGCCAAGGCTGGTTAAGCCAAGTGCCGCGGTCGTTTCTCGACAAAACAAATAAATGACTAACAAACGACCAACAGTTGCACCTTTGACCTTACCGATTAATTGCTGTGCTTGTTGTTTTAAGCCATGCCGTTCGGCAAGACCGATCACAGCAAGCGGTAGCAGTAAAATCACCGGTAAGGTTCGAGTTTTCAGGAAACCATCGCCGAGTAACTCCAAAATGTGTAGCGCAGGGATTTTTGCTGCGAAGGCCGAACTAAACCCTGCGACCAGTACCACAAGCACTGGATTAAACCGCAGGATAAATCCAAGCACGACCACCAGAACCCCCAATAACGGCCAATAGTTCATCGAGCTACTCCAAATTTACCAATCATGACACCTGCCGAGTTAAGCGCTTGATGAAGCTGTTGCGCTAACTGCAAAGCCTCAGCGCTATCGCCATGCAAGCAAATGGTATCGGCGTGTAATGCTAACCAGCTGTGGTCTTGGCAGTGCAGGCCTTGTTGCTGAACCAGGGTAATAACCTGTGAGATAGCCTCGGACACCGAGAGTAGGGCGCCGGCTTGGCCACGTGGTACTAAACGACCGTTTGCTAAATAGCCGCGGTCGGCAAATGCTTCTAATTTGACATTAATCCCTAAGGCCCTCGCAATTTTTGCCTGGGTTGAGTTGGGCAATGTGACTAACGCAGCATTTGGGAAATGCAACAGACACGCTTTAGCTACCACTTCAGCGACGTCGACATCATCCGCACTTTGATTATATAAAGCACCGTGAGCTTTAACGTGTTCTACAGTAGCGCCAATTCCCTTTGCCGCTTTGGCAAACCAGTTGAGCTGTTCGTGCAATGTTTCGGCAAGTTCAGAACTGCGCATCGGCATGACAATTCGACCAAAATTTTTCCGATCAGGGTAGGCGGGATGGGCACCAATTGCGACCTGCTGTTCCCGACAATGTAGAAGCGCTTGTTGGATGTCTTCGGTTGAGCCTGCATGTGCCCCACAACTAATGTTGGCAGAACTAATGAGTGGTATCAGCGCCAAATCAAATGGATAGCCTTCCCCAATATCGGCATTTAAATCAATGAACATGTCTAAAACCCGTTATGCATTCTGGCGCTACCTTAGCAGTGACTTCGGGGAAATGCTATGCGTCAACGAGCAGATGCCGCTGCCGGTTGTCGTCATATTCGGGTCGATTTCAGCCCTGAAGTCACGTTACAATGCCGCTACAACATCGGCTTTTTCTGGCCATATTTCGGAGTTTTTATGGATTTTCAGACAGGTCCGGCGACAAAAGCTGAAATCGCAGCAATTGCAGAACTCGAACACGCTGCTTTTGGCGAACACTGCTACCCCAGTTTTTTATTTCGCCAAGCCTTTGATTTATGGCCTGAGCTATTGTGGTGTGTTCGGGATAATCAGCAGGTGTTGGCGTATTTGCTGGCGGCACCGATGCTACATCGGCCAAAAGTACTGAATATAATGTCGGTAGCGGTAGCGCCATCACAACAAGGCAAAGGCGTGGGGCAGGTATTAGTGCAGTCTTTTTGTCAGAGTCAGCAGCAAAATGTCGATATATTTTGGCTTACCGTCGACCCGCAAAACCAAAGCGCTCAGCGACTCTATCAACGCTTAGGTTTTACCATCGCACGATATGAAGAGGATTATTATCACCCGGGTGAACCACGTTTGGTAATGGAATTAGATTTAACCAACAAAACTTAGTGAAATTGACCGAAATTTTGAGGGCAAACAACTCGCTAAGCCGCGCCGCCATTGGTTTTTTATCAAATGCTCGACGGACGGAAAAAGCCTCGCTATAATGCCGCGTCCTATTTAACAATAAGTCTGACTGCTATGGCTTTTTCAGCAAAATAATGTCAGACACCAGCAAGCTGGCG
>JACCDZ010696494.1_pt1 | contig 13259 bp, 11 predicted proteins | sample 7449551 | NCBI WGS metagenome assembly JACCDZ01 (sample SAMN15323452, study PRJNA562643) | freshwater metagenome | isolation source: river surface water | place: USA:Blue River Watershed | collected 2017-08-18
GAGGTCGCCAAAGAATTGGCCGAACGCTTCCGTTACCTGATGCTGGATGAGTATCAGGACACCAACCCTGTGCAAATGAAGATCATGGACAGCATTGCCCGTCATCACCAGAACATCTTTGTGGTGGGTGACGAGAAACAGTCCATTTATCGCTTCCGGGGTGCTGACATCAAGGTGATTCTGGGCTTCAACCGTCGCTACCCTGGCGCCAAGATCATCGACATGGGCATCAACTACCGCTCTACGGCAAAAATCCTGGCAGCGGCCAACGTGATTGCCGGGTGCATGAACCAAAAACTCTCTGAAGGCACGCTGGAGAAAGGGCGCAAGGATCTCGATTCGCTGGATCGCCCCGTGGCGCTGGTGCGGTTTGATAATGATATCCAGGAAGCCAAAACGATAGCCGCGTCTATTCGACGCGAAATGGCGATGGGCATCAAGGGCAAGGACATGGCGATCCTTTACCGCTCTCGGACGCAAAAGGCATTGATCGAGCGCGAACTGGTCAGTAGCGGCATTGCCTACCAGGTAGTGGGCGACGTCGGCTTCTATCAGCGCCGCGAAGTGAAAAACACCATCGCCTTCCTGCGCATGCTGTTCCGCCCCTGGGACTCCATGGCTGTGCTGCGGGTTCTGAAAAACACCAGCTTCGGCGTCTCCGACAAGAGCGCCAAGAAAGCCATGTCCAAGGGCCAGACGGCACACGCCTACCTCAAAGAGATGTCCGCGAAAAACCGCCAGGGTAATGAGCCCACGGCGGTCGCCATGAAGCTGAAGCCGCTGCTCGGTGCCATGCAATGCATCCGGCGCCTGATCGCCTACCAGGAAGATCACGACTACATGCGCAAGAGCATTGAGGTGCTGTGGAAATCCTACATGGGCGGCAGCGTCAAGCGTGATGCTGACAAGGACGAGGGCAATGTCGACGAGGCCATGGAATCACGCATGCAAAACGTTAACTTCCTGCTGGATCGCTTCTTCAATGACATGAAGGAAGGGCGCAAGGCCGAAGACATCCTCGACGAATTGACGATGATGACCGAAAGCAGCAATCAGTCCCGCGAACAGGACAACCTGGTCAAGATGATGACCATTCATGCCTCCAAGGGCATGGAGTTCCGCCACGTTTACATGCCGGGGATGGACATGGATACCACGCCAGGCCTTGAGTGCAAGGACTTTGATGAGCGCGAAGAAGAGCGTCGTATCTTCTATGTGGGCATGACACGGGCCATGGAAAAACTGGTCATCACCTATGCCAAGAGCAAGATGAAGTGGGGGCAGCGCATGAACAACGAGCCCTCGCCATTCCTCAAGGAGCTCAGTGTTGGCTTGAAGCAGGATATCTACAACTACGTGGCTAAATCACCCAATCAGGACGGCCCTGAGCGATAGGGCTTAATTGACATTTTGTTCGAGATTGGCTATAATTGGCGGAAACCACATGAGGTCTTTCGCCATGTCGCAATCCACCCAACCCGCCAGCCGTAGTGAAGAGCTTGTGCGCATCAATCAGCAGGAAGCGGCCAACCGTGATGCTGAGATCCGCCTGAGCGCCGAGATTGAAACCATTCAGCGCGACATTGATGCGGCTACCAAGCGCGCCGTCGAAGCGTTTGGCACGGCAGACATCACTGAAATGCGTGCGCTGTACCAGCAGTACGACAGCGAGGATAAAGCAGCGCTGGCGCAGGTCGCTGACGTTGTTAATCGTCGCAGCACCGTTCTGAAGGAGCTCCAGACTCGCCTGGAGCAGCACCGCGCTACCCAGGTGAAGGGTTAAGCCATGACCGCGATCAGTAACCTCGACGACCTCAGCTTTGCAGTTCGCAAGCTCGGGCAAAGTGAAATTGCCCTCCAGGAAGCTGCGCGTATTGCCCAGCAAGATCTGGCCCGCATTGCGGTAGAGATGAGTGAAACCGAGCGCCTGATCGTTCGCAAGAATGACATTCTCAACGCCCTTAACCTGCTGCAACTCAAAGCACAGGAAAAGAACAAGGGTGTCTTCGAAAGCTTGCTGACCAGCCTGATTCAGGAGGTCATGCCGGGCAAAAAAGACGAGGTTGTCCTGACCAGTGCGATGAAAAACAATCGCGCCAGCCTGGATTTCGACATCCTGTGTAACGGCAACCTGGAAAACATCAGTGAGGATAAGGGTGGCTCGATTGCCAACATCGTGGCCATGGGTCTGCGCTTTATCGTGCTGGCTCGTCACCCGAACCGTCGCGTCCTGCTGCTCGACGAGGCCGACTGCCACCTGAAAAGCGAATACATCCCGGCTTTTGCCTCGGTCATGCGTCAGCTGGCCGCCAAGATGGGCATTCAGGTGATCTACATCAGCCACCACAGTCCCGCCAATTTCATTGGTTATGGGCGGGTGCTGGAGCTGTACCGTGAGCAAGGCAAAACCCATGCTCGCGTCAGCCATGAGGAGAGCGAGGAAGACAAGCAAATCGAATCGATGGGCGCCTTCCGCTACATCCGTCTGCGCGACTACGGCCCGCATGAAAACCTGTTTGTCGAGCTGGCCCCTGGCCTCAATGTCATCACAGGCGATATCGACCTGGGTAAGAGCAAGGTTATTCAGGCGGTCGTGGATTTGATGGGCAACAAGGGTGAGGAGCGCCGTATTCGCCATGGCCGTCCTTTCTTTGGTGTCGAGATTGGTCTGGAAGAGGGCATGAGCCTGCACTGGGAGTACCAGCGCAAAGGCAGCAAGCGCACCCAGATGCAACTCAAGGGGGCTGGCGGTGAGGTACTGGAGAGCTCGGATATTGGCACCGGAGTGCCTGAGTGGCTGGACATGTACCTGGCGATGCCCCTGGTGAACGGTGAAAATATTCACTTCCAGAGCCAGAAGCAGCCTAATTACCTGCTATCCAACGGCGACTACACCTCGATCAAGCGCGCTGAAATGCTGCCACTGGGGCGCGAGTCGCGCGATGTAAACCGCATGATCCAGCTGTTCAATGCTCGCCTGGCCGATGCCCGGCAGACGTTTGCCATGCTGCAAAAACAGATGGCGCATGTGAAAAACACCCTCGCCATCCTGGCGCCGATTCTCGATGAGCCGATGAATCTGGATCTGCTCGACGAGAGTGTCAGCACCCTGGCCGAGCTCTCCAAGCGTAAGGTGGATCTGGCGGCAATGGCGGCTGACCTTGAGGGCAAGCGCAGTATCTTGCGCGACCTGGAACCGGGCATGGCTCAGCTGCGTGAGATGCAAGTCAATTCTCCCGAGCTGAAGGTCAAGCCCGAAATGGCACATGTTTTCGCTGATCTGGAGAACGTCCTGGCGCGTCGTGACATTCTGGCGGGCTTGACGGATCTGCCAGCGGCGCCGACCATGCCCGTCCTGCATAACCTCGATGCCCTGCGTGCCATGGGGATTGAGCTGGGCGGCCTGTACAAGCTGCGCGATATGATGGTCTCACTCAAAGACCTGGAGCAAGCACCGCCCGTTACTCTGAAAGCCACCCCTGAGATGGCCCAGGCCGTGGAGCATCTGGCGCAACTGACACAGCGCCAGACCCAGGTTAAGGGTCAGATTACTGCGTGCCAGCAGCAGAAAGCCAAGATTGCCCATGACAAGCAAACCCTGATCGCCGCTCTCGGCGGTATGTGCCCTACCTGCCAGCAACCCATGAAAGGCCACCAACATGATTGAGTTCAATCCGCAAAACGTCGACATGCAGGTGATCAGCGGCTTCAAGGGCATGCTGGTGATTGGTGATCCAATGCTCGGCCCGCACAAGCGGGTAGGGCGGATCGATGACGTCTGGCAATCCGGCCTGAACAAGCTGGAACAGGCGCTGCTTCTGGCCGAAGAACACGGCCTGCTGCCCGTACTGGTTGGCGACATCATTCATGACGCGCGGGATATTGGCCAGCTATTGCCACTGATTCAATTGCTCAAGGGTCGTCGCGCCGTCATTCTGCCGCGCAATAACAAGTGGGCGGAGCGCAATCAAGGCCACCTGGCCGCCATTCTTCAGGCCTCGGGTATCGCTTCGGTCGCAGGGTTTTCGGCGCGCCGCTTCCAGGTGCCCATTGCCCATGATGGCAGCCTGATCAACCTGACCCTGGAGTCGCACACCAGCTGGGGCGGTCATGTTCGCCTGGAGCCCGGTGAGTCCGCCAAGCTGGTAGTGCCCGAACTCGGCCTGACCATTAAGCAAACCTCCGCCATGTTTGTGATCGATGGGGATGAGCGCGGTAGCGTTCTGGAGATTGGGCGAATGATTCGCCTGACGCCCGCTGAAGAGAAAAGCCCGGTGGCGGTATTTTCGCTGACGCTGGACGGCCTCAAGATGCATGAACTGAGCGTCACTCCGGTGGTGTTCTCGGATTCAGCCGGCTCGGCACTGGAAAAGAAGCTCGATCTGAACCGCGACAGTCTGTTTGTGGACAAACTGCGGGCCTCGACCGAGGAGGCGCTGGAAGAGGAAGGCAAAAGCAGTCTGCTGGGCCTTATTGATCAGGTCTGTGAAGAAACCGAAGCGGATAGCTGGGTGAAAGAAACGCTGCTCAACCTGGCCAAGCAGGCGGCTGTACCGGGGGTCTGATCCGGGTTTCCTCGGGGGAGCTCGACCCTTTCGCCCGCTTGCGGGCGGATTGGCCTTAAATTTCCAGAATCTCTTCACGCCTGGGGGCATAGACCTCGGGCTTGAAGTGCTCCTCCAGGTATTTCCACAGCGGCCCTTGCGTGCCGATCACAACCTGATTGCCTTCTCCGCGCACCAGTAAGTGCTGATCGATCAGCCGATCCGTTGCTTCACGCAAGCGTTCGGGAATGTCCACCACCAGCATGTCCATGCCATAGGACATCAGCCCTCGGGTCTTTTTGCACAGGTGATGATACAGAGCCATCCGGGTGGCGCTGGGTCGACACAATTCCTGAAAGCACTGAGTGGCCTGATGCAGGGCTGCCTGCTCATCGCGCGCCACCATTTTGAATACCCAATATTCCTTCGGGTATTCAGTAAACACCTGGTTAACCTCCCAGATTTTCATCTGGGGGTCGTAGCCGATCAAATAGGTTGATTTCAATTAACCGAACCTGGAAAGGATTGAAGAAATCATCTTCATAAAGGCCTTGAGGGCCTTTTCAATGCTCTCTTTGGTTTTCTCTAGCGACTCCAGGCATTTTGCCTTTACTTCGGACAATAAGCCTTCAGGGTCTTTGGCCTCCAGCAAGCCATCCTTGATACTGGTAATGCCCTTTCTGAGCTGCTTGAGCTCGCTCTTTTTAACGCCTTTGGTATCGCCCGACAGGATCGAGTCAACATCCGCGCGCACGGTGTCAGAAAACTTGGTGACCTTGTTGATAAAGTCACTGTCCAGCGGCGTGCCAGACAGGTTTTTAGACTGAATGATGGAGGACACTTTGTTCAGGTTATTGACGTGCTCCATGATTGGGCTAGTTGTTGAATCGACAGAAGGTTTAGATACGTTAGGCAAAGAGAAGCTAATTCCATACTGTGGTGGTCGATAACCCCCTTTTCCGGTCGGCATTCCTGGGCTGTATGAAGATCCAGACATATGGGGAGATACGTAAGGATTGGGTCGATTCACCATTTGTTTTCCGCCATTAAGGGCTTGAGCAGCCGGGGAATTGGCCGGGCCAATATTTTTCTTATGAGGCAGTGGTCGACCACGGTGCTCGGGGTTACCCTGGTTTTCTCTGTAGGTGTTTGGCGATGGTTGATAATCACTGGGACTATCCATCTGCGGGCTGTAGTCACCATAAAGAGAATGATCAAGCACCTCATCTTCTGTTTGTTTTTCAGCGGAAGGGGCATGAATCTTGAAGTCAATGCCGCCATCCGGGAGTGCGGGCTCGCTTGAGTTATCAAGATTCGCGGCTTCAATATTGCGCTGCTTAATCGAGGGCTCGTTCATGGCTTTTTTCTCAAAAGTTTCCGCTAAAATCATTTGAGGATTAAAACGTTCCACGGAAATGTTGTTGTAAAATAACTCGTATTCGTGATCATTTTTCTTTTCAATGCGAATGGGAAAGTTGATTCGCTGAAGAAGGCCATCGGCGAGTTCATTCCTAAGTGATTCTTTAAAGAGCACGGGAATGTCTTCGCGACGAGCTTTGGCCAGCTCGCCCTTATTGATTGGATTCATGGTGTAGTCGCGAAGAATCCAGTCTTCGAATGCACAGTAACGCGAGCGAATGGCGGGCCACACCTCGTGATTAAAGTGGTGCATCATATGCTCGTAGCGAGCATGTTGAAATTCGCCCATTTCCAAGAGCTCAGGGTCAAGCACAGCGCGCTCTTCTTCGGTTGGTGGCTCTTTTGAGCAGGTTTCAGGGCCTTCGTGACCTAAATACAGTGCAGCCCATTGATCGGCATCAGCCATCCAGTCGTGCATGGACTGATCCCAGGACAGGCCATATTTACCAAGATTCTGATCGAAGGATTTAAATAGGCTGTCGTCTTGCAGCAGTTCATCCGGTACATATTTATCAAGGGCGGCCTGAAGCTTCTCAGCCTCGTCTTCTTCCAGCGTTTTGATCTGACTCAGAAAAACCTGGGCTTCCGGAGATTGGTCAAATTGTTTGGTGTATTCCTCGATTTCTTTGTCATATTCATCAAGGTCGATACCATTTTTGGAAGCTTCTTCAGCAGCCTGGGCAATTTCTTCAGGTGTTCTTTTGGAACCAAAGATGCTATTGGCCCGACCCATGAATTTGTCATGGATTTCAGTCTTGGAAAAATGTGATAACCACTCAAGACCATATTGTTCTCGCAGATCGGCAATCTTGTCGCGATTAAATGGAATCTCGCCAGGCTTAGCCATCATACGGGCGATAATTTCGCGATTTTTGGCCTTGTCTTCCGATGTCCAGCGATCAATGCGCAGGTTATCCAGGAGGAAGGGGTGTTCTTTGGTCATCAGGAAGTGGCGGCCTTTTTCCAGGTCATACACCCCTTCAACACCGCAGAAGGCAAAAAACTCCTTGAGCTTGAGGAAGTCAATGCTCTTGTTTTCGCGGTTCAGGTGGTAATCAAGATGATAGAACAGCTCATCTTCAATGGCCCTCGGAAGATTGGCGTCATAGACCATCTTCTGAACTTGATCGTAGTGAACCTCGGTCGCTGAAAGATCGCCTTTTTTCTTTCGCTCACCCGTTTCGTAATTATAGAAATTCTTGATGTTCTCGTGATCAAGCGTAGCCAGCCAATGACGAAAGAAGTTTTGCCGGTACGGATTGTCCTTCAGCAAATTTCTGAATGTATACTTTACGCCAACATCATACGATGGCGATAGGCTCCAATCTTCGGCATTTATTTCAATCGACATAGCTTGACCCCTTTTTTATATATTAACTGGATGCGATGCAGTGGAGGCAAGCTATTGTTTTTTCAATTCGTGGTACTTGATGATAGCGAGATTGGTTATTTGCTGCTCAAGTGCCAGTGTTTGTTTGTAGCGATTGAGGGCCTGATCGAGCTTCAGAGAGGCCATGATCATTTCTTCGCGCTTGTTGGCGCCTTCGCCATTATTGTTGACCGCAATATCCTGAAGGAACGATTTTCCATCATGATCACCCGGATCTGGCATGCCCTCTACCAGTCTTAGTTTTGAGGCCAGCTGTAAAGCCTCATAGCGCGACGGCGCATCATTTTCTCCTCGGGTTTTCATCGCAATATGCTTGGCAGTCACCTGCGTGGCGGTGTCCCAGAGAATTCGCTTCTGGTCAAGGAGTGCCCGCTGCATTGGATTAATCTCGTCGTCATGCAGAACCTCAAGGAAAGCTGGGTGCTCCATAAAGAAACGGCTCTTGGCAATATCGTATTGATCCTCGGTAAAGCCCCAGGGTGCGGCATCGCTCATGTCCATTAAATCGGCGCGGTAAACATCTTCGCCACGACCCTCGGCGACATGTCGGTCAAGATTCTCCAGGTGCTTTTTGAGCTCAATCTCGTAGTTAGCCAGAGCCTCTCGGGTTATTTTTTGACGATCCTGATCGGATGACGCCAAATTAATGCTATTGAGGTTTTGACCGGCTACGGCTTGGTTGGCTTGAGCATATACGGCGCGATGAGAGGCATTGATATCCTCAAGCGCTGAAGCTGTATTACAAAGAGCATCATCAAGGCTGATGCTCTGCATAAGCGTGTCACAGGTTCCTGGTGGCGGAACCTCGCGCTCCGATTGCTCCATGTTGAACACATCCGTAACCGCCTGATTGATGCGGGCAATGGCGTTGGACGCGCCGTTGTTCCAGGTGTCAATTTCATGCTCGGCATTTGAGGCCATGATATCCAGCTTAGTTTCGGACATCACCTTATCAATCAAGTGCTCGCTGTAGCGCTGAAACGACTCCCAGGCCTGCTGGGCAATCTTGACCACATCGGTTTGTGGAAAGCCGCTGGCCTGGGCCGATGAAGTAACAACGGCCAGCGAAATGGCAGAGGCGAGAATCAGTTTCTTATACATGGTCATTCTCCCGGCAAGTTTTCCTTGCGCGCAGCAATCAGTGAATCAGAAACACCCCACATCCAAGCCAGGTGTTTCTTCGCTTTGTTCAATACGTCAATAAAGTCTATTCTGATCAGGCGGCCAGGGCGATCCAGCATCGCCAGTCTCTCAACGGCCCTGACTTCGAAGCGTGAAAACTCCATGACATCATGCTCGGCCAGGTAAGCTTCCTGATCCTCATCAGACATTTCATCGATCTCTTCCATAAGATCAGAGGCGGCTTCTTCCCACGCAGATGCCAGTGCTTTGTCGACTTCTTCCAGAAGCGCATTGCGCCAAATCATCAGGTCATCATGCCGCAGCCTGGGTGTCTTGGCTTTTTTGAGATAGCTCCCAGCCATCTGATGAACACGCTGCTTAAGGTTGACCATCAGGTCGTCCTCATAGCCCACATGGTTTTCTTCGGCGCACTCATCAAACAGGGGAAGCTCAGGGGCATTGGCCAGCGCATTGTAATTCTCGCCGCCCAACTGGCTCAGCGCGACTTCATTGAACGCCATTTGCGCAATCTTCAGGCAGTGGGGCAGGGCGCTGGCAAATAGGCCTTCACGATCCGACACCTGAGCCCTCTTGCTCCAGCTAAAAGCCACTTCTTTGGCCAGCTGGATCGCAATGCGCTGTAGCTCTAGCATGACTTCGCTCTGCGAGTGGCCACACCACATCCCGTCGAGGTCTTCGTGGTACTTCAATGTCGCCGTGAACAGTGACATTTTGACGCCCAAACGGCCATCGCTGGTGTTGTTGTCAGAACCAGAGTTTTCAAAATCCTTACTTTGCAGCGACCAGCTGCGGGCAATTTCAACCAACCCTTCGAGCTCATCCATTGAATGATGCTCATAGAGCTCAGCAATATTCTTGGCCAACGTGCGACGCTGGTAGCGCAGCATGATGTCCTGGGTGTTGGCATTATTGATTTCCAGGCAGCGCTCGACCAGATTCAGGTGCCTGGCGCACAACATGCCCACGGCCTGGCGAATATCAACCTCAGCCGTTTCTGGATGGCGTTGCTTTTCGCCCAGGTAGATGGGGGCCGCTTCGCTCATGGCCTGCAAAAATCCCTGGAGCGAGCGATAGAACTGAATCCGACTTCCACCCTGGTCACCTGCGGGCTTTGCCGATGCCGGGGGCTGCGTTGCTGGCGGGTTTGTGGCGGGTTTTACCACGCCCTGGCGATAGTCCGGGGGTGTCCTGACAGGCTCAGGCCCTTTTCGCGACGATGGCGGCTCATAGGGTTCATCGTCAAATAAATCGCTCAGGTCATCGCCGAGGTCTTCTTCGCTGTCGTCCTCAAGTGAGTCAACAATGTCGAGGGCCTCGTCGTCGTCCAAGATAGAGCGAACACTGCGCTCATTATGAGTTGGCATCGAAGCCTACCTCCTGCAAAGCCTGCTTGCGGTCGGCCTCCAGTTGCCTGCGTTGCATGTACTGCTTGAAGAGCTCTTCTGCCTTTTCGCGGGCTTTGTTCAGGGCCTTGATGGCGAAGTCTTCCCTCAGGAGTCCCTGAAGGTCATTGATTGCAATCATTTCAGGGTTCAGCAGGGGAAGGCCGGCGCCATTCTCGAACGACGATCCTTTGCGGAACAGGTGGTGCATGATGAAGTTGTGCGGCTTGATCCGAACAACCTTGGCTTCTTTGTCAATTTCAAGAGTATCAATTACAGATGAATCAATCAGCAATTCACGGTGGCCTACTGTCAGAGAATCGCTGTTCGCCGCAGGCTTGCTCAATGCCTCCTGAATATTTTTATCCATCATCTGGCGCTCGTTCAGGTTCTGGAAGCTTTCCAGTACCATTCCGGTTGGTGTCTGATTGTTGGCAATGAAGCAGGCATCCGGAAACAGCCGAACGCCAAAAACCAGCAATGCGGACTCTTCAGCCGCCATGGTCATTCGCGCCAGCAGCACCGAAGGGTGGATGATGATATCAATGGGATGGCGCTCGCCCTCAACCTCAAGATTGTAGGCGCTGAGGCCCAGTCGGGAGAGTGAATTTTGATAGGCGCGTTGAATATCGTCCAGTTCATGGATCGTAAGCGTCTTTTCAGTCATGCCAGCACCTTGATTTGTCATTTTTTTAATTCTAATATTGACAAAAGATTTTAACAAGAAGAAATGACCATGTCCTCAGCCGCGAAGAAAGAAAATCCTTTCTTGGGTCGTACGCCCGAAGAAACCTTGCTCATCAATCTGGGGCATGAAGTTATGAACTTCCGTCCCGGATTCCCCAAAAGCAAACTCAAGAACACCTTTGTGCTCAGTGTCTATGGTTCTGCGATGTTTGGACTCATGCCCAAAGATGGACTCGTTTATTTGGGCATCCCAAAGCGCTTCTATGAGCGTTTCCGCGAGGCCCGCTGGCTTTACGCGGCCAAGATCACCGGGCAGCCAGGATTATTCCTGGTCATGCAGCTGGGGTCTGGCGCCAACGCGCAACCCATTGCGTTGCGTTTATTTGTACGTTCAAGGCGCCTGGATGCCCTGACCAGCAAGATTCCAAGCCTAAGGGCTGTTCCCATGAACCGGGAGGGCATTACTCGCGAAGATGATTTGTTGCAGGGATTTAATCTTAAGTTCTTGGTGTTAAATGAATACAGTTGGGAAAAAGTCGCGGCGGGTGAAGATTTTTAATGATGGTGCTTGCAGGGCATTAGTAAATGGCTTTCTTCTGAGCCATTAATATTGCCCAGGTAGAAGTCAAAGCCTTTTTCGATAGCCAGAATCAGGCTTTCAGGTACTGCGAAATGAACGGTTTTGTTATTTCCGTAGATAATGACCGCCTCAAATGCCAATGCGTAACAAAACGGGGCATGTTCTACATCAAGGCTGGCGCTGATAATGCCGCAGATAGGTCTGTTTGACTCTGGGTGATTGCCGATAAACGTAAGTGCGTTTTCTTTGATCAGCACGACTAAGCCCTTGTGGTGATTGTTGGGTTGTCGACATACTATCAAAAAAGGGGCCAATATGAAAACACGCCAGCTGATCAGTAACGCATTCCTGATGCCGCCACCGAAGTCAGAGCCCAGCATATCCGGGTTGCTGATAGATACGTATGTTCAAACATTGTTTCGGGCAGGCGCTGTACTGGCGGCACATTTCTACATCAAGTCATCGGAGAGCCAGCGCTTTTTTGTTGAACCTAGCGTGGCAAAGACCGTGGATGAGGCCATAGAGCTATCCGGCCCTCTAACGCATAATCTCAACAAGCGGTTTGGCCTTCACAAAACGACAATTCTTGATGGCGATGATCCTACGATTTATCAGATTCTGGCATCACTGCCCAATGAGGTCTTTAAAAAGACGTCTATGCCTTTCGTTACAAAGACCCAGCGCTACAACGGGCTTGGATTGCAGTCACTGAGAGAAAATCTGAAGGCCAGCTATCTGCGGATTAAAGCAGAGGCCAGGCATTACGGGGCGGCGCTTTTGGCGTTTTCCCATCAACGAGAGGGTAGTGACTACAACCCGTACGCCAGAATGGCGATTGCTCATTACCTGGAGGGGAACAAAACACCTATTGCCTTCTGTGTGGGAAATCCGACAGATGACGAACAGGCAATTAAGATAATTTCTCTGGCCAATGGAAGAAGCCTGGACATCTGGAGCAACAAAAAAATTCTGGAAACGCCAGTTTTCAATGGACTGAAATCTTTTTTTGTCTTCACTCACGAGCTAGGTCATGCAATTGAGGGACATGAGTGGAAAATGAGCATGCAAAACATGCTCGCTAGTAAATTCAGCGATTACCGAGAAATGGTCGATGGTGACAAGTGGACATCCGAATGCATAGCGGATGTTTTCTCGGCCTGCTTGAGCGCGAAACTGACGGGTAACTGGGATATGGCTAAAGCCATTATCTTGCCGTTTAGGGCGATGGAGGATGAAATTCATAACACCTACGCGGTGGTTGATCTTCTAACCAGAGAAGACCCTACTCAGTTAACCAAGATGACTGAGCGGGAAGTCATGCTTTTTGCCGCGCAGGCCACAGAGCGGCTATCGACACAACGCTTTGAGCGTAGCCTTCATCACGATGACTTTGCCGCTGCCCATTTTGTTGCTGAATCGCATCTAATTTCAGTGGGTTTGATGGATAAGAAGGTAGAACTGCCTACGGGTCGTGCCTTTAATTTATCGGCACATCGAGTCCAGGCTATGGTGGACGCATTGGCAGTGGAGAGCCTTTTTGGCGAAGTGCCTCCGAGGTCAGAGGATCTTACCTATCTGGCAAGCCATTTTCAGCATCTGGGCCAATCCTCATCGGCAAAGGAATTCATGAATATTGCTGAAATGAATCCGAAAGATCGCATTCAGCCGCTACTGACGTTTGCCAGGCCAGAGGTGGTTCAGATTGCAGAGCGAATGACGAGCAATCTTTTAGCCTTGGATGGCTATATGGAGGGATTAAGGACGCCCGAGCCCACCCAGGAGCGAGCATTCAGCGCGTCGGTAAAGTCTGTCACCAGTGAAACAAAAACCGTAGAGGCGTGCGGAAAATACGGTCATTAACTCGATCACATCGGCAACTAAGCGGGTTTCAATATTTGATTCAGCGGGTTGATCAACAATGATCACCTGAGTTTTCTGCAACTTACAGAGTTCGAAAATAATGTCAGCACCGAAGCGCAACAGGCGATCTTTATGCAACAAGACCAAGGTGGAAACCTGACCCAATGCGATCATTCGCAATAGGCGAAGAAAGGATTTCTTCTGGTAGTTGAGTCCGCTGCCCAGGTCACTTAGCACTTCCACATCATGAAAAC
>JACCDZ010774987.1_pt1 | contig 13258 bp, 17 predicted proteins | sample 7449551 | NCBI WGS metagenome assembly JACCDZ01 (sample SAMN15323452, study PRJNA562643) | freshwater metagenome | isolation source: river surface water | place: USA:Blue River Watershed | collected 2017-08-18
ATGGTTCTATATTTGCACCCGCAATAAGGAAGTAATATTACAGAATTATTCAAGGTACCTTAGCTCAGATGGTAGAGCAACGGACTGAAAATCCGTGTGTCCCTGGTTCGATCCCTGGAGGTACCACTATTAAAACTCATAACTAGCAATATATCAGCTAATTATGAGTTTTTTCTTTTATAAGGGTGTTTATAAGGGTGTTTTTAAAGTATAAATCACTATTCCTGAACCTTATTTAATATCTTTAAATTTCAAAAAAGTTTTTTATTAATAAAGAATAAAATCATTTCTTAAATAAAAAAGGACGGGGGGTATCTAAAAATATACCCAAAAGAGGCATACTTCATTCTGAGGTTCATCCAGCCATCTGTATAAATAATCGTATAAGATATATTAAACAATCTTTTAATTTTAATTAATAGGTTCAATTAACCATTATTATACCCTTCCATTACCACCATTGATTTTTGAATGTAGAAATCTTACTTGCATTTTTCAAATATTTTTTTTACTTCTGTATCTGAATAATAAAATTTAATTTATGGGAATCTTTAATTCAATTTCTTTTTTTTTAAAAAAGAAGGAAAAATATCATTATTCACCTCGTGTAATTGAAAAAGTTATTTTACCAGCTTTTTTTGATGGTAGGAAAATTGATGATGTAAGTCGTAATGATGTTGATGAAACTAATCTTGACGATTACGAACTATTTAACTTTGGGGAAAATTTTGTGTTATATTTTGAAACTAAAATTTCAGAAGAATCGGATAGCTATATAAGAAAAAACTACACTTTATTAAGAGAACAGTTTTACAATAAAGGTAGAGACTTTTTTTATCTGCCAATTTTATTAGAAAATATTGATTTTGAAATATTCCCGGCTTTAAAATCTTCATTTCCTTTTTTATCTGATGATTTAAATAATTCAATTATTGAGGAATTAAAAACTGCTAAATTTGATTATGATTCTATTTTATATGATTTTACTCAATTCATTCGTTATAAGGGAACGATTTTAAAAGGTTGCATAAGCCAAAATATTGGTTATACAATTGTTGAACAAAATAATGAAGAATCAATTGAAAAGTTTTTTGAAGGTTATATTGAAAATTTATCTTTTAAAAATACAATTAGTGGTGTTAGATTTTACAGTTTAAAAGAAAATAGCGAAAAGAGTGAGGAAGAAGAAAAACAAATTTTAGAAAGCTTGAATACTATCAATAATGAAATAGAGCGTTTAAGACAGAGTGGACAATTAGCAATATTAGCACCGAAAATATATGAGTTTTTAAAAAAAAATATGGAAGGAATCATATATAATGACACTCATTCAATGGTAATAACAGAGGATTATAAAATTTTAATTCCTGAATGTAATAACCTTGAAATAAAGCTAAGTCATTTTACAAAAGCTATTTACATTTTGTTTTTGTCTAACCCTGAGCCAATTGATTTAAAAGACTTGCATCTTCATAAAGACCGTTTACTTTTAATATACAAACAAGTATCAAATCAAAATTCTTATGATAAAATAAAAGAATCAGTAGAAGAGCTTTTAAGGGAAGAAAACGAAGCAATCTATGTGCATTTTTCAAGAATCAGAAAAGCATTTCTAACTCATTTCTCTCAATATATAGCGTTTAGATACTATATTACTGGAGATAAAGGAAAACCAAAAAAAATTATGTTTGATAGAAAAAATGTGACTTTAAATTGTAACTTATTTTAAGTTGCAAGGTTGCAACTCCGAAAGAAGCTTTTTAAAAAGCCATATTTTTGAAGAATGAAAAAAAATTATTTTTTTGAGATAATGTTTAAAAGCTCTTTTGGCTCAACATCTAATGCATTTGCTATTTTCACTAAAGTTCTAACTGTAGTATTTATTTCAGCACGTTCGATTCTTCCAATCTGCACCTTAGGGACACTACAAAAATTGGCGAGTTCTTGCTGAGAAAGACTATTTTTCTCCCTCAACTGTCTAATGTGAATCCCGAGTTCTTCTAGAAATGCAATTTCAGAAATTTCCATACTCAAAATTCTAAATAATTAATCTTATATTAGATACATATATGATACCGTTTTTTTTTATTTATATTTGTGTAATAACAATTATTATATATTTTATGAAAAAATATTATGTTTTAATCTTATTGGCTATTGTTTTTAATTCTTATTCCCAAACAAATACAAATGAAACAGATATACCATTAGGAAACTTACCTGACCCTAATATCCCTACTAGAACTCTGCAAGATGTAAGAAATGAAGAGCTTAATTTTAATCAGTCAAGAGATGAAAATCTTGAAAATGCATTGGAAGTTGTAGCTCCAATTGAAGGTGAGATGTCTGAACAAAAGTCTCCAATGGATTTTGTTATTGAAGACGCTAATAAAGTAAAAATGGAAGGTTTTTCAGATATTGAACATGAAGAACTATCTAATCAAAGTAATTTATCAAAAAATGAAGAAATTATTGATGATACGTCAAATTATAAACATTCATCGTTTGGAGGAAAAATACTTAAAATTATTGGCTTAATAATCTTTTGGTTCGTGGCTGGATTTATTATAAATTTCTTTTTTTATTCGGGAAAGCCAGACCATCTGGTTGGAAAATCTCAAACAGCAAAAACTCTTCATATTGTTTTAAATATCTTTATTGGTATTGCGTTATTGTTAAATATTATTTCATAAAAAATGAAGCTACTTCTTATAATATTTTTTTCTTTATTTTCAATTCAATCAGTATTATCTCAAAACATTACAATTGCCAAAAATCATAATGACAAGGCAATTGATGAGCTAATGATTGGAAACAATCAGACTGCCCTAAACGAAATAAATCAAGCATTAAAAATATGCCCAAAAGATGCCAATTACTATTACATTAGAGGAATGATTCTTCAAAAAATGAATGATTTAAATAAAGCTTTACAGGATTACAAGAAAGCTTTATCTTTTAATCCAAAACATATTGATGCAACAATGAAATGTGCCATTGTTTATGCAAAACTTAACGATAAAACAAAATCTTGTGAATATATTAAAAAAGCATGTGATTTAGGTGATTCTAAGGCTTGTGAGGGTTATTATAAATTTTGTAATTGATAATAAAATAAATACTATGAAAATCAAATTATCTATAATAGAAAAAAGAGTAATAATTATTTTAATGACAATTAACTTATTTGCATTTTTTGTAAATCACTTTCGTCTATCTCCAAATTTTGATATTGGGGAATATCCAAAAACAGATGAAGTGTTTTTATTTACTGATGCAAAAGAAAGTGAAATGTTGAATGACAATGGTCATCATATTGGTTATGATTTATATGACACCAGAAGTTCAGAACATTTTTACCCTTTTACTAAATTTATTGAAAAGGAAAATCCTTCTTATTTCCATAGTGAAGGTTATTATTTAAAAACTCGCTATCGTGGATTATTTCCAGACTATGATAAATCAGAATTTTTTGTTTATACACTTTTAATTTTTGCACTAGTTTTAGTTAGAAAGATTTGGTAACAATTGTATATGTTCTTATTGGAAAACTAAAAATTAATAAGTTTCAGAAAAAATTAACTAATGCTATTTTCAAGACCTAAAATAAAAAAACCAACTTTTTACGAAGAAATATATTATATCAATTCTGAACAGGAATTGGTTTGTCGATTTTCTCCTTATTCTGTTATCAAAAAAGAGTTTGAAAAAATTGGTTTAGATACAAACGGAGCTACGATTGAAGAATTAATGGCTCAAATTAGCTTGATGTTTTTGGAAGGATACACTTCTAAAATTGAAGAAGACCACTACTATTCGCTAGGTCAATTTAAGCAAACTGAGTTCTATAAAACTCGTTATGTGCTTTTAAACCATCTTAAAGAAGTAGGCTTTTATCTTTATGATTATAAAGAAGAAATTATGCCTGAAAAAATTAAAGCATTTTATAAAAAAAACAAAAAAGAGATTATATGAGATACTTAAAATATTTGAAACATTGGATTGCAATTCATCCTGTAAAAAGCTTAATAATATTGCTGTTTTTATTTCTATTTTTAGCAATTTTATTTTACTTTAGAAAAGAAATTAAAAGTAAATTATCAAATTATAAATTAAACCTTAAATTGAATAGAAAAATAAAATATGGTTTAGTTTTGATTATTTTATTTACATCAATAATCATTACATTTTTTACATTACCAAAAAAGAAGACGAATTACACTAAATTAGAGAATACAAGTATTTCAAATTCTAATCATTTATTTGGTATAGATATTTCACATCATAACGGGGTTATTAATTGGGATGAATTAACTAAATCTAAACATCCTATAAAATACGTTTTTATTAAAGCGACTGAGGGTGAAAAGTTGGTTGACAGAAGATTTCATCATAATTGGGAGAAAGCAACAGAGAAGGGCTATACCAAAGGAGCTTATCATTTTTACAGACCTGATATTAATTCTGCAACTCAATTTAATCATTTTAGCTCTACTGTTAAACTAAATAAAGGTGATTTACTGCCTGTTTTAGATGTGGAAAAAAGGAGTAGACTAGGTAGAGAAAATCTAATTAAAGGCATTAGAAATTGGGTTAACTTGTGTGAACAAAAATATGGTGTAAAACCTATAATTTATACCGGAAGAAAGTTTTATTTAGAATTTTTAAAGAATGAGTTTTCTGATTGTTCGTTATGGATTGCTTCCTATTCAAATGAAAATAGTATAGTAAATATTGATTGGGATTTACATCAATTTACAGAAAAAGTAATTATAAAAGGTATTCCTGAAAATGTTGATGGAAATAATTTCAAAGGAGATATACACGAATTAAAAAAAGATTTTTGCTTAAATTGATTTTATGGAAGGGAGACATTTTGCAGTACTATCATCAATTTTTCTTTGGTGCATCACTTATCTAGTAGGTTTTTTGATTATTTCTAATAAATTTTCAAAAGGTTATTTATTTAGTAAAATAACATCCAAATTAAAAATTTTCAGAACAATTTTTATTACCACCATCTTATTTCCATTTTTGGCTGGAATATTCTATGGGATTGGAGGTCGAATGGAAAGAGGTAACTCAATTGCATGGGGGTGTTATATTGAAGATTTTATAATGTCTTTATTAATTTGGCTCATAGTAGGCATATTTCTTTTTTTTGTTATGATTTATGGTTTCATAAACCCTAATAAACTAAATTTCAGTAAAAGATTTGATTTATTTTTAACTTATACAATTATTCAAATTTTTGCTTTTTTAATGGTATTTGTTTACTTTCTTTTTATCAATTATTTTTCTGGTGAACTTAGTGGAAAAGACAGTTCTTGTTGGTAATTTTAAATCAAATAAATGAAAAAAATTAAAAGAAACTTCTTAATTTTATTAGTTCCATTTATTTTAATGATATTAGTAAATGAACTTACAAGAATCCAAAATAAAACACACTACAAGTCCAAAGGATTTACATTATTAAACACAACTGAACCAATAAAAAACGAGTGTAGTTGGAACTGTCATAATAATACTTCTTATTGTTTAAAACATCATGTTAAATTAACTAAACCATATTTGAAATATTCAAATCCTATTTATTTTGGAGCAATAGGTGCTTTAAAGTCAACAGGAAATTATGGTCTAGCAAATATTCTGTTTTTAGTAATCCTAATGCCTTTGTGGATGTTTTACTTTTTAGTAAAATCAATTGATTTAATCATAGAAATTAAAAAGAATAAAAATGGAAACAATAGTAACTCTTTTTAAATTGGTGTATGTTTATTGTACTGATTTCCTAATAAACATATCTAATATTTTTGGAATTTCTTATTATGAAACTAATTTATTTGTGTTCTGCTTTTTATATCCTTTCTTGTGCATTTTTTTACCAATATTTTATATCTGGTTAAGAGTCAAAAACAATAAAAATGAAAAAAAATAATAATTTAATCATAATGAAAAAAAAATATTTGTATTTGATTTTGTTAGCCGGAATCTTTTTTCTAATGGGTTGGTTCCTTTTTGCAATAATTATTTTAAGTATTTGCATAATTTCTGTTCCTAGCATTAATCAAAAGCTTTTTGAAAAAAAATCGCCACATGAAAGAAACTTATTTGGTAAAATATGTAAATATTCATGGATAGTCTTTAATGTGTTATTTTTTATTTCTTTAATTTTTTATGTGATATTCATAATATATGGATTTCTTAATGGAAGTTATGTATCTAATATTGAAATTGACCCATCACTAGGAATTGGAGTTATGATTTCAGTTGTTTTTTTTATTGTTACTTTTTTAATAGGAAATTTTGTTCTAGGAATTATGACTTTTTTAAATAGACCGAAGAAGTAAGTGAACTATCCAAGTAATAAAGTTAAATCAGAATCCTTTATTTCAGATAAAGGCAAGAGAGAAATCAACGAAGACTATTTAATTTATCATCCAAACAAATTTTATGCTGTTCTTGATGGGGTTGGGGGAAATGGAAATGGAGAAATAGCTTCAAAATTAGTTGGGGAAACCATAAAAGAAGCACTTTTAAAATCTAAGTCTATTACCGAAGCAATTGAAGAAGCTGAAAAAAAGTTAAGTGCTTACAAAAGAAAGAATCCTTCTACAGAACGAATGGCAACTACAATTGCTGTTGCTGAAATATTAGAAAATAGCATTCAAGTATCTTGGGCTGGAGACAGTCGAGTTTATCAATTTCGTGATGGTAAAATCATATTTATGACTACAGATAATTCTTGGGTTGCGAATGCTGTTAAAAAAGGCGTTTTAAGCTCCGCGGAGGCACTTTTTCATCCTAGAGCTAATGAGCTTACAAAATCTATAAAAGATAGCTCAAATCCTGTAAAATTAGAACAAGTTTTTATAGACGATATTCAACCAAATGATTACTTTTTAATTTGCAACGATGGTATAACTGAATCATGGATTGATTCTGATTTAGAAGAACTATTTTCTAGTTTAAATTCCTCTTATGATATTGCATCAAAGCTCGAAAAAGAGTGCGAAATTTATTCTGAGGATAATTATACAGCAATAGTATTTCAGATTGATTAATACTCGTTACTTTTAGAAAACACTTTTCCATATTTTAATTCATTATACCACAAAGCATCCCTATGTATTTTATAACGCATTTTATTATCACTGACTGTGTAATAAACATAAGTTTCATCAACCTTAATAATTCTGGGATTTAGTTTAATCTTTTCCTCTTCGTGATATAAAAGATTTTTGTAAAGTTTAAAATTAGCATCTTTCTCGAAATTGCTTAAATTTGGATTACTAGCCCAAACAAAATTACCATCTTGGACAATAATACTTTGAAGCCAATTGATGTTTTTACATTGAGGATGTGGTTCATTTATTAATTCTGAAAATTCCCCTTTAACACCTTTTGTCAACATTTCTTCAATAAAAACATAGTCTTCTTGTTCCTTTAATCCACTAGCAATAAGAACTTTTTGGGCAAATTCTTCTAATCTATATGGGGGTGAGTTCATTTCTGCTGTCATTAAAAGATTTCCATTAGTAACCCCTGAAAAATTGTGTTTAATGGAAAATTCCGCTATACTACCAAATTTATTAACAACACTAGAAACATTAATAATAAGAGTTGAAAAAACAATGTTTAAAATATCTGAATCATTGTATGTAATCATCTTTTTAAACTTTTTGTCAATGTTATTATATATTCTGAGAAAGAAAAAAGATGTTGATATTTTACTTCTGATGTATTAGATAAACAATATGTAACAGGCATAATTTTGTTTTTTATACCAAGAAACAAGATGAGTAATAAAGGATTTGATTCAACATTTTTTCCAAAATTGGCTAATCTTATTAGCACCTTGCTTATTGTTGCAGGTTGCTACCCATTTAAGGGTTCTTGATTGTTAGAAATGCAAATATATGAAAAATTAGAGTTTTTTTTATAGTAACTAACTTGATTTTTAAAAATATTTATGATTGTATAATTGTAGGTAAAGCTTTATTTTTTATATTTTGCTAAGATATATTAATATTATGTTTAATTTGCATTATTAAAATATTTAGAATCTTGAAAAAAATATCATTTTGATGTTGCAGTGCCTTTATCAGATAATGTGAATTATAAAATCTTACATGTTAAACTACATGATAATTAAATAAATGACAAATTTTCAAGTAAATGACCCGTCTTTAGAATCTCAATGGAGAGCAATTATTTTGTTTGGAAAAAATTCAGCTACTTATAAATTTGCTTTTGCTAAGTCTTTATTAGAAATAATTGAAAAAGAAAAAACAAAAATCTCTCTTGAAGAATTAGCCAAACCTTTTGCAGATTCAATTATTGAACATCTTAAAAGAAATGACAAGCAAGGAAATTCTAATTCAAGTACTTTTTTAGAAGGGTGTAGAAATTACATTAATGGAAATGCATCACAAGAAGAACTATACAAATTGACTGAAAAATATGGGTTTGTCAATGTTGTTGATGCTTTTCAAAATGTTAATGGCGGTCAAATTCAGAATGTTTTTTATGAAAAGGATTATTCAAATGGCAAAAAGGAAATTGTTATAACCGATAATTTATTAAAAATTAAAGAATTATTTCAATATAGAAATTTAGAGCAAGAAGTAGAAGCTAGATGGAATTTAGTAGAAACGGCATGGAATCTTCAAATAAATCCAAACTTATTAGAAGTTAAATACGATGAAGACAAATCGTTATTTTTCGTTGAAAGTAACATTATGAGGAGAATAGATATTACTTCTGTTAGAGACTCATTAAATGGCTATCAAAAAGGAAAATGTTTTTATTCATTTCAAGATATATCTATAAATAAAAGTGACAATAACATTTGTGAAGTTGACCACTTTTTACCTCATTTAAACAAAATTGAACATACCAAAAATGGAGCCAACATTAACGGTGTATGGAATTTAGTTTTAGCAGATAGCTCTGTTAATTTAGACAAAAAGGCAAAAATCCCAGAAATACGTTTTCTAGATAGGTTATATAATAGAAATGAATTTTATATTGAAAGTAAGCATCCTCTTGCTGAAACAATTATTAATCAAACAGGAATCACAAAAGAGTCAAGAAGGAAATTTTTAGAATTTCATTATAATCTAGCATTATCTTTATCTATTCATAGATGGAAACCAAAGTATGAACTAACAGGAAACTTTTAAATGATAAATTTTTTAGGTATATCAGAAGATAGAATAATTTTCAAAGACGATTATTTTTTTATTATTAAAGATGCTTTTCCAGTATCTCCTGGACATCTATTGATAATAAGTAAAGAATTAAGGAAGGATTTCTTTTCATTGGATTCGGTAGAAAAAGAAAGATTAATTAACTTGATTGATAGAGCAAAAGGAATAATTGAAAGTGAATACTCTCCAGATGGTTATAATATTGGCATGAACTGTGGAGAATCAGCGGGTCAAACTGTTTTTCACTTTCACTGTCATGTGATTCCCAGATATATTGGTGATATGGAAAATCCACGAGGAGGTGTAAGACATTGTATAAATGGTAAAGGATATTATTGAAACACTAAATGAAATATTAAAAAGCCTAAATAATTGATTTAGGACGGAGCCATCTTTATTTTTGGCGGTCTTTTGTAATAGGTTAACTAAAATAGAAACAGCCCTAAAAAGGGCTGTTTTTACTTTTAAACATTATTAGAACTGCTGAATCAAAGGTTTAAAAGTTTATAAGCGTATGTAAATACGCTTAAACTTTATAATTAAACTAACCTTTAAAAAGAACTGCTTAAAAAATATGGGTCACGTTGTTTTTCTTGAGATAGTATATCTAATTCAAGACAGTGAGGAATAAAAGCTTTAATTTTATTATCGCCAAAATTCTTCCTGTATATTGACCTATAAGCAGATTTTATTTGTATTTTTAAATCAGTTGATTTAAGATACTTTGAACCTTCAAAAGCTTTTTCCAATAATTTTATCTTATCCTCCCAATCCGCTTTAAATATATCAAAATTGTCCTTTTTAGAACTGCTTTTAACAAAATCATCTACTAGTTCTGGAACACCTGATTCATTAATTTTAAAAGCAAAAGCATCAAAAGGTAAGTTTCTACATTCTTGTGGTTCAACTACTGAAACATTTTCATTCGTGCTATCTACAGTAACAGTTAAAACGGTCTCGGCTTTATTTATTAATTCAGTACCTATATGACCTCTAGCATTTAAATCGCTTTTATTTCGATGTAAGACAGTAACAATATGAATATGATTATCTTCTGTCCATCGAAGCAAACTGTTAGCCATCAATGAGGCTTCAACTTCATCATTTATTGAATTAATTAAATCTTTAATCCCGTCAATTACTACAAAGCCAACTTTTGGATTATTGTAGATTGCATATTCAATTAATTCAAATCTTTCCTTAGGGCTTGATTTTCTTAAACCATAAGTATGAAGGTTTTTTGGTTCTTTTATATTTAATTGGCTACAGATTCTCTTTAAAGCTAATTGAACATGATAACCACTTTGTTCTGTATCAAAATAAAGAACTTCATTTTTCTCATCACTTAGATTACTTCTAAACTTGCCATGAAGAGAATCTTTACTCAAGGCAGTTGAAACAGCCATTCCAACGAAAAATGATTTTTTAGCTTTTGCTTTTCCTATTACTAAACTGAAATTATCAATAGTGCCTATTGGTTTAAATATATCTGAATCATTACTTCGACATTCCCATGCCACTATGGGTTTTTCATATTTTTCATCGATTTTAATCTCTAAACTTTCAAGTTTTGATTTTAAGTATAATGACTTTTCTACATTGCCAGTATGTAATTTTAATACTGGACTTTCTTTTTCTAATGGTAATATAATTTCTCCCATCTTTTTAATGTTTTAAAAAAAAAGCAAAAGAGATGAGTTAGAAGTGTAAAACACCCCTTTCCTTTTTCCGTTAAAATTTAGATATTGGCTACTACAGCCGATTAATAACAGCTCATAAAGAACTGCAACGTAGATTAAGAAACTGCTTTAAGAGTTTTGAATTTATCCAATACATAAGATTTATTATAATAAACTCTTCTTCCGATTTTGTGATTAATTAGAATTTTATCTCTGTTCCAATTAAATAGAGTAGTCATACTAACTTTTAGCATTTTGCTAACCTGCTCTCTAGTTAAGTTTTCATCTAAGTCATTCGAGACATCAGTTTCTTGTTTAAAGTAATTTCCAGCCTTTTTTAATTCTTCTGCAAGAATATTTCTTATTACACTTGACATGTCATCAAGTGATACATTTACTATGTTGACATTATAGCTCATAATTATTATTTTTAAAAAAAATTACATACTTATCCCATTCCGAAAAACTACTCTATTTCTCGGGTTTACTAATCTTATTAATATAATGGAATGTTAAATATTACTTTTTAGATGCATCAAAAAAGTTAGAAAAAAAAGGAGTCGACTCTGATTTTCTTTTGCATAGATATTACAAAAAAACGAATTAAAAAAACACGTAAATTACTGTTTTTAAACTAGTTAATACGAAAATAGCAAAATAATATTTAAAAGTTTGTATTTCAATATTTTAGCTTTTTTAGACTAGTTAATATGAAAAAAATAGCATGTTTTTAACAAATATTTAACATTGAAAATATATTAAACATTGAAAAAACCTTGTTGAACAATAAATGAAGCTCTTTCTTCTCCATAAATTCTTATATACTTGTAAAATTCTTTCTCCGTTTTATGTCCGGAAAAATGCATAATATCAAAAACATGCATTTTCTTTTTGTACATGTTTGTGCAGAAACTTCTTCTAGCAGTATGAGAATGAATTAAATTATATTTTTTCACTTGCTCCTTCTTTTCTTTACCTCCTTTAGTGATGGAAATTTCTACTAATTCATCTAACTCTAACATTTGTCCAACTTGTTTAATGTTTTTGTTAAGTTCTTGCTCTAATATTTTATTAGGAGGGTTGCCATTATATCTTGTATTCATTATATCCCACATCTCTCTTGTTATTGGGCATTGAACAACAGTTTTTGTTTTCTTTTGTTTTATTACAAAGTAATATACATCATCTATTTTTTTTATAGAATCTTTTGATAAACCATTATAATCACTAACTCTTTGTCCTGTATAACATCCCATCAAAAAAACATCCCTAGCCAACTCTAATTCTTTGTACTTAGATAAATCTTTTGTAAACATCAATTTTATTTCTTCATCATTTAAATAAATTGCTGTAGTTTGTTCAGGCTTTATACTAAAATCATTAATATTAAAATTTTCATTTGAAATCAGTCTTTTTCTGTCAGCTTCTTTCAAAAATGTTTTTAAATTTTTAAAATGTTTTGATATTGTGTTTTGGGAAAAGTCTAACTCCTCAAGGTAATTAATAAAATTTACTGAAAAATATTTATCGAAAGTATTAAATGAAATTCTTTCACCACTGAAATCTGAATAAGATTTAATTTTTTTTATTGTTTGCTTATATGACCTCTTAGTGATTATTGATATATCTTTTTCTTTTTCTCCTAAGAATGAATCAGCAAAGTCAAAAAAACTTTGAACTTTTGGCTTGTCAAGAATCAGCTTTTTATTTAAAAATCCATCTAAATATGACTTCAATAATTCGTTAGTCACTATAATATTCTCTGCTATTAATCGAGAATATTCTTTTTTTATTGCATTCTCAATATTGCTCAAAAATTCATTAACTTCTCTAGCGTTAATGATATTTGATTTTGTCTCTTTAATTTTTTGTTTGTCAAAATCCCAATTTTCATAACAAGATTTGTATCCTGTCGAGAATTTAAATCTATTTCCATAAGAAAAGTGTAAAAAAATTAGACTTTCTTTTTTCTTTGAAGTTTCAAGAATATAAATAGGGTCTTTAAAAGCGAACCGCACCACTGCATTACTACTCTCTATTGTCTTTTTCATTTGATGAACTGTTTACACAAAGATAATAAAAAAAGCAATAGGGTGCTTGAAAGGGTGCTTTAAAAATTTTATTTATTTATATTTTATTAAAATTAATAAAATTTAATAAGATTAAAAGCCAATAAAATTAAGGCATTAAAAGATTTTATAAAGAATAATTAAAAATAAAGAAAATAATTAAAAATGGTACTGGAGGTACCACAAACAAACCCTTAATTTCTTTTGATTTTAAGGGTTTTTTGTTTTACACCTTTTCTATTTCATAAAAAAACCGACAACTTTAAATTGTCGGTTTTTGTTTTTTGTTTCAATCTTA
>JACCDZ011049939.1_pt1 | contig 13256 bp, 12 predicted proteins | sample 7449551 | NCBI WGS metagenome assembly JACCDZ01 (sample SAMN15323452, study PRJNA562643) | freshwater metagenome | isolation source: river surface water | place: USA:Blue River Watershed | collected 2017-08-18
CTGTCGACGGCGAGCGCCCCCTGCGCGAAGTGTTTGCTGCCGTAGGCGCCAACTTGAACGGCGCTGAATCAGTGCCCCACAATGCCGACAGCGCCGTGGTGATGACGGAATTCGCCAAACTGGTTCCTGACTGCGACGACAGCCGGGTGTACGTGAGCGACATGCGCAAGTTCTTCCAGTGGTACAACGCCCTGGTGCGCCACAACTTCTTTAGCGATGCCGGTCAACCCGCTACCGAAGGAGCTGCGCCCAAGGCCAAGCCGGCCAAGAAAAAAGCTGCGCCCAAGGCCGCCGATGGCGAATAAGCCCGACCGCAGCCCGGCGTTGGAGGCCTTTGGCCGACTGCTCGACATCATGGACGACCTCAGGGCGCAGTGCCCGTGGGACAAGGTCCAGACCGAGCAAACGCTGCGCATTTTAACCATCGAAGAAACCTATGAACTCGCCGACGCCATCGACGCGGGCGATTGGCCAGAACTCGGCAAGGAACTAGGTGACTTGTTTTTGCACCTCGTGTTTTACAGCAAAATCGCCAGCGAACAAGGCCATTTTGATGTGGCCGACGTGCTCCATGGGGTCTGCGACAAGCTCGTGCGCCGCCATCCCCACATTTATGGCGACGTCCACGCCGACGATGCCGACGCGGTCAAAGCGAATTGGGAGGCGATCAAGCTCGCCGAAAAGTCAGGCAAGCCCGAGCGGCAATCGGTGCTCGACGGGGTGCCCAAAGCGCTTCCGGCCTTGGTCAAGTCCTACCGAATGCAAGACAAAGTGCGCGGCGTGGGCTTCGACTGGCCCGCTATCGACGGCGTGTGGGCCAAGGTTGAAGAAGAACTCGACGAACTGCGCACCGCCCCAAGCGAAGCGGCGGCCGAAGAAGAGTTTGGCGACCTGCTCTTTGCTTTGGTGAACTACGCCCGCCACCGCGGCTGGGACCCCGAGCAATCCTTGGCGCAGGCCAACGACAAGTTCCTGAAGCGGTTCAAAGCCATGGAGGCCCTGCTGGCCGCCCGCGGCGAACCCAACGCCAAACAAAGCCTCGAGGTTTGGGATGCCCTTTGGAATCAGGTAAAACGGAACGAGAATTGATTTGGGCTTAACGTGGCGTTCACGAACGATCGCCATCTTGCTAAGGCCAAACCATGAAAACCGTTTACCTCGTTCGCCACGCCAAAAGCTCGTGGGAATACCTCGAGCTTCCCGACATGGACCGCCCCCTCAAAGGCCGCGGCATTCGCGACGCCCATCTGATGGCGGGCTGGCTTTCAGACTACGTGGACCGCGCTCCGGTGCTCTACACCTCTCCGGCGACGCGCACCCTCCACACCGCCATGATTTTCGCGCGCACGCTGGGTATTCCGCTCGACCAGGTGCGCATGGCTGACCCACTTTACGCGGCCTCCCACGACCAAATTGCGGGCTTTTTAAGCACACTCCCCGACGAGCTCGAGGCCGTCATGCTCTTTGGCCACAACCCGGGAATGAGCGAATTCATCTCCGATGCCGTGCCCGGATTTACCGAAAACGTGCCCACTGCCGGAGTGGCGGTGCTCGAGTTTGAAACTTCTTCGTGGAACAGCTTGCAGGGAGGGGCAGAACTTCGGTACTTTGATTTTCCGAAAAACCTCAAGTAATACTTTTATAATATGGGCAAAATGAGCGATTTGCGTTCGCGATTTGTGAATCGTGACCTCAGCTGGTTGCAGTTTAACGCACGCGTGCTTCAAGAAGCCGAAGACGAGCGCAACCCCTTGATCGAGCGCCTGCGGTTTTTGGGAATTTTTTCGAACAACCTCGACGAGTTTTTTCGGGTGCGCTACGCCACGATTCAGCGCATGTCGGACTCCGACGACGTCAAAAAGGTGAAGGAGACCCTGGGCGGCTGGGACCCCAACGACCTGCTGGCGGCCATTCAGGCCGAGGTGAACGTGCTGAACGACCGCGTTGAAACGACCTACCGCAACCTGATGGTCGAGCTCGAGCGCGAGGGCATCAAAATCATTGACGAGCAAGACCTTACTCAGGGCCAAAAGGACCACATTCGCAAGTTCTACATCGACAAGGTCAGCCCGACCATCTTCGCGATGATCTTGCAGGACCACCTGCCGTTCCCCGAGCTCAACGACGCCTCGATCTACCTGGCGATTCGACTTTGGCCCAAGCTGGGCGGCGAGCCGGTCCTGTCGATGGTCGAGGTTCCGGCCGAAATCCACGGTCGCTTCATCAGCCTGCCCAAGTACGGCAGCAACTACCTGATGTTTCTCGACGACGTGCTGCGCCACAACCTGCAGTACCTGTTCTTTCTCTTTCCGTCGCAGCGCATCGAGGCCTACACCTTCAAGATTTCGCGCGACGCCGAGCTTGACCTGGACCACCACGACGTCAGCAGCACGGTGCTGGACCGTGTGCGGCGCGGACTCGAGGACCGCCAGGTCGGCGACCCGGTGCGCATGGTGTACGACCGCGACATGCCAGCTGACTTCTTGGCCTACCTCATGGGCCGCATCGGCATGCAAAACAGCGACGCGGTGATTGCCGGCGGACGCTACCACAACAAAAAGGACTTGATGCGCTTTCCCAACGTGGGCGGGCCGCATCTCGAGCATCCGCGCCTCGAGCCGTTGCAGCACCCCGACCTCGACATGGAGAAGTCGCTGATGAACGTGGTGCGCCAAAAAGACGTGCTGCTGTTCTTGCCCTACCACAACTTCTTGAGCTTGGTGCGCTTCCTTCGCGAGGCGGCCATTGACTTGTCGGTGACCAAAATCAGCATTACGCTGTACCGCCTTGCGGGCCAGTCGCGCATCGTGTCGGCCCTGATCAACGCGGCCAAAAACGGCAAAAAAGTGCGCGTGGTTATTGAGCTTCAGGCCCGTTTTGACGAAGAAAACAACCTGCACTACCTCGAGAAAATGCGCAAGGAGGGCATCGAAGTCCAAACCGGCGTCGAGGGCCTCAAGGTGCACAGCAAGGTGGTCCACATTGAGCGCACTACGGCCGACGGCGACAAAGAGTACTTCGCCGTGGTGGGCACCGGCAACTTCCACGAGGGGTCGGCCAAGGTGTACACTGACTACCACTTGCTCACGGCCAATCCGGTGATTTGTGCCGACGTGGCGCGCGTATTTGAGTTTCTTTATGAACCCTATAAAGTAATCAAATACAAAGAGTTACTCGTTTCGCCTCACTACAGCCGCAGCGGAATCATCAAGTGCATCGACCGCGAGATTGCCCACGCCAAAAAGGGCAAGAAGGCCGAAATCATCATGAAGTTCAACTCGCTGAGCTCCTACGACATCGGCGAAAAACTCTACGAGGCGAGCAAGGCCGGAGTAAAGGTGCGCCTCATTGTGCGCGGCGTGTGCTGCGTGCGCCCGGGCGTCAAAGGCCTGAGCGAGAACATTCACGTGGTCAGCATCGTCGACCGCTTCTTGGAGCACAGCCGCGTCTACTACTTCGCCAACGACGGCGACCCCAAAATGTACCTGGCGTCGTTTGACATGATGACGCGCAACCTCGACCTGAGGGTAGAGGTGGGGGCTCCAGTCCTCGACCCGCGCATCCAGCGCGAGATTTTGGACCACCTCGAAATCCAGTTTCGCGACAACGTCAAAGCCCGGGTGTACGACGCCGACGGCCGCAGCGTGCACCGCGTGGCGCCGGGTCCGCGCATCCGCAGCCAAATGGAACTGTACGAGTACGTGAAAAAGCAGGCTAAAAAGCGCAAGGCATGAGCATGAAGTACCTGACGCTCGGGGCCATTGACATCGGTTCCAACTCGATTCGGTTGCTGATCAGCCACGTGATTCCGACGCCGACCTACACCTACTACAAAAAGGTTTCGATCACCCGCTTGCCGGTGCGCCTGGGGGGCGACGTGTTTACCGATGGCGAAATCAGCAAAGAGACGGGCTACCGGCTCGTTGACGCGATGCGGGCCTTCGCCGCGATCATGCGCGTGAACGGCGTGACCGACTACCGGGCCTGCGCGACCTCGGCGATGCGCGAAGCCAAGAATTCCGCGCGATGGATTCGCCGGGTGCGCCGGGCCACCGACATTGATATTGAGGTGATTGACGGCGAAGAAGAGGCCAAGCTCGTCTTTCACGCCAAGCTCTTTGACCGCATTCACCCCGAGGAACCCAATCTGTGCTTTGTCGACGTCGGCGGCGGTTCGACCGAGCTGACCTTCTTTCGCGACGGCCAGGCCTTGGCCTCGCGGTCTTTTGCGCTCGGAACCGTGCGCTTGCTGAGCGACGCCGACAGCGAGGCAGTGTGGAGCGACCTGCAAGCATGGCTCGAAGCGGAATGCGCCAAGCTCGACGGCCCTGTGGCCCTGGTGGGCGCGGGCGGAAACATCAACAAAGCCCACAAAATCAGCGGACGCCCCGTCGAAGAACCGCTCAGCAAGCAGTACCTCGACCGATTCAGCAAGCAACTCGAAGCCATGACGACCGACGAGCGCGTGCTGCAGCTCGGGCTCAACCTGGACCGGGCCGACGTGATCGTGCCCGCGCTGCGCATCTACCGACGCGTGCTGCGCTGGACCAACGCCACTTGGGTTTATGTGCCCAAAATCGGCGTGTCTGACGGCATTGTGCGCGAACTCTACCACCGCAAGCACCGAACGCTATGGGAAAATCAGTGAACCTAGTCTATTCACTTGCCGCCGCCGCGCTCCTGGTGGCTTGTGGCGCGCCGAAGGCCGTGATCGCCGACGTCGACCCGTCGAAGACTGCGCGCATCACCCTCACCACGGGAACGCCCGTCGCCGTCCACGACACCGTGTGGATCACGGGCTATAATCCCGAACTCGGCGGCTGGAGCGGCCGCGGCCTGGCGATGACCCGGGTTAACGACTACGAATGGACGGCCCGAGTGGCCACCCGCGACAGCCTGATGGCCTTTAAATTCACCCTCGGAAGCTGGGCCAAGGAGGCCCGACTGACAAGCGGAATGCCGTTTCGCGACGTGTCGGGCTACCGGGGCATGGACACCGCGTTCCACGCCCTCACCTTCGGGCCGGCGGTGCGCACCAACGACGGCCAAGTTACCGGCGTCCTGACGGAGCGCGTGACGCCCATAGACCCCAACGGGCGTTTTCCGCAGCGCCCGATGTGGATTTGGTCGCGCGAAGCCCTCAAGCCGGGCGTGAAGTACGACCTGCTCCTGATGTCCGACGGCCAGAACTGCTTTGATCCGGCCCAGACCAGTTTTGGCGTGGATTGGGCGGTCGACGAGGCCATTGCTCAGCTCGAGGCCGATGGGGCCGTTCCGCCTACGGTGGTCGTGGGCCTGCAGTGCTCGTTTGAGCCCAACGACCAGCGCCGCAAGGAGTACGGCCCGGGCGAAGTTGGTGACGCCTACGCCGAATACCTGATGCACACGGTGCTTCCCGCGGTCAAGGCCGAATTGGCCCACAGCGGCCGCACCTACTTCGCGGGTTCGTCGATGGGCGGAATTTTGGGCTGGCGCCTAATGCACACCTACCCAGACCTGCTCAACGGTATTGTGTCGTTCTCGCCCGCCATTTATGTAGCGACGGGCGGCGGACTCGTCGTCGACGGACTGACTCCCTGGAAGGCCAAAAACTACTTTTGGCCTCAAGGCAAGCGCGCCTACTTCTACAACGGCGGACTCGGACTCGACGGCATGCTTCAGCCCGGAATTGACGAAATGCTGGGCCACCTGCGCCGAATCGGCCGCGTTGAGGGGGTTGATTTTATGTGGCGACTCGATCCGGGTGCCAACCACGACGAGTACGCGTGGCGTCAGCACTTTCCCGAAGCTTACCGCTGGGTAACGAGTAACTAGTTACGGGTTTCTTGTCAATGGCTTCTGGTTTACGTGGCTTGGCACGGTAACCAGAAACAAGTAGCGAGAAGCTGTTTAGCCGCGCACGTAGTTCAGCGGGCAAACCTCGCCGCGCTCCTCGAAGTACTGCCACGCGTCGATTTCGCGCAGGATGTCCTCTACGTGGCGCATCACGGTAAAGAAGTTCACCGACTGGTAGCGCACGATGCCCTGCTTGTCGATCAAAAAGGTTCCGCGCAACGCGATGCGGTCGCCCTCGGCGTGAAGCTGGCCGTCTTCGTCGTAGGCCCACTCGCCGTTGAGCACGTGGTAGTTGTGGGCGATGGTTTTGTTGAGGTCAGCCACAATGGGGTAGGTGATGCCCTTGATTCCGCCTTGAGCTTTGTCGAGGTTGAGCCACGCCTTGTGGGAGGCGTCGGTGTCGGTAGAGCAGGCGATCACCTGCACGTTGCGCTTTTCGAATTCGGCGAGGTTGGCCTGGAACTCGTGCATTTCAATGGGGCAAACCGCGCTGAAATCTTTGGGGTAAAAAAACAGCAAGACGTACTTGTTGCCCTCAAACTGGCTGAGGCTGTAGTCTTTGACGATTTCGCCGCCGTTCACTACGGCGGTTGCAGAGAATTCGGGGGCTTTTTTACCTACGAGAAGCGACATGGGGTGCTATTTAGATTGAGCACCAAAGGTAGTAACGGGTGACCAGTCACTAGTGACCAGTAACTAGTGACCAGTAACTAGTCACTAGTAACTAGTGTCCGTGGCCGGCGTAGCCGCTCAACGCGAAGCCCGCGGCGATGCCCACCAAGACGACCAACCAGGTGCGCAACGGCAGGCGGTGGTCCTTCTGCACCTCAAACAAAATGGTGCTGGATACGTGCAAAAAGATGCCGACGACGAGGCTGCCGACCACCACGTCGACGTGGGGGTGGGGCGGAATCAGCAACCCGGCCGCCGCGCCCATCGGAGCGGCCACGGCGAGCGCTGCCATGGCAATGGCTCCGCGTTGCGCATTAATACCTTGATGCTGAAGCCAGTGGGCCACGAGGGCTGCGATGGGCAGGTTGTGAATGGCGAGCGACACGACGAAGGCCGTCTGGGCGCCCTCGCTCAGTCCAAACAGCGGCACCGCCTCGGCAAACGAGTGAATCCAAAGTCCGAGAAACGCCGGCCAGGGGTTGCCGTGGCCGTGGGTGTGGCCGTGTTCCAGGCCTTTAGACAGGCCGTCGAGCGCGAACTGCAGAAAGTAGCCGATGACGATCCAAAGGCCCCAGGTGCTGCTCGGCACCGATTCGTGGGCACTCGCCTCGGCCAGCTCGGGCATCCACAAAAACACCGTGACGGCGAACAGGAAGGCGCCCGAAAAGGCATTGGTGGTCGAAAGCCAGGTCTTGGGCAGCATCTTGCGGCCCAACCACGCACCAACGACCAGCGGCATCGCTAGGCCTAGAAGCAGCAGCACGTCGTTCATGGCGCTAAAGTACGGCCAACCGCAATGCAGCGCGGGCTGGTGGGCGACCAGGGGCTGCCGTCGTAGTCGCCCAAAAAGCTGAGTTTGGTCAGTCCGGCGGCGGCAAAAAATGCCTCAAAGTCCGCCCGTTCCAGTAGCATGACGCGCTCGCTGAACGCCTCAACGCGGTCGCCGTCGGTGACCTCAATGGTTTTGTGCACAAAGTCCTGATCCAGCCACCGACGCTGGCGAAAGGTGATTCCCTGCAGCTCTTGCACGTCTTCGGCAACGAGGTTGGCGCGCACCTCGGGGGAGTTCAAAAAGTCCACCACCAACACCCCGCCGGGCCGTAGGGCGGCGGCCATGTGTGAAATCGCTTGGCGGTGGGTTTCGCGGTCGTCAAAAAAACCGAAGCTCGTGAACCAATTGACCACGGCGTCGTAGGGCGCGTTGGGCAGGCGGTCGAGCATGCTCCCCACATAAAGTTTGGGGCTTAGCCCGCGCTCTGAGGCAATTGTTTGGGCCTCGTTGATGCGGTGCGCAGCGAGGTCGATGCCCGACACGTCGTAGCCCTGCTCGAGCAGCGGCCACAGGTGGCGACCGCGTCCACAGCCGACGTCGAGAATGCGGGCGCCGGGCTCGAGCTGAAGGTGGCGCACCAGGGTTTGAACCGCCTGCCGGGCCTCCGCTTCGCTTCGGTGGGCATACAATAGGGGGTAGTAGGGCGAGTCAAACCACATGGCGGCAAAAGTAGCGCGTCGCGGGTTAGGCCGTCAGCCAGAGGTTCGAAAGGGCCTTGGCGGCCCCCACGACGGCGGCGGCGAGCACCACCCAGCGCACAGCGGGCTGGGCGGCTGGAATCCGCACCACGTAGCGCGCACCCAGCCAGGCGCCGGCGGCTGAACCGACCGCGAGCCACAGGGCTGCACCCCAGCGCACGTCGCCCAAGAACAGGTACACCAGGGTGGCGGGCACGGCCAGCACCAGCGCCAAGATCAGCTTGATTACGTTGGCGTCGCGCAGCGTCCAGCGTTCCACGAGTACCAGCGCGGCCAGCATCATGATTCCAATGCCCATTTGCACAAAGCCGCCATAAACGCCAATGGCAAAAAACGTGAGCCAGGTGGTCCAGCCGCCGTTTCGGCGCGCTTGGGTCGCGAGCCACTGCGAGGGTTTGGTGAACAGGGTAAAGAGCATCAGCGTCATCACCACGGCGATGCTGGCCTCCATAAAGGCGGGGCTGGCGAGGCTTCCGAGGAGTCCGCCCAAGAGGCTGCCGCCAAAGGTTGGCAGGGCCAGGCGGCGGCTTTCGCGCACCAGGTAGCGCTTGCGTGCGGACTTGCGCACACTGAACACCGCGGTCAAGGTTTGGGCCATCACGCCGACGCGGTTGGTGGCGTTGGCCACGGCCCCGTTAAGGCCCGAACCCAGCAGCAGCGTGAGGGTAATGGCCGAGCCGTTCCCGGCCAAGGTGTTCACGACCCCGGCGAGGAGTCCGCCGGCGAAAAAAAGGAGGCCGTTGACCATGGCGGCAAAGGTAGGGACAGGTAAATCCTAGTGGGAAGCATCCTTCAGTGCGGAACGGTGGTGAAATGATTGATTTCTATCACGTTTAACATTTAAGGTTGACATAAATTGTACTTCAATACATTGCTTAGCCACTGGTACGTGCGAGGAACTTGCCAAACTGGATGGAATATTAGCGCAAGGGCTATATATTGAGGTGTATTATGATTCTAATGACAACGTCGTAAATCGGGCAAAGGTCTATCGAAAGTGAAGCGCAGTGCATTCATAGTGTTTGCTTTAGTTCATTTCTTGAGCTACGGTCAAAATTCCATAGACAAATGGGTTTTTGGCCGTGGCCAAGTCATGGATTTTACGACGGTGCCGCCTTCGTTTTCCACGACGTCGTGGTCGCCAAATACCAATGTTAATGGCGCGATGGATGGCAACTCATCGAGCGCATACTACAATAAAGACGGAGAGTTGTTGATCTATTTTTTGAACGGTAAATACTACGATTCTAGTGGGGCGGTATTATCAGGGGGTATGGTGCCGAACTACTACAGCAATGTCGAAGCAGGAGATCGCTATCCAGTTAAAAATTCGTGCTTTCTAAAGTCGTTTAATAGCGATACCATCTACCATTATTATCACTTTCAGTCCCCATCAACAATGGTTTTAAACGGCGGATACTCGTTTTTTAACAGTATCAAACTGAACAGGCTTTTTTTTAATGGTAACCAGTGGTTGATACAGGATTTGGATACTCTGAGTGCATTAGGGAATTCCGGTTATGATTATTGCTCGGTTCCCGTAGTGAGTGAGTTGGCTTTTACGAATCAAATATTATTGGCCCACTGGAGGACGGGAGCCTATTATGACGTCAAAATGCTTGAAATAACGAATCAAGGATTTAAAACACCCCTTGCAACTTCCGTACACGTTCAATTTAACAAGCAATTGGATTCGCTTTATGCATTGCGCGTGCTTCATTTTTCTCCGTTAACGCAGAAAATCATTGGTTTGACATCATTCAATTTACCTCGACATTACTGGAGATTTTATACATGGCATAATATGGGAGGCGCGAACTATGTTAAAGATCCTTTGACCTTTCCATTAGTTTTCCCCGAGCGGTTTGATACTACTGCGTATCAAAGAATTCAAGTTATTAAATCCACCCTATCTAACGACGGGAGGTATCTTTTTTGCTTAACACGAGAAATGGGCGACCCTGCCAACTTTGTGTTGCCCGTAAACTCTTCGCACCTATTTCGCTACGATTTATTGAGTGCCGATAGCTTGGAATTCGTGTTGAATGCTCGAGAGATTAGGTTAGATACTGTTGTTCCCTGGTATAAAATTAGTGATTTACAGGTAGGACCAGATAATCATTTGTACTTCAATATTGGTGAAAGCCAACAGTTCAGTAATTACAGTTGTCGCCGTATCTCAAGAGTGTTAAACGCCTGTGAGCCCGACACTTCGCTCATTTCAGTGCAATTGAATTTCGCGACACGGCCTCCGTATTCCGTTTACCATTCTTTTCCTAGCTTGTCTTCGGCTCAAACGCTGCCCCGTCCGTTTCAGTTGATCACGAATTGCTCTGATTCAGTGCGGTTTCAGTTTAATCTGAAGAATGTGCCCGACAGCGTGTGGTGGGATTTTGGTGCACCGGTCTTGGGAGCTCAAAACCACAGCGACGTAATGCACCCTTGGGTGCGATACCCTGGCGGCGGCACATTTTACGTTTCGGTAGAACTGTGGCTGCGCGGGCAGTTGCTCCGCACGATGGGCGACACGATTGAAGTAAATCCCTCGCCGCATGTGTCTTTGCCAAACGACACGCTTTTGTGCCGGGGCCAGGGCCTCACCCTCGATGCGCGTCAGGGATTTGCAGCAAACTACCTCTGGAGCACCGGCAGCACCGACTCCACGCTGGTGGCGTCTCAGACCGGGACCTACTGGGTACAAGTCCAAAACGACTGCGGCACGGTGCGCGATACGTTTAATCTTGTAGTGATTGACCCGCCTCAAGCCCAACTGCGCGACACCGTACTGTGCGACGAATGGACCTACGTGCTGCAGGTTTACGCGGATTCAGCTAATTACCTATGGAGTACGGGCGACACCCTTCCGAGCATCATGCCCAAGACCAGCAATACCTACTGGGTCGAAATCACCAACCCCTGCGGACAAATTCGCGACCAAGCCGAGATCGAGGTGCGACGATGCATGTGCAATGTGTGGATTCCCAGTGCCTTCACGCCCAATGGCGACGGGGTAAATGAATCGTTTGAAATCAAAGCGGAGTGCCGCGATTTTGAGTTCACTTTAGATGTGTTTGACCGCTGGGGAAACCACGTGTACCGCCAAACGCAATTAGATGCCCCATGGAATGGAACCTTCAACGGTCAGCCGGTACCTAATGGGGTTTATACGTACCGTATTCAGTACTGGGGGCGGGAGCCTGGGGGGCTGCGCTGGAGGGATTTGATGGGAACAGTGATCGTGCAATGAGAATAATTGCGGATTTAGGTGTATCTTATACTACGCAATCCTCAAGCAGTGAATCTATCGCGACTAACTCATCTGAAAATACGATGACCTCTTTACGCACATCTGAAGGATCAGGTCGTGTAGAGAACACGCTTGCTATTAACATAATGAATATTATAGGCCGGCCCACTTCAGATACACTTAAGTCACTGCATTTCAACACGATGACTCTTGAACAGGCGTATCCAGATGGTGGCGGTGCCATAGGTGAAGAAATGCCCCAAATAGGCGAAGATCCAGGCGGCTACCCTGGTCAAGAACGCATCCTTTACTGGTACCACCCCGACTATATTCAGAATGTGGACTTGGTCACCGACCTCGACGGCGAAGCCTACGAACTCTTCCTCTACAACCCCTGGGGAGAACAACTGCACCACTGGTCCAGCAACAGCAGCTCGTGGACCTCACCCTACCGATTTAACGCCAAAGAAGTAGACCCCGAAACCGGACTGGCCTACTACGGTGCGCGGTATTACCAAAGTAAACTTGGGGTCTGGTTGAGTGTGGATCCACAAGCTCATGATAGAATTTGGTTAACTCCTTACCAGTTTGTACAAAATAACCCTCTCCTGAGGATTGATCCTAATGGAAAATTGGATTGGAAACCAGGCCTAGACGAAACAGGTTCTCCAACGTACACAGCTGAGACAGGGGATAATGCCAATACCCTTGCAGATCAATATAATATTTCAATATCTCAAGCCAATCAGATTATTGGTAATACACCAGTTGTTCCGGGTCAAACAGTAATTAATGGAGACAAGGTTAAAAAAGTAACCGGTTCATCAATTTTACGCTTGGATTTGATGTCATCAAACACGACAGAACAGCAAATAATTGATCAATTTATTTTTGCTGTTGATTACAGTAAATCTAAGGGCCAAAGTGGATTTTATTCAACAGCATACTTTTATAATACTCAATATAAGAGCTTAGTAACTGCTAGTGGCGCTATAAAGGTTAATGATGAGTATTTGGAACTTGAAATTCAATTACCACTGTATAGATCAGCTACATTTGATGGAACGAGTAGTGCGACATTTTTGGGCAATTCTGCAAATAATATTCGTTTAACTACTGGGAATCGTTTCCCAAAAACATCAATAATTGAATTTGACTTATTTCACCCAAACACTAAAAATAGGTACTTTAATTATCAGATTCTTTCCCCAAGTTCAAGTAGCTACAAACTTTATGATCGATTAAAATGAGGCTCTCAATATTCGTAGTTTTGTTATTACATACTTTTACAAGTATATCGGGACAGAATCAATTAAAATTTTCATTAAAGGATTGCATTTTGGATCGCACAACTACTAACTTTATGAAAGTTTATTCGAGCGATACAATAAAAAATGTCATTGAATTATATGAGGCTTTTGAACGTGAAATGATAAATGCTGAAATTTTAAACAACAATTCTAAAAAAGGATACATTAAACTATTAAATAATTTTGCTTCATTTGATTTCTCACAATGTGAATTTATTCAGACTCATTCCTTTTTAGGGGCAATGTTTGTTGTTCCAGTGCTTAATGACTGTGAAATTGAACTCATTAATAATGAGAATAGAAATTATAGAGAAGTTCTAATATTAAATCAATTACAGGCCACTGGATACGATGAAAAGACTGTTTTAAAGTATGTTAAGAAAAGACAAAAAAGAGATTTTTTGAATATTGAATTTCGCTCGGGAACAATAGCACTATTGATGTTTAAAATTCATCATGGGCATTCGATAAATGGATTCAGATGATGGTCTAAAGCATCAACATAATGAATATTATAGGCCGCCCCACCTCAGACACGCTTAAGTCACTGCAATTCAACACGATGACTCTTGAGCAGGCGTATCCAAATGGTGGCGGTGCCATAGGTGGAGAAATGCCCCAAATAGGCGAAGATCCAGGCGGCTACCCTAGTCAACCACGCA
>JACCDZ010633039.1_pt1 | contig 13251 bp, 12 predicted proteins | sample 7449551 | NCBI WGS metagenome assembly JACCDZ01 (sample SAMN15323452, study PRJNA562643) | freshwater metagenome | isolation source: river surface water | place: USA:Blue River Watershed | collected 2017-08-18
AACCCTGCCAAATTGTCACGGGCAGCGATGGTGTAACTTCAATTGTCACGGAAGGATTGGAGCCGGGCACAGTCGCTGTAAACGGTGATTGGGGTAGATTTTTTAATGACTGGCTTGGGCGTTGCGGAACGCTTGGAGGAGCAGTAGGAAGCAACCGTGACCATCGACCTCAAATCAAACAAGACTTTCAGGAGTTTTTTTCGAAAATGTAAATCAATTCATGATGAATTGATTGTGGGCCTCAGCAGTCACTCACTCCGGCGTCATTTTTTTTGACGCTTGCCTACCCCGGACAACCTCGATCCGGTGGCGAATCCGCATCCATGCATGGGTCTCATGGCTGTCACGTAAGAAACATAAATACCCACTTGATTGCTTTGTTTGACATGCAATTGAAATAATTGGCAGGTAACTTAGTCAGATGCAAGCTAATCACGCCAACAATTCCGAGCCCAATGTCAACGAACTGTACTTTGATGTTCTACGCAACATGTATTTTGGCAGCTTGATCTACTGGGGCAATGCGATGCTACAAGGTCACAAGGCGATGTGGCTTGGCTTGAGCAGTCTCGAAGCGGATCAGCTGCGCAGTCGAGACCAGCAAGATTGAGCGACCCACATGCGCTATTGCTGACATTGTGGCCTGCGGTGCAGGCATCTTAAAGTTAGCCACAAAGCTGTCACTTGAAAGTCATGATCTGTCCTAGCAAGTGCTTGAATAGATTGGCTTTTCTGGTGCTCAAATAATGGTAGTTGTCATGAAGGCCCCATTTCATGCGCTTGTTCGCTGAGCGGTGCCAAGATTTCAACAAAGTTATCCACAGAAATTGTGATCTCCGGCGGCCAATGAGCACTTGACCTGAGGGCTAGACTGCAAAGATGGAGTCAAACTGAAGGGGCATGCCCCGCTCAAGCGTCAATTTTTTTTACGCTTGCCTACCCCGGGCAACCTCGATCCGGTGGCGAATCCGCATCCCCGCACGGTCCGAAAAAGTGTTCTACGTCTGTCCTATGACGCTGGCACAGCAAAGCTACAGCCCAGCTAGGGTCGGCAGGGCGGGGTGATCTTTGCCTCAGTAATTTGCTTTCTAATTAATATTGCAAATTATTCTTGCTGCCTTGTGCTGCTTCGCGAAAGGCCTTAGTGATGAGCCCCGTGGTCGTACTGGCAAAGTAGCGAGCACCCCAAGACGCATAACGGTTTTCCTCTTCGGGCGTCAAAGCCAAAATGCCAGGGCATTTACCAGCTGCGGCAACGGCTTTCAGCGTGCTTTCAATTGCCGCTTGGACCGAAGGCTCGCTCCAACGGTTCTCGCACCCCATGCTGTGCGCCAAATCATTGGGGCCGATAAAAACGCTGTCAACGCCAGGCACTGCGGCAATCGCAGCGGCATTGGCCACGGCCTGCGGCGTCTCGATCATCACGATCAAAGCAATTCCATCGTTGCTGCGTTGCGTATGACTGGGCCCACCAAACGCACCATATCCGGCGGCGCGACTGCTGAAAGCGCTGCCTCTGGCACCCCGAATGCCTGTGCCGTCGGGTGGCAAGGGGTATTTGACGCGTTGCACCAAAGCCGCAGCATGTTCTGCAGTGTTGACCATTGGGATTTTCAAGGCACCGGCCCCCGCATCCAGGATGCGGGGGATGTCATGCTCCAAGCATCGCACAGCCATGGGAATACCACTGGCCAGGCCTGCACGCAGCATGTTTTCGGTCACTTCAAGGCCTGCAATGCCGTGTTCGTTGTCCAGCACCACGAAGTCAAACCCTGCAAAGGCGCACATTTCGACAATCGCAGGTGAGGCCAGCCCATTGAAAACCCCTCGCAAGGTTTTGCCGCTGTGCAGCGCCTCTTTCAAGCGGGTGTCCAGTGGGTGAATTCCATGTTGTGTCATTACCATAGCTCCTTGGATGCCATGGATGCGCCTTCGGCCATGGACTTGAGTTTTGCGAAACCAATAGAGGGATGAATGGCGCCATACCCAGCGAAGGTGCCAAAGCCACAGTCTGTCCCTGCCATTACTCTTTCGCGCCCGACAATGTTGGCGTAAGTCAACAGCCTCTGCGCAACCAAGCGCGGATGCTCAATGAAGTTGTTCACAGAGTCCAGAACGCCGGGGCAAAGAATTTTGTTCTCCGGCAATTGGCCTTTTTTCTGGGCCTCCGCCCAGACCTCCCATTCATGGGCATGGCGGGGGTTGGCGCCCTCAAACAAAATGGTGGCCGGCTTGGCTTTGCAAACCAGGCCAATGATGCGCTTAAGTTCAATGTCATGGTGATGAGGCCCCTCGTAATTGCCCCAGCAAATGTGCATACGCACGCGCTCTGCGGGAACATTTCGCAGCGCATGGTTCAGGGCTTCAACCTGTTGCTCGGCAGCCGTCATGAATTCTGCGTCACTGGCGTCACGAAAACGGATGTGCCTGCCCATCGCCAAGTCAGGGGCATCAATTTGCAAGTCCAAACCAGAAGCCACAATCGCCTCGTATTCCGTTGCCATGGCATCCGCCAAGGCACCCAGGTATTTTTCGTGATTGGCGTAAAACTGATTCGGCTGAAAAACGGCGATCACCCCGGGAGAGGCGCTGTTCATGAAGCCTCGCTCAACGCCTGAAGCGCGGCAAGCAGCTTTCAGATTGTCAATGTCCTTGTGCAGGCCACTCAAGTCTTTGACGGCAATCGGCCCAGTGCAAATAGGCCTGTGGTATTTTGGCGTAGCGCCTAATTTGGCAAGACGCTCCTTGAAGTCGGGAAAATCGTCCAGGTCTTTGGGGGTGGCGCGCGGCATTTCGCCAATTTCGAAGCCCGTCAGCCGATGGCGAATGTAGGTGGCGTAGCTGATTTTGCTCATTTCTCCGTCGCTCACGACGTCGACGCCGGCAGCCTTCTGCTTGGCAACCACGTTCAGCACCTCTGCTTGCATGAGCGCGTCGAACTTCTCTTCGCTGTAATTAAGGCCGCTGTCTTGGGCGAACAATTGCGCCACGACAGCCTCGGGCCTGGGCAGGCTGCCCACCAGTGTCGTCAATATGCGGTTGGTGTTTTTCATCGTTGTGACCTGTCAGTAAATCGTTTCATGGCGACATACCCATTGGCATCCATTGCGTAGCCTGCACAGCCTGCGGCATCTGTCACTTCGGAGGACCATTGGATTCTTTTGCGCGCATCACCTGGCGTCATCACCAGCACAGTGGCCGCATGGTCACCCACGTTGCGCATGCACCGCCAGACCTCGCCAGGCATCGCAAAGCTGTCCCAGGCGTCTGGGTGTCCATGCGCAACGCACAGGGGATCCGCTGCGATCATCTGGGTTGTCGCTTGCATTTCAGGTGCGACATGAATGGCCAACGACCCCTGATAGACAGACAGCACCTGTTTTTCTTTCAGGGCATGAGCTGATACGTGCCCCCCCGCAGGTATTCTTAGCCATTCGATGGAGAACCCATGAGCATTGTGAATCGGCGCGCTGTGGGTCCTTGACTCACTCATGCCCAGGCCAATCACAGGGGCCATTTGCGCGCCGCCATCACCAGCGATAGCGCACAACAGAGCGTCAGATTGCCAGTCCAAATCTGAATGGCGCACCACGCGTTGCCGCATTGCCTCGATCGGCCAGTGCTTCAACTGGCTGATTTCAGCGTTTGTCATCGGCTGCAGGCGCTTCATTGCGTTGGCATCCCAACGTTGCCCAGAGTTTTCGTCAACGATCCGGTAATCCTCGGTCAAGTGAACGCCTTGTGAGCGAGCGGCTTCCAGTGTTTGCGGCCCCCACAAAATACCGCCGGTGTCATCTTGGCCCAGGGCCGTGAACATGAAACCCTCATCCTCTCCCACATTTTGAAAGCCACGGTAAATCCAGGTGGGGACACTCGCAATGTCACCAGGGCCAAGGCGCAGCTTCAATGGGTCTGGATTGAAACCCCACTGAAGGTCCCATTGGCCCTTGGTACACATGAAAACTTCTGCAGTGAAATGCATGTGAGGTGGGTTTGTTTTTCCAGGCGGCATGGCAACGCCCCCGACCTGAAACCCGTGTTTTTCACGCAAGCTAACAGGCTGGTTAGGGTTTTGGGAGACACCGGGCCCGATCAAAGCGTAATTTTTTTTGGGCGAACACTCAGGAATGCAGTAATCGATGAAAGCCTCGGTGGAGTATCGAAGGCTTGAGAACGGTATGAACCGGTCTTTTAATGGAGAAAGCGTCATTATGGGTTTCTTTATGAGTTGGTTTACGGTCTGCGGCATCAGCGGCCTTGAGTTGATCGGATTCGCTCCCCGGATGCAGGGTCAAACCAGTAAAGGTCCGATGCGTCAAACCGCACGCCTACATGGTCGCCGAACTTGAGCCGAATGTTTTTATCACCTTTGACGGCAATGCTTTGCGTGCCAAATTTAAATGTGATCATCGTGGCGTCCCCCAGCAACTCGAAGGCATAGACCTCCGCCGTGAAGGCGGCATCCGGCCCTGAGGTCAGTTGCATGTCCTCCGCGCGCAGCCCCAGGGTCAGAGGGCCATGCCTTGGGGGCACGACCGATATGCGCAAACCATTTTGAGTTTCGACATCCGCGGTGTGCGCGATGACATCCAACAGGTTCATCGCCGGGCTGCCAATAAAGCCGGCCACATAAAGATTGACGGGGTCGCTGTAAATGACATCTGGAGGGGCCAATTGCATGATCACGCCATCCTTCATGATCGCCACACGGTTAGCCAAAGTCATGGCCTCGACTTGGTCATGGGTCACATAAATGGTGGTGACTTGTAGCTCATAGGCCAAGTGCTTGATCTCCGCGCGCATGGCCACGCGAAGCTTTGCGTCCAGGTTGCTCAATGGCTCATCCATCAAGAACACTTTAGGCTTGCGAACGATGCTGCGGGCCAGGGCAACGCGCTGTCGCTGCCCGCCTGAGAGCTCCCTGGGCAATCGGTGCAGGTACGGGCCAAGACCCACCCTTTCCGCCGCCTTCATCACACCGGCTTCGCGCTGCGACGCGCTGAAACCACGAAGCTTCAGCGGGTAGCCAATATTTTCCCCAACGGTCATGTGAGGGTACAGGCCGTAATTTTGAAAAACCATGGCCACGTCACGCTGCTGGGTTGGCACCTCATTGATTCGATTGCCATCAAAACAGATTTCGCCGTAGGTGGCCTGTTCCAGCCCCGCGACCATCCGCATCGTGGTGGTTTTTCCGCAGCCTGAGGGGCCGAGTAACACCAAGAATTCCTTGTCCTCAATGTCCAGGTTCAAATCTCGCACCACATGCGTGGCGCCAAAGACTTTGTGAAGTCCGCGAAGTGAAATTTGAGTCATGCGTATATGCGTAAAAAAATCTAACGGACAGCGCCAGCCGTCAGGCTCTTGATAAATTGTTTTTGCACCAACAACGATATAAGAAACATGGGCGCCGTGATGAGAATGCCACCCGCGGCCATCAGCTCCCACAGGTCACCCCGCTCGGTTCTGAAGCTGATCAGGCCAATCGGCAATGTGAGGGCATCTTGCTTGCCAATGATCAACGCAAAAAGAAATTCGTTCCAGGTCAGCGTGAAGCTGAAAACTGCCGCGGTGATGATCCCGGGCAGGGCAGCTGGAACCACGATTTCCCAGATGACTCGCATGCGATGCGCCCCGTCGACCATCGCAGACTCCTCGATTTCGAGAGGGACGGCATCAATGAACCCCTTCATCATCCACACGGCGTAAGGCAGCACGATGGACATATTGACCAAGACCAACGCCGATCGGGTGTCTAGCATACCGAGTTGCTTGAACATCAGAAAATAAGGAAGGACAATGACTGCCGCGGGGATGAACTGCGAGGCAATCACGAAAAGAAAAATAGTTTTTTTGAAGCGGAAGTCAAATCGAGAGAATGCATATGCCGCCATGGTGGCCATGGGAATGGCAAGCAACACGGTGCCTCCTGCTACGGCGAAGCTGTTCAAAATTTTGCCGCCTAAATTCCAAGGGTGCTCAAAGATGGTTTGGAGATTTTCAAGCGTTGGCGTGAAATAAAAGGCTGTTTCCAGGGCGTAAACGTCACGCGGAAGCTTGAAGGCGGTCAGGAATAGCCAGGAAATAGGCAGCAGAATGGTGCAAATACCGATGAACACCATCATTTGCGACAACCAAAGACGAAGGTGGCCAGACGCATTGGCCATATGACCTGGCACCCATGCCTGGTCATTCATGGGTTGGGTTGCCGACTTCATTTGGACCGGTCTTTTGCAAATACCAGCCGCAGGTAAAAACCGGCCATCACCATAAGCACCGCCGTCAAAACATAGGCAGACGCAGCGGCATAGCCCATGTCGTAGTAATTGAAGCCTTGCTCATAAACAAAAAAGGCGAGTGTCTTGGTGGAATTGCCAGGCCCTCCATTGGTGAGCGTATAGATGGTGTCAAAAGCCTTCAGTGCAAAAACGGCTTTCAGGACCGTGACAACGCCGATGACTGGCAGCAACTGTGGCAAGGTGATGTCACGGAAAATTCGCCAACTGTTTGCCCCATCAATTCGGGCCGCCTCGATGGTGTCGGCAGGAATCGAGGCCAAGCCCCCCAGCATGACCAAGGTCATGTAGGGCGCCCAATGCCAAACGTCAGAGGCGATGATGGCGGCCATTGAAAGTGTGGCTTCTGCAAGCCACACCGTGTCCTTCAGGGACGGGATCAACCAGCCAGCCACATGGGCAACAACACCGTACTCGGCATTCAAAAAAAAGCGAAATGAAATACCAATCAGGGCCGGGCTCATGACAAATGGCAGTATCAACAATGTACGAGCCAGCGAATTCAAACGGCCGGCCCTGTGCAGCAACAAAGCGCCGGACAACGAGGCCAGCACCGTGACCCCTACATCGGCAGTGACAAAAATGCCCGTCACATAAACCGCCTCCCAAAAGTCAGGGTCATCAGTGAAGAGGTTGATGTAATTGGACAGCCCCACGAACTCGCCCGCCAAAGGGCTGCGCGCTAATTTCCAATCCCTGAAACTCAGCAGCAAAGCGTAACCCAGAGGGAAAATAGCCATGGCCCCCACAAACAGCAGCGCGGGGGCCAACAGCAACCAATGAACGGGCAGGCGCATCACCCGCGCATGGCCCTGCGCACGCGCGCGGCAGCATCGTCCAAAGCGGATTTGACTTGCGTCTTCCCAGAAGCCAGCTCGCTGATACTGGCCTCCAATATGTCACTGACTTGCGGCCACTGCGCAAACAAAGGCGTGCCTTTCGCGCCCTTGAGCGCCTGTGCGCCAAAGACATGCATGCCGTGGTAGCGCAGGTTCACGTCTGGATCGATGAGGTTTTTCGTTTGCATGGCCACCACCTCGTTCATGCTCTTGTCGAGGAGCACGCTGCGCTCTATTTCAGGGTTGGACAGCCAGGTCAGAAACTCCATGGCAGCCGCTTTCTTTTTCGAGTTTTTGTTGATGCCATAAAACCAGGTGTTGGTGTATGTCGTATTGGGTTTGCCGGGCATGCTCGGCAACGGGGCAAATGCCACCTGCTCGGGCTTCAGCGTGGAGACTTTGGGGTCCACCAGGCTGGCATAGCGCCACCACCAAACGGGCACCATCGCGCTTTTGCCCTGGGCCACCGAATTGACCGCATCTGTTTCATTGAATGATGCCGAAGCGGACGGAGCAGCCTTGTGCTTGAGCAAGACGTCAATATAGGCTTGCGTGGCGGCGACGCCAGCGGGGCTGTTGAACGCTGGCTGGCCCTTCGCATCCAGCAAATCACCGCCTGCACCCCAAAGGTAATTGAACCAAATCATCAAGTTTTGACCTGCCGTCTTGCCGTAGTACATGGCAACGCCTGACAGGTCTGTCTTGGACGAGATCAATTTACCGTGCTCGACCATTTCGTCCCACGTGTTTGGGGCCTTGATGCCTAGTTTGTCAAAAATATCTTTTCGGTAAAACATCAGTTGAACGTGGCCTCTGATGGGAAATCCCAGGATGTTCTTACCTTGCCCGTTGCCGTCGCGGGAGGCGCGCAGGTGGGCGTACGGGTAGCGCGACTCCATGTCAATTTTCTTTTCCGCCAGCATGCTGTTCAGGGGCTCGAACAAGTTGTACAGGGAAGGACCCCAAACATCCATGGCACTCAAGACATCGTATTGAGAGCTTTGCCCGACCAGCTCTGCGGTGAGTTTCTCCCGGGTGTTAGCAAAAGGAACATATTGGTATTTCACCTTGATGCCGGTGAGGGCTTCAAACTCTGACAGTTTGGCTTCGTGGGCCTTGAATTGTGGGGCCACCACGGTCAATAAATTGATTTCAGTGCCAGCATAAGGCTTGCCAGGCTGCAGCGAGCCCATCCCTTGCGCTAGGGCCCAACTGGGGATACCACTGCTCAGACCCGCTGCTGTCGCTTGGAGTATTTCTCGCCGTTTCATGTGTTTGTCTCCTGTGAGCTGAATTCGAATTCAATAAAGCAAATCTTTTCTAAAGTCATTACACTGAAAAAAAGTATTTCCATCAATGAAATATCGGGAATACCCTGCAATGAATTCGATTTCACTATGAGACGCAAACTAAACGCACCGACTTCCTATGATGTGGCACGTCATGCGGGCGTTTCACAAGCCGTGGTATCGCGCGCATTTCAAGTCGACTCTCCGATCTCCGCAAAATCGCGGGCGAGGGTCTTATCATCGGCTCAAACACTGGGCTATCAACCCAATGCGGTTGCTCGCAGTTTGATTACCAAGCGTTCTGGCCTTGCAGCCGTTGTTTTGACAGAGGCCACTCAACGCGACACCCCCGAGGTACTGATTAACCTGTCGCAATCCTTGCTAAAACAGGGATTTCAGCCACTCCTGTTTTCATGTGAGCACGAAAGCCAATCGAGCGGCGCTCTGGAGAAGGCCCTTGCATTCGGCGTAGATGGCATCATCTCATGTGTTAGCTTGCCTGAAGAGGACTTATCCCGAGCCCATTTGTGGCAACGCCCGGTGGTCTTGTTCAACAGGGATAGCTCCAATCCCTTGGTGTTGAGTGTTGCATGTGACCACGTCAATGCATCCAGATTATTAGCGTCGCGTCTATTTGCGGCAGGACATCGCCGATTTGCGGTCGTGACAGGCCCTTCTGACGCCCCAGTTTCAAACCTACGAATCCAAAGCTTTGTCCAACGCCTTCAAGAACTGGGAATTTACAGTGTTCAAACATTTGAAGGCGATTACCACTACGAATCAGGGCACGAAGCAGGCATTCATTTACTTGGATCTTCGCGAAAAAAACGACTTGAAAAAAACGTGGAAGTTATTTTTTGTGCCAATGATGCGATGGCCTTAGGTGTATTAGATGCCGCTCGCTTTGCATTGATGATGCGCGTTCCATTGGATGTATCAGTCTTAGGGTTCGATGACATACCAGCAGGTCGCCGACCCGCATATCTACTCACAACAGTTCGACAACCCACTCAAGAAATGGCAAGTGAAGCAGCAAGGCTATTACGGACAAGCGTCGATGAGCGAGTGATTATGACAAGGCAGTTTCTTTTACCAGCCACCATCATTGAGCGCAGTTCAGCACAGATGCTGCCTGATGCATCGCCATCTGATTTGTGTGACTTCTGACAGAGTCTGCAAACTTGTGTTGTTGTGCTAGCAGTTGGCGTTTTGTTTTCATATGTAAAGGCTTGTGTGTATTTCGCAAAAGCGTGTGTTGGGCAGCGTAATTTCGGGCCTGTGTCCCGAATAACCGGACGGAATTACAAGCGTCAATTTTCTTGACGCTTGAGACCCCCCCTGCACGGTCCGAAAAAGTGTTCTATGTCAGTCCTAAGACGGGCAGCAGCAAATCAATAGACCATCCAGGGTCGGGATGGTGACTTACTTTCCTTATTTCAGTAGGCCACCTACTGGAAAACTTCTGCTATACTTCACCCCCTTGGCCCGGTAGCTCAGTTGGTAGAGCAGCGGATTGAAAATCCGCGTGTCGGTGGTTCGATTCCGCCCCAGGCCACCATATCTACACCGTAGCGTTACTTTTAATGCTACGGTGTTTTCTTTTGTACAGACGTTAAGTCAGTGTGCCCCCACGCTGTACCCACTTAACGCACAAGTGCTGTGACGTTGCTGTGACTGTACGTACACGTAACGCACAACCCCCAACACTACCCCCTCTCACCCCCACGCAACGCAAGCAAGTGCTGTCTGCTTACAGCACAGTCAACCCGCAAGTCGTGTACTTGCGTGATGGCGAACTTGTTGTTTACAGACGCACACGCAGTCTCTTGTATCAATGTCGCTACAAGTTAGCAGATGGCACGTGGTACAGACAAAGCACACGTAAAGCGTCGTTAGAACACGCCGTCGTTGTAGCGTGTGACATATACGACGAAGCAAGATACAGACAACGACTGGGTTTAGCACACCGCACACACACTTACGCACAAATAGCGTCGCTTACGCTGTTAGAACTGCGTAAACAAATAGACGCAAGCAACGGCAAGACTGCGTATCACACGTACGTCAGTTGTATAGAGAAGTACTTTGTGCCGTACTTTGCGGAGCGTAGGTTAGAGGACATAACGCACACAGACATTGTTGAGTTTGAGTTGTGGCGAGATAGGCAAATGACTCGTAAGCCTAAAACGTCAACGCTTAACAACTTTACGAGTGCGTGGAATAGGGTGATTGCTACTGCTGTAGCACAGGGTTACATAAGCGAACGTGTGCCAGTACCCAAGTTAACGACACGTGGGTTAAAGGGTAAGACACGTCCAGCGTTTACGGAACAAGAGATAAACAAGTTACTTGTGTATATGGAAACGTGGCAGAACGCAGGACGTTTAAGTGTGGAACGTGAAATACGACCTTTGCTACGTGACTACGTAGAGTTGTTGTTGTACACGGGAATGAGACACGGCACAGAAGCGATGGGCATATGCTGGAAAGACATAGAGTGGCATACGCACAAGGGCGTTAAGTATCTGCGTGTGTGGGTTAGTGGAAAAACTGGTGGACGTTGGCTGATTGCCAAACACAAAGCGGTAGACGTACTGCGACGCTTACACGCACGGCAAGATGACATAAAGGGCGTGGAGTTTGAAGAACTGCTTAAAACACGTCACCCGCAGTTGCTGTTCCGCTTTAGCAACGGCTATCAACCACAAGACTTGCGTGGGACGTTTAGACGGCTACTGCGTGACTGTGGGCTACTAAACGACGCTGAAGGGCAGACACGCACTCTTTACAGTCTGCGTCACACCTACGCCACGTTAGAACTTTTGAACAACAGCACGGACATACACACTTTGAGTAAGCAGATGGGTAATAGTGCGGGAATGATAGAAAAGCACTACAGCAAGTTGACGGCAACGATGGCGGCTGAAAAGTTGGCGTAAACAGTCTTGTTTGTTATTTGGCGTACATATATGATGCTTAGATTGATAACTGACGCAGAGGAGTCTGTAATGCTGAAAACGATTAAGACGGTTGTTGCTGTAAGTGTTTTATTAATAATGACTGCTTGTAGTGATGGCAGTAGTACAACAACACCAGTGGTACAGCAAACTGCTGAGGGTCTTTGGAATGGAACAGCAACGCCAGGCGGGGCTGTCAAAATGCTTGTACAAGCAGATGGCAAGTTTTATCAGTTTTATGGAACAACGGCACCTATAGGTTTTGCGACTGGTACTTCTCAAGTTGACGCTAACAACGTATTCTCATACAAGACTACGGACGATACCAACGGGGAAAACATAAGCGGTAACAGGAATATATTGCTAAGTGCATCTGCGTCAACTTTTATTCCAAATACAACACTTAACTACACAGTAAGTGGAGGAATGATGAACGCTGCTCCTCGTGTTATCGCACTGACATACGACAGCAGTTACACATCCCCGTTTACGATAGCGAACTTGGTAGGTAACTACAGCGGTGCCACGGTTGGACAAGGAAGTACTTTTTCTATTGATACTAACGGCAACATTACTGGTAATGCGGCAAGATACATAGCAGGTGCATACGAAACAACAGGAACTTGTCCGATAACGGGAACAATCACTGCCAACGCAAGTAAAAGATTTGCTACTGTCAGCATAACTGGTTGTAGTGACTCTGTTAATGGCGAAGGAATAGCACTACTGGTTGGAAGTGGTGTAGGACAGCAGATATACATAGGTTCGACGACAGGTAGGCTCTATACCTTGTATGGTGTCAAACAATAATCTAAACCGGAGTAAAGTAATGGCAACAGTAAACGAAGAACTTGCGGCGGCTGTTAAGGCGGCAGAAGAAGCGGCAAAACGTGTTGAAGAACTGAAGAAAAAAACACGTGAAGCAGATTTAGAAACTGTTAAGACACTGATTAAAACGCACGAGTTTAGCCCAACCGATTTGCGTGGTGTACTTAAAGCAAAGCGTAAGCGTAGCAAGACGGGAACTGCGACAAAGAAGACAACGGGTACGCCCCGCAAAAGCCCAGCCGCTAAAAAGACAAAGAAATAAAACAGAGACAGCGTTAGACGTACAGAACGTCACGCTGTCCTTAATACCTGCTGTTGACAAGCGTGTTGCTGATGTACAGCACGAGAACTACCACGTGCCAACACTTGCCTACGGTCAACGTGTATTGATACAAAAAGATAGATACGTTAAGCAAGGAACAGACTACGCTTACACGGAAGAAGACTACGTTGACGGACGTGTAGAAGAAACATATGAAGTGCCAAGCGTAACGCTACGCACGATAATTGAAGCAAAACAAGTCACGCGACTTACTAAACTAAATGCGTTGCTAAAACAGTTGGTTGCTGGCAAGACTGCGACGGTGGCAAAGATGCGGTCTGTGTTGACTACAGAGCAGTATGACGCTTATGTACAAAGTTTGGCAAGCGAACAACACAACAGCGAAATAACGTATGGCAATGGTATGCCAGACGAGTTACGTGGGTACAACCGTAAACTAAAAGCGGCAGACTTCCAACAAGCAAAGTACGAAAAGATGTCTGGTTTAGCAAGTACTGGACGAGCAAAGTACAAGCAGGGCACAGTTGCTAAAGCGTTAGACAAAGCAGAGAGTTTGTACGAGGATGCGTTAGAGCGACTTGATGAAATATGGGGAACAGCATCGCCAGCAGAGTTGTATGAGTTACAAAACTGGATGGATAGAGACATTGATTTTGACGCAGGACACGACAGAACTATCGGCGTTTGCGTTGACAGTATTCCGCGTGTTAAGGGAAGCAAAAGCCCGCGTGCGTTAGATAGTGGATTGCCAAAGTTAAG
>JACCDZ011156160.1_pt1 | contig 13250 bp, 7 predicted proteins | sample 7449551 | NCBI WGS metagenome assembly JACCDZ01 (sample SAMN15323452, study PRJNA562643) | freshwater metagenome | isolation source: river surface water | place: USA:Blue River Watershed | collected 2017-08-18
CGGCTTGCGAGTGCGCTGCAGAAATTTGCGTTCGGATACGTGCTTGTCCTTTGGCTACAACTGGATAGAAGAACCCAATGGCATAAACGCCTTCCTCCAACAACATATCTGCAAATTTTTGCGACAACGCTGCGTCGTACAACATAATCGGAACAATCGGAGAATCGCCTGGTTTGATGTCGAATCCAGCAGCGATGATACGCTCTTTGAAGTATGCGGTATTTGCCTCCAATTTGTCTCTTAATTCAGTCGTTGAACTTAAAATATCAAACACTTTGATCGATGCACCAACAATCGCAGGAGCAAGTGAGTTGGAGAACAAATATGGACGAGATCGTTGGCGAAGCATTTCAATGATTTCTTTTTTTCCAGTCGTGTAACCACCCATCGCACCACCCAATGCTTTTCCAAGCGTTCCGGTGATGATATCAATTTCTCCATTTACACCACAGTATTCAGGAACGCCACGACCCGTTTTTCCGATGAATCCAGCGGAATGACATTCGTCGGTCATAATCAACGCATCGTATTTTTTAGCAAGTGCGTTAATTTCGTCCATTTTCGCAATGTCTCCATCCATCGAGAAAACACCATCGGTAACAATGATTCTGAATCGTTGTGCTTGGGCAGCAATTAATTGCGCTTCCAAATCAGCCATGTCTGAATGCTTGTAACGATAACGTTGTGCCTTACACAAGCGCACGCCATCGATGATCGAAGCATGATTTAATTCATCCGAAATGATCGCATCCTCCTCCGTGAACAACGGTTCAAAAACACCACCATTTGCATCAAATGCGGCCGCATACAAGATTGTATCTTCTGTACCGTAAAATTCTGCGATTTTACGTTCCAATGTTTTGTGAATATCTTGTGTTCCACAGATAAATCGTACGGATGACATTCCAAATCCATGGGTGTCCAACGTGTCTTTTGCCGCTTGAATCACTTCGGGATGAGATGAAAGACCCAAGTAATTGTTGGCACACATAATTACCACTTCGTCACCCGATTGAACGGTTACGTTTGCACCTTGTGGTGAAGTAATAATGCGTTCTTTTTTGTAGATTCCGCCAGCTTCAATTGCCTTTAATTCGTTGGACAAAAAGTCTTTCATTTTTCCGTACATGGTCTCTGTTTTGAATGTTATCAACGTCCCAAAGGTAACTTTTTCTTGTTTTTTAGCACACAATTAATTGAAAACAGTTTTTGTAAAATGCATTTGACAGGTAGGTTTTTGTTTTAAACAGTTGTTTTTCAATAATGTGCTTGATTTTTTTAAACATCTTTCAGATTTGTTTGTCTATGAAATACAAATGATTAGTTTTGTGTTTGATTTATGCTGAAAGTTCAACAAAAAATATCAGAAGAAGAATTGATTGCTCAATTGAAGAGTAAATCTGAATTGGGATTTTCTTACTTGTACGATAATTATTCAGCCGCGTTATTGGGTGTTATTTATCGAATTGTGAACGACGAAGACAGATCCAATGATGTGCTTCAAGAAGTATTTATCAAGATATGGAAGAGCATTGATACCTATGAACGAGGCAAAGGAACGCTTTTTACATGGATGTTGAACATTGCTCGAAACGCTGCGATTGATTCGAATCGATCAAAACATGTCAAACACCAAATCCAAATGGATGAACGTGTCGTAGATAACCAAAACAAGGTTGATCCTTCTGCACAGATGGATATAATCGGTTTGAAAGAGACAGTTGCAAAGTTGAAACCAGAACATCAAAAAGTCATAGAATACATTTACATGCAAGGTTTTACCCAACAAGAATATTCGGATGAATTCGGAATTCCTCTTGGTACGGTAAAAACTAGGACCCGTTCAGCGTTACAAGAATTGCGTACATTTTTAAAAGAAAATTAAATGGACGTTCAAGAGTACATATCATCAGGAATACTAGAAAGCTACGTATTGGGATTTTGCAGTAGCGATGAAATCGCAGAAGTAGAGCGATTGATGGACGCGCATGAAGCAATTCGAAATGAGATTGAATCCATCCAAGCAACGATGGAATTGACCGCACAATTGGGTTCCAAAGCGCCAATGCCCGCGTTAAAATCTAAAATTTGGGAGGCGATCCAAGAAGAATCGGCTTCAGCACTCGATAATTCCCTGGTGGAGGAAAAAGTTGATGCGCCAATCCATCGCTTGAAACCAGCAACGAATTGGTTGCGATACGCAGCTAGTTTCACGCTGTTGTTTTCTGTTTCGAGTCTTGCGATCTATTTTTTTACGGAAAAACAACAAACGGAAAGTCAGTTGCTCGCAGCAAATAAACAGTTGGAGCAATTGAAAGCCACGAGCAGTGAGAAAGATGCTGTGTTGTCGTCGGTTGAGGCGAAGTTAGCGTTGATCGCTGCGCCAAGTACGGTTAAAGTCGCACTTGCTGGCGTTCCTTCCTCAAAAGACTCCAAAGCAACGGTGTTTTGGAATCCAGCACGCAAAGAAGTGATCTTGACAGGTATTGATTTGCCAAGTCATTCCAACGACAAGCAATACCAATTGTGGGCGCTCGTGGATGGTGTGCCTGTAGATGCAGGTGTTTTCGATGGGAATTCGGACGAGGTGTTGATTTCCATGAAATCAATTGGGGAAAGTCAAGCGTTCGCAATTACGCTCGAACCAAAAGGAGGCAGTCCTTCACCCCATTTAGAAGCGCTTTGCGTAATCGGAAACGTTTTGTAATTCAGCCTATTAATTGTATCTATTTTTTCTATTTCCATTCAATGATTGCGCGAAAATTTTTGCTTTTTTCCGTTCGTTGATCGCTTGATTTTGTTTTTTTTCTCTCAGTTTGAACGATAAATGAAAATATCTTAACAAAGATTACGAAAAAAATGAATTTTGTAACAGCACTGAAAGTCCAAGATTTTGACTCTTTTTTATACTCCAATCTCTCAGGGTTAATTTTTTGTTTTTCAGTGTTTTAAACGGTTTGTTTCCTGCTGTTTTATAGCTTGCGAATGCAGCAACAGGAGTAATAATTTAGGCTAGAAGTAGAAGGATTTAACACTAGTTGTAAAACACTTAACTAATAGAATTGGATAAATTCGAAAAAAATTATCTAACATTGCGAACAATATCAATAAAAAATTAAAAAATGGCAACCGAAGAAAAACAGAAAATGAGTATGTACAGAAGTGTACAACATCAGTTCGAGAAGGCCGCTGATAAGATGGGATTAAACCCTAACATTAGAAGAATTTTATCAGCTACAAACAATGAGATCGTAGTTCATTTTCCTGTAAAAATGGATAATGGTGATGTTGAAGTTTTTACTGGATATAGAGTTCAACATAACAACGTTTTAGGACCATACAAAGGAGGTTTACGTTACCACAACACAGTAGATATTGATGCCGCGAAAGCACTTGCAATTTGGATGACATGGAAATGTTCGTTGGCAGGTTTGCCATACGGAGGTGGAAAAGGAGGAATCCAAATTGATCCAACAAAATACTCGGCTGGCGAATTAGAGCGAATCACGCGTCGTTTTACGTACTCGTTAGGAGATAATATCGGCCCAGATTACGATATTCCTGCGCCAGACGTTAATACAAACGCACAGATCATGGCTTGGATGGCTGACACGTACATGTCGACTAAAACTCCAGCTGAACGTTCAAAATATGCACATGTTGTAACTGGAAAACCAGTTGGATCAGGTGGATTGGAAGGACGAGATCGTGCTACTGGTTACGGTGTTGTTGCAACGTTGAAAGCTTGGGCAAATTGGAGAAATACTTCGTTGCAAGGTAAAAAATACATCGTTCAAGGTTTCGGAAATGTAGGACAATGGGCTTCTATTTTCATGAAAGAAAACGGAGCAGTTTTGACTGCCGTTCAAGATCACTCTGGAACGATTTACAATGCAGATGGAATCGATCCACAAGCTTTGTTGGATTACACGAAAACTACGAAAGGAACGGTAAATGGTTTTCCAGGTGCTACCGAAATTGATCCATCTACGTTCTTTGGATTGGAATGTGACGTTTGTATTCCAGCTGCTTTGGGAAGCCAAATCACGGCTGATAATGCAGATTCAATCAAAGCGGTTGTAATCGCTGAAGGTGCAAACGGACCAACTGATCCAGACGGTGAAGCGATTTTGTTGGAAAAAGGAATTGACATTATCCCAGATATTCTTTGTAATTCAGGTGGTGTGATCGGAAGTTACTTTGAATGGTTGCAAAACAAGCAAGGTGAAATCTGGCAAATGGACGAAGTGATCGGAAGATTGGATAAGAAAATGGAAATCTCTTTCAACCGTGTAATCGGATCGAGTGTTGAATACGGTACAGATTTGAGAACAGCAGCGTACATTGAGTCAATCAAACGCATCGAGTTGGCATACATGCAACGTGGTGTATTCCCTTGATTTTTTGACAATACAGAAATCGAAAAAAATAAATTTATTAAAATCCCTGTATCGAATTCGGTACAGGGATTTTTCGTTTAAGACTGTTGTTGTAAATAGGGAAGAATCTTGGCAACTTCTTGTTCAGGCGCCATGCAAACGTGTTCCTTGCATACGAAGAGTTGATTGGTTGACGGTACGATTCGATTTGATAAAATCGGTAAATCGTCTTTTTCACCGCCTGCGAAAATTGCGTGCGGAAGGTACTGTTTGGTTAGTTCTCCCAAATTTGCTTTCCAATCCGGACCGGTGATGCATACTTCCACAGCGGGTTGAATGAAATGCATCAGCACATCCGCCCATTTCGAATAACCAGATCCATAATGTTCCATTCCATCGTACACATTGGCAATCATTTGTTGACAGATTTCGATGTAATCTGGACGTTGGTACAAGGTGCCCAAGAGGTAAAGATTCGATGCCATCACACTGTTACTTGCTGGAATCACATTGTCGTTCAATTCCATTTTGCGGGCAATTAGGGTTGAATCTTTGCTTGTAAAATAAAACATTTTGCTCGTCGGATCTTGGAAGTTCTCCAGGGTAAACTCAGTCCATTCTTGCGCCAAGTGCAACCATTCTGAATCAAACGTAGCTTGATACAAACTGATAAACGCAGCAATTGCATGTGCATAGTCTTCTAAAAATCCGTCGATACTCGATTTTCCATTTTTGTAGGTTCGTTTGAGTGTTCCATCCGATCGACGTTGTGTGTTTTTAATCCATCGCGCATTTTTGAGCGCTAGATGTAAAAAGTAGTCGTCTCCAAATGCGAAATACGCTTCAACGCAACCTTTGAGTAAGATCGCATTCCACGAAGTCAAACATTTGTCATCCAATCCAGGAGGAGTTCGGTGGTTCCGTTCTGTTTTTAGCAACGCGTTAATTCGATTTACATGCACCTCCAGTTCGTCGATTGTCCAGCCCTGTTGATTCGCAAATTTCTCGTCAGACATGGAACGTAGTAAAATGTAATTTCCATCCTCCCAATAACCCGTTCCATTTACGGAATAGTAAGCCTTGACCCAAGCGAAATCTTCCCCCAAAACGGCTTCCAATTCGTTCGTTGTCCAAACATAGAATTTTCCTTCAACGCCTTCACTGTCGGCGTCGATCGCACTGTAAAAAGCTCCCTCCGAAGTGAGCATTTCTTTTTCGATCCAATCCATGGTTTGATACACCACTTTTTTGTACGTCGCATTCGGACGTTGCTGGTATGCTTTGGAGTACAGCGAAATCAGTTGACCGTTGTCGTACAACATTTTTTCAAAGTGAGGCACTTTCCAAAGCATGTCGACCGAGTAGCGCGCAAAACCACCTCCGATTTGATCGTAAATTCCACCTTGAGCTATTTTCTCCAAGGTCAAATGCACGTGTTTTAAAACCGATTCATCGCTTTGCCATGCTCCAAAGCGCAATAAAAACTCGTAATTGCTGGGGAGCGGAAATTTAGGTGCACGGCTACTTCCACCATCGCGGTTGTCGAAATTGTGTGACCATCGCAACACCAATTCTTTCAATTTGTCGAGCTTAAACGGTTGAATCGGTTCGGGCGTCTGAATCCATTCGCTTTGCTGCACACCTGCTTGCAATTTTTCTGCGTATTCATACACTTCTGCAGGTTTGTTTTTGTACGAATGCTCCAAACTCTTTAACACCTGCATCCACTGCTCTTTTTGAAAATACGTTCCGCCATAAATCGGTCTTCCATCGGGTAGGGTGAAGCAGTTCAACGGCCAACCGCCTCGTTGCGTCATGAGTTGCACCGCAGTCATATAGACTTGATCCACGTCCGGACGTTCTTCGCGATCTACTTTGATGCACACAAAAAAGCGATTCATGAGCGCTGCCACTTCTTCGTCCTCAAACGATTCGTGTTCCATCACATGACACCAATGGCAGGCGGAATAGCCAACGCTCACTAAAACCAATTTATTTTCAGCTTCCGCTTTCGCAAAAGCAGCGTCTGACCACGGCAACCAATTGACTGGATTGTGGGCGTGTTGAAGCAAGTAAGGACTCGTTTCATGAATTAAATCGTTGGTGAATTTTTCCATATGTACAAAGATACTGAGATTGACTCAGTTCGTTCTTTTCTGAAAAAAAACTTCTCGGAAACGCAGTTAATTGTGTACTTTTGAAAGTAGAAAGGGAATGCAAATCGAGGCGAATCTTGTTTTTATGTGTTTCATTTTTAGCTATATAGCGGGTAATTTATTTCAATTCAAATACAGATGCACATTCAAGACCGCATTTTTCAATGCGATTTCACCTCGAATCGATTCGACACATCTCGCTACGAAAATACGGAGTTCGTAGATTGTCAATTTTCTGAAATTGCAGCTATCGACTTTACCGATTGTATGTTTATCAATTGCAATTTGAGTAACGTCAAGTTCAACAATTGCAAATTAGACAATGTCGTGTTTGAAGATTGCAAAATGATTGGAAGTAATTTTACGCAAGCGAAGGATTTCGCATTTGAAATTCATTGCATCAATTGTTTGTTGGATTACAGTTCGCTCGACAAAGTAAAAATGAACAAAAGTACTTTCAAAGACTGTAGAATGCACGAGATGAATTGCACGCAAACTGACTTTTCGAAAGCGAAGTTGACTGCGTGTGATTTCAACGGAACACTTTTTTCAAAAACCAATTTGACGGGAGTCGATATGCGCACGTGTTCCAACTTTTTGATTGATCCAACCGATAACTTCATTAAAAAAGCCAAGTTTCGCTCACAGGATTTGGCAAATTTGCTGTATCGTTTTGACATTGTCATTTCTTAAAATCATCTTTTCGTCTGAATTTTATCTCTTGAAACACTTATTTCCACCAAACAACGTTGTACTTTCGTGTACATGAATGCGCTTATGAAGTTGGGAATCTTGTTTTTGCTCTGCATTGGGGCCCTTCCAACGTTTGCGCAACAGTCGAATTTCCGAAAACAGCGATTGAAGGCGCAAGCAACCGAAATTAAGCTGGATTCGTTGACAATTTACCCCAACTCACTGCGTGTCTTTTGCGGAACGTTGCTTTTGACAAAATCCGACTATCTGCTGGATTATTCCAAGGGAACATTTCAACTGTTAACAAATTGCAGCGATTCCATTCAGTTGGAGTACCGTGTGTTGCCGATTGATTTAACCAAAAAGTATCAAACCAGAGATACCAATCTGATTTATCGGGAGGAAAAGGGAAATTATGAGCAGTTTTTAATTCAATCAAAAGATTTGTACAGCGATATTTTCGGAACTGCTGGACTCACCAAAAATGGAAGTATTTCGCGTGGAGTTTCTTTTGGAAACAACCAAGATTTGTCGGTAAATTCAACCTTGAATTTGGAATTATCGGGTGATATAGCGCCTAATTTGAAGTTGTTGGCCTCTGTTTCGGACGATAATTTGCCCATTCAACCCGACGGAAATACCAACAAGTTGCAGGAGTTTGATCAAGTGTTTATTCAGATCTACAACGACAAATTCAAATTGATTGCGGGTGATTTTTGGCTCAACCGACCGACCGGGTATTTTATGAATTACAAAAAACGGGCACAAGGAATTTTTGGAGAGTACGCTTGGAAGCCAAGTGAAAAAGAAACCTGGAAAGTACAAGGAAGTGGTGCGCTTTCGAAAGGGAAATTTGCACGTCAAATTATTCAAGGAATTGAGGGAAATCAAGGACCTTATCGACTTCGAGGCAATGAAAATGAACCGTTCATTATCGTTTTGTCGGGAACCGAACGTGTTTATATCGACGGGAAATTATTGGAGAGAGGACAAGAATTCGACTATACGATCAATTACAATGCCTCCGAAGTTATTTTTACTTCTCGAAATTTAATTACCAAAGACGTCCGAATCGTAATTGAATTTCAGTATTCCGATCAAAATTATGCGCGTTCACTGATGCAGGCAAGTGCGAGCTACAGTTCGGAAAAACTCGGTTTTTGGATGAATGCATACTCCGAACAAGACGCTAAAAATCAAACAATTCAGCAGGATTTGACCAGTAGTCAGAACCAATTATTGTCGGAGATCGGTGATAGTTTAGAATTGGCGAGAACGTCGAGTATCGACTCCATTGGATTTATTGAGAATCAAAATTTGTACAAACTGATAGATTCGATGATGATGGATAGTGTATTGGTGTACTCAATTCATCCTGATTCTGCTGTTTACCGAGCTACATTTGCTTTTGTGGGTGCCAACAAGGGAAATTATGTTTTTAGTTCGTTCAATGCGCTGGGAAAGGTTTTCAAATGGGTTGCGCCAATCGGTGGCGTTCCACAGGGAGATTATGAACCCGCCCGCGTGATTATTTCCCCGAAACAAAAACAGATGGTGGCTGCCGGATTTTCATACAAAATTCGACCCAAGTTGGTGTTTGAATCTGAATTTGCGTTTACAAAAAACGACCTAAATACGTTTTCAAGGAAAGATGCTGGTGACGACCAAGGAGTGAGCAACCGTTCGAAACTGAGCGGATCGATTCCGTTGGGGAAAGATTCGACAAGTAAGTGGATGTTGAATACGAAAGCAGAATTGGAGGTTTTGCAGCGCAATTTCAGTCCGATTGAGCAATACCGTAGTGTTGAATTTGATCGCGATTGGAATACCCGAAACAAAGGTTTTATCGGGAATCAGTTGAATTCGGCAGTCGTGGCTGATTTTAGGCACAAAAAGAACGGTAATCTCGCCATCGAAGCTTCACAGTACAGCATTGGGAGTGATTATTTGGGATTGAAATCCCGACTTTTTGGTCGGTGGGAGCAACGCGGATTTCGCGCCAATTGGGAAGGAAGTTTCCTTTCAAGCGAATCGATCGAAAAGAATCAATTTTTGCGTCATAAAGTAGATGTTTCACAAGCATTCAAAAAAGTCCGCTTTGGATACAAAGACGATCATGAGCGCAATCTTTATACCGCGGGCGATCTATTGAGTCCGTTGAGTTATCAGTTTTTTGATTACGAATTTTACGTCGCAAGTGCCGATTCATCGAAGCTTAATTACAAGTTGTTTTACCGAGAGCGCTTTGACCAGCGATCCGATTCGACTGTGTTAATCAATGTCGCGAAGGCGCGCAATGTGGGTGGAGAAGTCAAATGGGTTCAAGGCCAAAATCAGCGTTTGAATTTATTGGTGAATTACCGCGAGTTGAAAGTTTCGCAAAATGCCTTATTGAATCAAACGCCCGAGAATACGCTTTTGGGTAGAGTTGATTACGAATTGAAATTATTCAAAAGTGCAATCACTTGGAATACATTTTATGAAATCGGCAGCGGATTGGAGTTGAAGCGAGAATTTCAGTACATCAAGGTGAACGATGGACAAGGCGTATACACGTGGATCGATTACAACAACGATGGAATTAAGGATTTGAATGAATTTGAAATAGCACAGTTTGTAGATCAAGCGAGTTACATTCGTGTCTTCACTCCGAGCAACGAGTATGTGAAAACGTATTCAAACGAGTTGAATCAGAGTGTTTTCCTAAAGCCTGAGCGCGTGTGGTCAAACAAAAAAGGGATTCGCAAAGAACTCGCTCGTTTTTCCAATCAAACACGGTTTAGGGTCAATCGGAAGACTACCGTTTTTGACCGACAGTCGTTTAATCCGTTTGCGTCAGAGGTGCGAGACACGACCTTGATTAGTACCAATTCCAACATTCGAAATACGTTTTATTTCAACCGCACGAGCTCGATTTTTGGATTGGAATATGTAATTCAAGACACACGCAGTAAAAGCTTGCTGGCCAGTGGATTTGATGCACGTGTGAATCGATATCAAGAGACAAGTTTTCGTTGGAACATTGTGAAAGTAATCGCAGTTGAGGGTATCGTGCAGTGGGGAAATAAAAGTGTGACAGCTGATTATACCACGGGAAGAAACTACGATTTGAATTATTTTTTCATCAAACCAGCAGTGAGTTACCAGCCTTCAACCGCTTTTCGTTTGACGCTTGAGACACGTTTTTCCGACAAAAAGAATATCGACGGAGAACGTGCGTTGTTGCGTGAGTCGGGACTGAAATTGAAGTACAATCAAGCAGAGAAGGGAAGTTTACAAGCTGCTTTTTCGTTCATTTCGATCAACTACGATGGTAATCCCGGAACTTCACTTGGATTCGAGATGTTGGAGTCCTTGAAGCCGGGTAAGAATTTTACATGGAATGCCGGATATCAGCGTTCCATTTCCAAAAATCTGCAACTTTCCCTGCAATACAATGGACGGAAATCCGAAACAAATAAAACAGTTCATTCTGGCGGAATGGAAGTCAGAGCGTTTTTCTAAATCCAGTTTACATATTTAATTTTGCGAAAAATGCTTGTTTTTGACCAGTCGAAATACGGGTCTAAATTTCCAAAAATAGGATAACACACAGATTATTCGTTACTTTGTAGTTCAATTTAGAATACAGAATGTCACATAAAGCAGGATTTGTCAATATCGTTGGCAGCCCAAACGTCGGAAAGTCAACGTTAATGAATCAAATGGTCGGTGAAAAACTTTCCATCGTAACATCAAAGGCGCAGACTACCAGACACAGAATTCACGGAATCGTAAATGGAGATGATTATCAGATCGTATTTTCGGATACACCTGGCGTTGTAAACGCAGCTTATAAATTGCATGAAGCGATGATGAGTTACGTCGAAAGCTCATTCAAAGATGCCGATATTTTGTTGTTTATCACCGACATCTACGAGAGCGAAATGAATCATGTAGCAACGTTGGAACGGATTCAAAAGCTGAATATTCCTGTTTTAGTGATTATTAACAAAGTAGATTTAGTGGCCAACCAAGAGCAAGTAACTGCTCGGATGAATTTTTGGCAAGAAAAACTGCCGAAAGCAGAAATTATTCCGGTATCTGCGTTGCATGGTTTTAATAAAGAATGGGTGTGGGATCGTTTGCTGGAATTACTTCCGGAATCGCCGCCTTATTTTGACAAAGAAGAACTTTCGGATCGACCGATGCGCTTTTTCGTAGCAGAAATGGTACGAGAAAAAATATTTCTTTTCTGCGATAAAGAAGTTCCTTATTCGTGCCAAGTTGAAGTCGATACGTACTTAGATGAAGAACGAATCATTAAAATCCGCGCAATTATTGTTGTTGAAAGAGATTCTCAAAAAGGAATTATCATCGGTAAAGGCGGTGCAATGCTCAAGAAAATCGGTCGAGAAGCACGAAAAGACATCGAAAATTTTGTAGGAAAACAAGTGTTTTTAGAAACGTTTGTGAAAGTCGATAAAGATTGGAGAGAATCGGACGTGAAGTTGAAGAAGTACGGGTATTGAAAAGATGTTAGGACATTAGGATGTTAAGATGTTAAGACGTTAGGATATTAGGATGTTAAGACGTTAGGACATTAGGATGTTAAGATGTTAGGACATTAAGATGTTAGGACATTAAGATGTTAAGATATTAGGATATTAAGACATTAAGACATTTGTTTTTCAGGTATTTAAACATGCAATCCTGATATCTTAAGGTCTAAAAATAAAAGAAATTATGAGTAATATTATTGCCATTGTAGGGCGACCAAACGTAGGGAAATCAACGCTTTTTAACCGATTGACAGAGTCGTCAAATGCGATTGTGAAAGAAGTGAGCGGTGTGACTCGGGATCGTATTTACGGTCGTGGTGAATGGAATGGGATGCCGTTTTCAGTGATTGATACGGGTGGTTATGTCCACGGCTCAGACGATATTTTCGAAGGAGAAATACGCAAGCAAGTAAAACTAGCGATCGAAGAAGCAAGTGTGATCGTTTTCATGGTGGACGTAACGACTGGAATCGTAGATTTAGATGAAACAGTCGCTGCCATGTTGCGTAAGTCCAAAAAGAAAGTATTTATCGTTGCCAACAAGGTAGACAATACACAACGTTACGGTTTATCGTCTGAATTTTATCAGTTTGGATTGGGAGACGTGTACGACATGTCTGCAACCAACGGTTCTGGAACTGGAGAATTGCTAGATGATATCATTGCTGCTTTTGATCCGAATGCGCAATTTGAAGAGGTTTCTGATCTTCCACGAATCGCAGTAGTCGGGAAACCAAACGTGGGGAAATCTTCGTTGATCAACGCGTTTACAGGACAAGAGCGAAACATTGTGACAGATATTTCCGGAACAACGAGAGATGCAATCAATACACGTTACAAGGCATTTGGATTCGATTTCATGTTGATCGATACAGCTGGGATTCGTAAGAAAGCAAAAGTTACCGAAGACATTGAATACTATTCCACCTTGCGGTCGGTTCGAACGATCGAAAATGCGGATGTATGTATTTTCATGATTGACGCAACAGAAGGGATTCAAAAGCAAGATCTCCACATTTATTACATGATTGAAAAAAACCACAAAGGCGTGGTTGTATTGGTCAACAAGTGGGATTTGGTTGAGAAAGACCACACGACGATGTTGCAATACGAAGAAAAAATTCGGGAAGAACTTGCACCGTTTAATGACGTGCCAATTATTTTTACATCGACGCTTACCAAGCAACGTATCCACAAAGCGCTCGAAATGGCGATGGAAGTGTATGAGAATAGAATCAAAAAAGTAGCTACTTCTGAACTGAACGATTTGTTGTTGCCAATCATTGATGCAACTCCACCACCTTCTTTGAAAGGGAAATACATTAAGATTAAATACATTACACAATTGCCCACACACGCGCCTGCGTTTGCGTTTTTCTGTAATTTGCCGCAGTACATCCCGGATAGTTACAAACGTTTCTTGGAGAATAAATTACGTGATAATTTTAATTTTACGGGAATTCCGATTCGGATTTTCTTTA
>JACCDZ010785654.1_pt1 | contig 13245 bp, 12 predicted proteins | sample 7449551 | NCBI WGS metagenome assembly JACCDZ01 (sample SAMN15323452, study PRJNA562643) | freshwater metagenome | isolation source: river surface water | place: USA:Blue River Watershed | collected 2017-08-18
CGGCGATCGTGAAGTTCGGCATCGACTCCGTGAACGCGGCGAAGGAGTCCGAGGCGGCCATGGCCCGCGTCCGGACGAACATCGAGCGGACCGGAAACTCCTACGACAAGTACGCCGACCAGCTCGACGCCGTCGGGAAGGCCGCGGTCCGGAAGGGCTTCGACGACGAGGACGCCATGGAGTCGGCGTCCCGCCTGGCCCAGAAGAACAAGGACGTCACCGAGGGCATCCGGCTGCAGGCCCTCGCGATGGACGTCGCCCGCGGCCGCAACATCAGCCTCGAGTCCGCGACGAACCTCGTCATCAAGGCCCAGATGGGTCAGGCCGGCGCCGTCCGCCGCCTCGGCATCGACATCGACAAGTCGGCGAAGAGCAAAGAGATCCTCGCGGCGATGGAGTCGAAGTTCGCCGGCCAGGCCGACGCCTACGCGAAGACGCAGGCCGGCGCCGCCGACCGACTGAAAGTCAGCTGGGAGAACTTCCAGGAATCGGTCGGCGAGAAGCTCATCCCGATCATCGCGAAGCTCATGCAGAAGATGGCGGACTTCTCCGACTGGCTCACGGAGAACTGGCCCCGTATCTGGGCACAGGTCAAGAGCAAGGCCGAGCCGATCCTCGCGTGGCTCGGCCCCCGCGTCAAGCTCATCATGAGCAACGTCCAGAACGCCATCCAGCTCGTCATCAACCTGCTGAAGGGCGACTGGGGTGCCGCGTGGGGCAACGTCAAGACCCTCGTCTCCAACCAGGTCAAGGCCCTCGGCCTGCTCGCCAAGGACTTCGCCGCCGCTGGCGCGAAGCTCGGCAAGGCCCTCGGGACAGCTCTCGGGAATGCGTTCATCGGCCTCGTCGAGTCCGCTATCAACCTGGCCATCAAGGCCGCGAACGGTCCGTCGAAGCTGCTGAATCGGATCATTCCGGGTGGCGACCCGATCCCGGATATCGGATCCGTGAACATCCCGCGCATCGGAGGCGGTAGCGGCGGTGGCACCTCCACCGGCTACGGATCCGGTGCCGCGCAGGGATCCGTCGGAACCAGGGCACAGCGCAGCTCCTGGATGGCGACAGGTGGCCGCGTGCCTGGCGACCCACGCACCGGCGACTCAGTCCCGGCGATGCTCACCCCCGGCGAGGTTGTCCTGAACCGCCGGCAGCAGGCGATCGTCGGCGTCGGCCGCGTCATGAACGCACTCGCCGCCACCGGCGGGAAAATTGGCGGGGGCATGTTCGCCTCGGGCGGGCTCGTCAACCCGTTCCCTGGCGGGTCCTGGGCCGGCAGCCCCCGCGACCACGGGGCCCGTGCCCTCGGGAACTGGCAGTCCGACAACGCGTGGGACATCATGGGCGGTTCCGGATCCCGGGTGTACGCCGTCGCCCCCGGCGTCATCACTCGCATCAGCTCGTCCGGGAAGACACCGCAGTTCGCCGGCCAGGGCGTCTACCTCCAGACATCCGGCTCCGGCACCTGGTGGTACAAGCACATCTCATCTGCGGTCCGGCCTGGTCAGCGCGTAAACGCTGGCGACGTGATCGGCACCCTCGTCGGCTGGACACAAGGCGGCCCGCACCTTCACCTCGCTCGTGACTCAGGTGACCCGGCAGCAGCACGTGGTGGCGCCGCTCCCGGCGGGAACACGGGCGGCGCACTTGGGTCAAGCTCGACGGTGGCTGCCGCGCCGTCAGGACCGACACCTGCGCAGAAGGCCGCTGCCGCGAAGCAGAAAGCCGAGGCGAAACAGAAGGCGGCGACGACGAGGGCGATCGCCGCGGCGCTCAAGGGCATCCCCGTCGTTGACCCGGACGCCGATCGGTCCGCGTCGCCGTCGGGTGCCGCCGGCGTCGCGATCTCCAACAAGGCGACGGCCGCGGGCCGCGCCGCGTACAACGCCGGCCGGTCGGCCGATGAGATCCGTGAGGCGATGGATGACGTCACCCGCCGCGAGGAAATCAAGTGGGTGCGCGCCGAGCTCACCAAGGCCAAGGCCGAGTGGCATAAGGTCAACAAGGCCATCGCCACGACCAACACCCGACTGAAGACCGCGTCGAAGAAGGTGCCGCGCCGGAAGTCAGCGGCCCGCACTAAGGCCCTGTCGGTCGTCAACGCCCTGAAGAAGAAGCGCGCCGAGCTCCTCGACGCGAAGGCTGGCATCGCCGCGTGGATCGCCGAGCTGAACGCCCAGGCCCTCGACCTCGACATCGCCGAACGCGAGGACGCCCTCGAAGGGCAGGAGGCATCGGCCGCCGGCGGCTCGGATGGTGGTCCGTCTCCGGCGGATGACGCCATGTCGACCCCGGATCCGAATCTGCAGGCGATCGCCGATCAGGAACGCCGCCGCGCGGAGATCGCGGAAGCCGGGCAGCTGGCCGGCGACCAGTTCATCCGGACGGCCCTCGGGCCCGGGGACCTCAGCCAGGGTGGCCTCACCGCATGGCAGGCCGCGGGCGGCACCCTCAACGTCAACGTCCAGACGCTGCACCCGGGTGACCCGGCGACGCTGCGGGCGATCATCGAGGCGATCGCCCGCGCGGCGAACCAGTCACCCGCAGCACTCGCACCCGGAGGTGTCCTGACCGTATGAGCTCGTACCTCCGTGTCGAAGCCCTCGACGGGCAGGGTGTCACCCTCATCGATGAGTCGGTGACACCGACCGCCCTGGACCCCGTCGTCCTCGTCGGTGTCGATTGGGGGGATCCGCAGTGGGAGGCCGCGTATTCGGGGCCGCGCGGCACGCTTGGTCGGACGGCGGTGCAGACGCAGGTGTCGGACCGGACGGTCCGGCTGCCCATCCGCTTCTACGGCTCGAGCATGGATGACCTCGCGGCGCGGGTCGCCGTGTTCGCCCGCGTGGTGGATGAGATCCGCCGGCAGGGCGGCGGCCGGATCATCCGCCGCGCCCACACGATGGGCGTGAAGGCGTCGCTCGAGGTGACCGCGACGACGGGTGCCTCGGCGGCACCGTGGACCGCGAGGTCTGAGACGGTGCCGCGCCGTGACGTGACCGTCGGGTTCACGACCGCCCCGTTCTGGGAGGGCGAGCCGATGGACGCGGACCTCGCCCTCGTCACCGGCGCGGACCCCTCCGGCTGGTCGTACCACCCGGCGTCGCCGCCCGGGGCGATCACGCTCACATCCACCGGCCTGCAGCGCACCGGATCTGCCGCGGACCTGTACATCTTCCCCGACACCTACCAGACCGCGGATCACCAGGTCACCGCGACGTTTATCGCCGGCGGCAACGCCAGCCAGGTGTACGGGTGTGTTGGCCGGTGGGTGGATGCCAGCAACCATGTGCGGGCCCGCCTCGTCGGGACGACGCTGACGGTATCCGCCATCGTCGCCGGCACCGCGACCCTGACGGGGACGGCGTCGGTGACGGCACCGACCTCCGGCCAGCAGTTCACCATCCGGTTGACCGTGCATTCGGATGGGGCGAAGGTCGACTACTTCGGCCCGGGCGTCGCGGTGGTGGATGCGGCGGCGCCGTCGCAGACGGCGAACACGGCGACGTCCGGCCCGGTGCCGACCGCGACCGCCCGGCCCGGCGTCCTGTTCAACAGCAACAACCAGACCGACCAGGCCCGCGTCGCCTTGGTCCGGGTCAGGCCGTACACCATCGACTACACGGGCACGCTCCCGACGGTCGTCCCGCTCCGCGGCATCCCGGGTGACGTCCCGGCCCTCGGTGAGATCCAGCTCACCGCGCGCCAGGGCTTCGAGTTCGGCCTCGTCGGCTGGCGTGAAGCACCGGCTGCGGGGACGGTGAACCGCGTGGATGACGGGGAGGTGTTCGGCGCCTACCGCACCTCGAAGTGGTCCCCGGTGGGTGGGGCGACGCTGTCGAAGCAGACGACCGGCGGGGTGTCCGGCACCGACGTACTCCGGATTGCGGGCACCACCACCAACCCGTCCGGCGCGACGCGCACCGTGACCCTGCCGGACGGCCTGCTGTGGCCACGCAGGCAGCGGACCGTTGAGTGCTTCGTCCGGTCGACGTCCGGCACCGTCCCCGTCCAGTTGTCCGCCGGCGGGCAGACCGCCTCCGGATCCGCGACGACGGGCTCGTGGCTGAAGCTGTCGGTGTCCTTCATCCCCACCGCGGCGGCCATCACCATCCAGATCGCGAAGACCGGGGCGTCAGCCGGCACCTTCGACGTCGACGACGTCGCCCTGTACGACGGGCCCGTCACCACCACCCAGCGGCCGAATGCGGCGCCCGCACCGTTCGGGATACTCACCGCATCCTCGGTGCCGAACTCGGGTGTGTCAGGTGTCGATGCCTCCTGCTTCACGGACCCGTCGTTCCTCGTCGACGGCGGCCAGGGCGGCGACCTGGTGGAGGTGTGGGGACGTGTCTGCCTGCACTCCTCGCTGACGGCGGCGACCGCCGGGCTGCGCGTCCGGCACGAGTCCGGGATCGGTGAGGCGCAGTGGGCGATCGATTCGGGGTCGGCGGGCCGACCGATCGCCACGCCCGCCGCGACTGTGGTGAGGTTCGTCCGGTTCGGCACCGTCCGCCTCCCCGCGGGCCGCTGCTACCTCGAACCTCGTTTCACGTATTTGACGACGACGACGGCGACCGTGACTGGTGCGCCTATCGGGAACGCGACACCGTCCGGGTATTCCGGGTGGACGAACCCTGGGAACGCGTCGTCGTCGGATGGGTCCTACGCGACGTGCCCTCAGGACGGCGTCCAACGGGTCACGGACTTCACGGTCCCGGTGACGGTGCCGGCAGGGGTGGTTATCCATTCGGTGCGGGTGCGGGCCGTGAACGCGTCGACGTCGCCTCTGTGGTCGGATGTCGGTGGCATCACCGCGTGGTTGACGACCGACAATTTCGCGACGGTCACCACGTCGCAGTCGATGGCGCTCGGCACGTCACCGGAGACGTTCACCGTGGGGGGACTGTGGGGGCGTGACTGGACGAGCGCCGACTGCGCGGCGCTGAAAGTCCGGTTGATGGGCATGGAGGCCAGCATCGACCAGCTCCTCGTCGAAGTGGCCTACGACACCACGAACCCGCCTGCGGTGGAGTCCCTCATCCTCGTCCCCGCCCGCGCCCGCGCCGTCACCCCGACCGGGGTCGCCTCGACGGGGTGGGCGGCCTACCCGGGGGCCGAGTACCGCAAGACGCTGGCCGCGGACCTCTCCAGCACGTCAGGGCTGACGAGCGCGGAAGCGTCCGGCGTGCAGACCACACCGGGGATGGGAGGGTCCCTTATCGAGTTGCCGCCCGGGGACGTGGAGGCGCTCGTCAAGGTGTCGTCCGCCGTCCCTGACGCCCCGGGCACGAATGTCGCCGACGTCGGCACCGTCTCCAACACCGCCCTGCACTTCGCCGTCACCCCCAGGTGGACGGTCCTCCCGGAGCCCCGCTGATGGCCGTCGACCACGTCTACAAGGTCCGCCGCCCGGATGGCCTGTGGGTCACCCTCGGCGCCGAGGAGGCCCGCGGAGTCGTCCCCGAAGGCCCGACGATGAGCGCCGACCTGCAGGGCCCGTCCTCCTGCTCGTTCACGCTGCGCCGCCCGGCGGATGTCCTGTGGTCCGAGCTCGTCGCCGCGAACCAGGTGCAATGCGACGTCGACGGCGTCACCGTCTGGGGCGGCCGGATCAACTCGACGCCGGCGTCCGGGAAGGGCGTCGGCGAGCAGATCAGCGTCACGGCGCAGGGGTGGCGGGACCACCTCGGCGACGACCAACGCACCTGGAAATGGGTGACGCAGAACATGGCCGGATGGCGCGACGCCCGATCGTACGTCGACGCGGACCTCGGCCTCATGGTCGCATCACCGACGGTCACCACCGACAAGGGTGCCCTCACCATCGGGTGGGCCAACGGCTCGAACGTCAAGTACAACACCTACGTCGCCGGCGTCTTCGACATGGGCCCGGAATGCGGGGCATCCCACGCCGGCATCGAGATCCTGTTCACCAACCCGCGGTCGAGCGTGAAGCTGTGGCTGTGCCTCGTGGACTCGCCGAACTGGAATCACGGATCCCGCCTCAACATCATCAACGGCGCCGGCACCGACACGTGGGCGGCGAACAGCTGGTACACCCTCGGCGGGTCGTCGTCGACGACGCGGCGGTATGTGCACGTGATGCTCGGATACAGCGGCGCCGACGGCACATGGTCGGTCGGCGACGTCCTCGCGAAGATCCGGGCGTGCCGCATCGCGCGTAACAACACGCTCACCCCCACCACCTACCAGCCGACGACCACCGCGTCGCAGGTGGTGTCCGACGTCCTCGGCGAGTGGGGATGCACCCCACTGCTCTCGTCACCGCAGATCACCCGGACGCAGTTCGTCCTCCCCGAGTTCGCACCCGACGGGTACCGAACCCCCCGGGAGATCATCGAGGCGGTCAACGCGTACCACGACTGGCTGTGGGGCGTCGACGCGCTGCGCCGCCCTTACTTCCGGCCCCGGCCGACGGACCCGCTCTTCGAAGTCGGGTCGTTCAGCGGCGGCCAGTTCGACGACACGTCGCTGGGGACCCTCGACCGGATCTACAACAAGGTGATCGTCGAGTACACCGGCCCCGACGGCGTGACCGCCACCGTCACCCGGACGAATAGCAACACGGTCCTCACCCGCCAGGGCTTCACCCGCACCTACCGCCTCGCCGTGCAGGCCACCCTCACCGCCGACGCGGCCGCCCAGGTCGGTGACGTGTGGCTCGCGAAGCACGCCGACGTCCCCCTCGCCGGATCCATCACCGTCACCCCCGGCGACATCCGCACCGTGAACGGCACCCCCGTCCACCCGAGCGTCCTCCTCACGAAGACCGGGGAACGGATCCGCCTGACCGGACAGATCGACCCCGTCACCGGAGGCATCGGCCGCGTCGGCACCATCGTCGGCGTCACATACAACCCCCTCACCGAGTCCGCACAGGTCCAGCTCGACAACGACAACCAAAGCCTCGACGCATGGCTCGGCAGGCTCGCCGTCATCCAAGGATCCGGCAGGTGAGCGACGACCTCCTACGGGATCTCGCGACGAAGGTCGACCGCCTCGTTGAGCAGCAGGCCGAGACCAGGACGGAGCTCGCCGGGTTCCGGCGGGAATACGAGGACGGCCGCCGTGCCGCCCGTGAGATCGCCCGGGGGAACGCCGCCCACCAGGCGAGCACGGAGGACCACCTCGTGCGCGTCGACCGGCGCACCGAGAAGCTCGACGGCCAGATGTTCCGCGTCGAGAAGCAGACCACCGAGACGAACTGCCGGGTCACCGAGCTGGAGAAGAAGGCGATCGAGCAGGAAGCGATCGCCCGCAGCAGGTCGTGGCGGTTCGGCGCGTGGATCGCCGTCGTCTGCTCCGTCACGTCCGGATCGATCCTCGCCCTCGTCGCCCTCCTCCTCCGCTAACCGCGGCACACACAGATCCACCATCAACCCACCTGAGTCGGGAGGCTCACCCATGCCATCACAGAACACGCAGGAAGTCCGTGTCGGGCTCGGCACGATCGTCGGCTACTCATCCGCCGCGGCCGCAGCTGTCGCCCCTCTCGTCGGTGAGCTCGCCGACGCCGCCGAACCCCTCGGCATCCCACCCGTCGTGTGGATCATCATCTCGGCGGTCCTGGCGGTCATGACGAACCTCGGCCGTATGTACCAGGCCGGGCAGAAAGCGGCGCAGGCCGTGAAGCTCGTCGACCCCCCGATCCTCGACTTCGACGCCCCCGACATCGGTGACGCCGACCCCGTCGACACCGTCGGCAACGCGATCACCCACCCCCGGCCGCCGGACGACGAGGCGACACGCCCCCCGGTTGAGGGCTGACCCGTGGCGACCCGCACCGTGTTCCCCCCACTCACCCAGGGGGACTACGACCTCGGCGTCCGGGCGATGCAGACGTGTCTCACCCGGGCGCTACGCCACCGCAACAGCGACACGGGGTACACCCGCCGGCCGCTGAACGCCGAGAACGGCGCGTACGGGCAGGGAACCGTCAAGGACCTCGTCGTCTTCAAGCAGTACCACAACCTCATCGACACCCGCGGGAAGATCAACCCCCACGTCGTCGGCAAGCCGGCGTGGGACGTGCTGTGGCGGTACGCCACCGCCGTCGAGAACGGATGGGTCGTCACGCGCCTCCGGCAGATCAAGGAGGCGCAGGAAGCGGCGAAACGAGCGGCGTCGAAGGCGGGGCTCCGTGACGCCCTCGTCGGTGTGTCAGACCGGTTCCTCCGGATCCGGCTGGAGTTCCTGTACGCACAGATCCGGCCGTTCCCCCTCGACATCTTCGACCCCAGGTGGCGCCGGCGGTACGACTGCTCAAGCACCGTCATCGCCCTGTACTGGTGCGCCCGCGTTCTCACCGACCCCAGTGGCTTCGGCTACCAGGGATGGGGGGACACCGGCGCGCTCTGGCGTCACGGAGTCCGCACGTATGCGCCGCTGCCGGGGGACCTCGCGTTCTACGGGTGGGAGTCCCGAAACGCCCGACCGCAGCACGTCGCGATGCACCTCGGCGGCGGGGAGATCGTCACGTTCGGATCCACCCCGCCCCGCCGCACCACCGTCAACTACCGGACCGACTACATCGGATCGAGGAGCTACCTCTAATGGCCAGCATCGTCCTGAACATCGCGAAGGGGCGGGCCGTCGAGCTCGCCCTCCGCGTGAAGAACAACGACCCCGCGAACAGTGCCCTCATCGTGATCCCCGTCGACGCCGGCGCGACGACGGACGCCACGATCCGGGACTTCGACACCGTCGCCCAGGTCCTCGCCGGCGGCGTCACCGAACGCACCACCGGCGGGTGGAACCGCAAGACCGTCACCGACGCGGCCCTCGGCGCGATCGCCCCCGACGACGGTGCGGACTCCTACTCGGTGTCGATCCCCGACCAGACATGGACGGCGGTCACGGCAGGCGCCGTCACGGACCTGGTCGTCGCGTACGACAACGACACCACCGCCGGCAGCGACGCGAACCTCGTGCCCCTCGTGCTGCTCGACTTCCCGGTGACGCCGGACGGATCCGACGTCGTCGCGAAGTTCTCGACGGCGGACCTCTTCACCGCGTCCTGATGCTGCTGGCCCCGGAGGTCAACGAGTGGCGGCGGCGGGTGTCGAACGTCGACGGCGCCCGCCCCGCCGGGAACTACGGTGCGTCGGTCACCCCCGGCAACAACACGAAGGGCGCGTGGGCGGAGGTCCTCGCCGCGGCCTCCGTGACCGAGCAATCGCTGATGATGATGGTGAACATCAACAGCGTGTCGGTTTCGGCGGCGGCGAAGGACTGCCTCGTCGACATCGGTATCGGCGCGTCCGGGTCCGAGCAGGTGATCATCAGCAACCTGATCGGGTCGTGCGCGTCGGGCTGGAACACCATTGCCGGCGGGTGGACGTACTTCTTCCCCCTCAGCCTCCCGGCCGGCACGAGGGTCGCGGCGCGGGCGAGTGTGAACAACGCGACCGTCGGAACCGCGCGCGTCATCGTCCGCCTGTTCGGCCGGCCATCACGCCGGGAGACGGTGAACGCCGGCGCGTGGGTCGACACGTACGGGGCGAACACGGCGGCGTCGAACGGCACGTCGGCGACGCCGGGGACGACGAGCAACGGGGCGTGGGTGCAGCTCGGCACCCTCACCCGCGCTGCCTGGTGGTGGCAGTTCGGGATGGGCGTCAACGACACCACGATGACGAACCTCGTCACCACCGCCGACATCGCCGTCGGCGACGCCACCACGAAACGGATCCTGCTCAACCAGATGCCCGTCTTCACCTCGGCGTCGGAGCAGGCAGGGAACCTGCCGTCGTCGGTGCAGGGCCCCGGCGTCGCCCGCGCCGGCGAGAACATCTACGGGCGCCTGTGGTGCCAGGGCACCCCCGACTCGAACTACTCGCTGACCGCGTACGCCCTCGGAGGATGACCCCATGGCCGTAACCGAACTGTTCACTGGATCCGCGACGATCACCAACACCGAGTACAGCCTGCCGAACGCGTCGACGACGCTCACACCCCGCACCGACGACTTCCTCGGCGAGGTGTGGATCGACGTCGCCGCCGTCACCATCGCCGACAACTTCGTCATCACCGTCAAGGAGAAGGCCACCTCAGCCGGAACCCAGCGCGTCGTGTGGAGGACGGACGCCGGCGGGACAGAGGAACTCATCGTGATCCCCGCCCTCACCCTCATCCACGGGTGGGACGTCACCATGCAACGCACCGTCGGCACGAACCGGGCGGTCTCATGGTCGTTCCGGAGCGTCCTCTAACCCCATGGCCCGGTGGCTGTGGACACCCGCCCCGCGCGCCGCCACGGGCGGTAGCCCACCCCCGACGGAGGTCACACCCGGCGCCGCCCTCGAAGCCGACGCCGCGACCCCCGTACCCCGGGTCAAGACCCGGACCATCACCCCCGCCACCGAGACGGATGCGGCCGGCGCCGCCGCCCGGCGTAAGCAACGCGCGATCGCCACCCCGCTCGAGACCGACGCCGCCGCGGCCGCCGGCCGAGCTCGCAGCCGGACGATCACCGGCGCGATCGAGATCGACGTGGCCGCGTCGCCGGCGCGACGCAAGCAGCGGACACCCGCCACCGCCGGCGAGGCGGACGCCGCCGGCACCACGCCGCGCCGGAAGTCACGGGCGATCGCCACCGCCGGCGAGGCCGATGTCGCCGGCGCCCCTGGTCGCAGGAAAAGCCGACCGGCCACCGGCGCCGTCGAGGTGGATACGGCAGGCACCGTCCCGCAGTCCACCGGCAACGCCATCACCCCGGCCACGGAGACGGACTCCGCGGCCCCTCCTGGCCGCGTGAAGGTCATTACCCTCACGACCGCCACCGAGGCCGACACAGCCGGCCCTGTCGCACGGGTGAAGGCACGCGGGACCATCACCCCCGCCGAAACCGACGCTGCCACCACCCCCGGCCGCGTGAAGATCCGCGCGTCGGCGTCCGCTGGCGAGACGGACACGGCCACGGATCCACCGCCCCTCGCCGTCTACGTCGTCACGACCGCCACCGAGACAGACCAGGCCGGCGCCCTGCCCGCACCTGGTGCCCTGACCACGGCGGGCGGCCTCACCGCGGCGACGTGGGCGACCGCCGGAACCCACGCACGCACCCGCGCCGCCACCACGACCGCGGCCGCCACGTGGACGGCACCCGGCGCCGCGGCGGATCCGCGGGTCACGACGTCGACCAGGGCCCGGATACGGGCGCTCACCCACACGACTGGAGACACCACCCATGGATGACCGCCCCCGCGTCGGCACCCGCCTCGACCTCATCGTCCGGTTCGCCGTCGACGAGGTCCAGCAGCTCGCCTCAACCGCCACCGGCGGCACGTACCGCCTCCGGTACCGGGATGAGTGGACGCCACCGATTCCGTGGAACGCGACGTCACAGGACGTCGAGGACGCCCTCACCGCCCTCCGCGCCGTCAGCCACCACGGCGTCATCTGCTGGGGCGGCCCGCACCCAGATGACCCGATCAACGTCCGGTTCACCGGCCACCTCGGCAAACGCCCGCAGCCCACCCTCGTCGTCGACAGCACAGACCTAGACGGGACCGTCACCGTCACGACCCCGCAGGACGGAGGCCCCGTCGAGCTCGACACGACACCCACCATCACCATCAAGCCCCCGAAAGACGCGAAGGCGACGCTCACCGTCGCCGCCCTCGGCGGCGGCACCTACCAGGCCACCTACACCCCCACCAGGGAAGGCGTCCACACGTGGGCCGCCGGCGGCACGAGCACCACCCACGGCGACGTCGCGGTCGAGGACACCGTCACCGTCCTCCCAAACACCATCACCTAGCGCGGGTAACTCCAGGGGGACTAGCCGCCCTCGCCGTCCGCGTCGATGAGGCCGGCGAGCTGCAACGCAACCTCCAGGTCAAGGCTCTCCGCCCGCAGCCAGTACCGCTCAACCATGTCGGCGAGGCACGCCTGCTCCACGGCTGGTGCGTCCCGGATCCTGAGGGCGAGGGCCTCGGCGTCCTCCCGCAGCAATCCGTGCTGCTCGTGGGCGTCGTCGAGCTTGACGGCGTCCCACACTCCCATCCACACGGGGGTCCACGGCGCTCCCGGTGGCGGCGGGGCAGACGCGGCGGCTGCGATGAGGGCAGCCCGCCGGACCGTTTCGTCGCGGTCCACGGCGCCGTCGGCGATCCTGGAGCGGACCGCGTCCTCCGTCGCGGCGACGACGGCGTACCAGCGGGCGAGGTCGCGTTTCGCGGTGAGGGACGGGGACCCGTCGAGGTCCCCGTCCGGCGTCGTCTTGGTGCGGTGCATGATCGGTCCGGCGAGATCCCCCGGGCGGAACTTGATGAGGGCGATGTCGGTCATCAGATCCGCGCTTCCGGGTTGTCGTAGCCGAGGGCGGTGATCCCGTCGCGGACGGTCCGCCAAGAGTCCCACTGATCATGCATCTCGGCGGGCACTCGTCCGGCTTCGTGTGCCCAGCGGATGACGTCGTCGCGCCAGGTGGCGGGCGCGTCGTCGCGGACGCATCCCCATTCGGCGGCGTTGTCGAGCTGGCCGTTGAGTTCGGCGGTGATCTCGATAGTGTCGGTGGTGCTGGTCATCAGGGGTTCCTCCTGGTGGCTGGTCGGGGAGGGGGAGTCTCCGTTCCCCCTCCCTCTGTGTTACACACACTATCGGTGTGTGACACAAATACTAGATGGTGTGGCACAACCTTAACAATCGGGGTACCCGAGACCTAGATGCTCAGCCCACGTCTACTCCTGTGTTCCGTGCCGGTGGGTCTCCCCCGCTACCAGCATTTTTCGGCGGCTTGCGCCCCACCGGGCGATCGTTCGACTCGACGCGGGCGACCCGATGCGTCGCAACTCGGACGAGACCACGTCACGTGATCCGTACGCCTCGCGGGCTACCCGCACCCTGTGTCGTAGAGCCTCGAAATCCATGGTTCCGATGATGTTCTTCGTGACCCCTTTCGCGCCATGACGCCAGACGCGTCATGACTCTTTACTTGACATGCCAAAGTTGGTGTGTCATCATCGGCGCATGGAAAGAACGCATGGACTCCCTCGGGCGCTGAAAGCAGCACGCCAAGGAGCAGGCATCACCATCGAACGGGCAGCCTTCGAATGCGGTTGCAGCGTTCGGACGGTCGCCAGGGCCGAGAGCGGCGAGAGCACGCCACGCGTCCCGCTCCTCCAGGAGATGGCCCGCGTCTACGGCGTCTCGCTCGAGTCCTTGGTCCATGAGGACCACCGTGACACCCCGGCAACCGCCGGTGTGAAAACCCAAGGCAGC
>JACCDZ010306296.1_pt1 | contig 13244 bp, 12 predicted proteins | sample 7449551 | NCBI WGS metagenome assembly JACCDZ01 (sample SAMN15323452, study PRJNA562643) | freshwater metagenome | isolation source: river surface water | place: USA:Blue River Watershed | collected 2017-08-18
ATACTGAAACAGAAATCATAAAACCCAACCTTTCTGACATCCACTCACAAATAAGTGCAATGGATAACGAATATCAATCGTTGGACTTAAATACAGACGAGGGGAAAAACCGTAAAACGGAATTAGAGAACGAAAGAAATGCACTAATGGAAAATGTTAGTGTAGATGATATTAAAGCCGAAGCTAAAGCACACGCTGAAACATATCCTCAACTTTCTGCTGATTATGAAAAGGCTCAAAAAGATTTAGAACAAAACCCAAAAGATAAAACATTAAAACAAAAGGAAAAGGAAGCAGGACAAAGATTAAACGACTTCGCTAACGAAAGTAACAAGTTCAACGGACTACTGAAAGCCAAAGGCGATAAAGGTCTTTTTGTAAATGGAAATTATGTGCCGTTTAAAGGAAGTGAAAATACCACCACAGTAGAACAAACCACAAAAGCATTATCCGAACTCGATAAAGATGTTTTAGCAAACAGCAATCTACCATTAAATGAACTTTACGACCATACAAGCCCAAATGATGTTGCCAAAGCCTACCACGTAGCAAAAGAAACAGGAGGAAACCCCGAACTTGTAACAGCAGTAGATAACCTATTAAACAAGAAAAATGAAACAAAAGAAAACACCACAGCAGAAAGCGGTAAACAGTCTAAGGATAAAACCGATGAAACCACTAAACACGATGACACCGTTAAGCCCAGCGTTCAAAATGAAAAAGACAAAACCGACTTCACAGACGAAGAAGATTTAGACTTTCTTAATAACTTTAAGGAGGAAGAAGAAATTACCGAAACCGAAACTAAATCCAACACCATTTCACACAAGGGAAATGAATACACCCGACACGATGACGGAACTTATACCAAACCCGACAAAAACGGAAAGAATAGAAAGGTAACTTCTCCTAAAACTATTCAAGAACTTAACGACTTGCACGAAGCGGAGAATGTTGTTGAAATGAAACAAAAAGATGGCTACACCTACAAAAAATACAAAGATGGCAGAGAAACTATTACTTCGCCAAAAGGTAATGTAATAGAGCCAAAAGTTAAAAGGGGAAACAAAACAGTTGCTAATGCTAACTTCTCTAAGAGAAAAGACATCATATTTGATAGAGAAACCGAACATTCTCTAAAGATGCAATCTAATAAAGAAATAAATTCTATACTCAACAACTTCATTCCAACAAATGAAAAAGAAGTTGCGATGATGTACTTTGCTAATGGTGGCAAAATAAATCCTAAATCTGTTAATAAAGAATTATTAGGTAATTCCGAAAGAAAGAAAAGAAGAAGTCTAAACGAACATAAATGGGTATGGTTCGGTAAAAATAATAAAGATTCTTTCGAGGTTGTATCTGAGAAGTTATCGGCAGAAAGCGATTTGAATTTAGACCAAATGGAATTAAGAAACGCTTTAATAGATGTTGCTATGTCTTATGATTCTTCGACAAAGATTGCTGATGAAATTGTGAAACTTCATAAAAAAAGTGAAGACCCGTATTACGGATGGTCAGAAGATGAAATAGAGGCACAACAAGCATACGAAAAAGAAATGTATGGAGATACAGAAGTAGATATACCTGAAATGGAATATGCCTATGATGAAAACGAAGACGATTTCCCTTTTTCTGCAACTAACGAAGCCAACATAAACACCACCCCTCAACAAAAGGCGGAAGCAAAGTCTATTGTAAAATTTCTAAGCAACAAGTTTAAAGGCTTATTTGCTGACGGACAAAAGGCGTTTGATGAGAAGATGAAGAATTTGGGGATTGATGAGAGTTCTTTGAAGTTTATGGCGGATGATTTTAGGGATTACCATTCAGCTCCAAATATGATGGGTTATGATGATGTTAATGAAGCTATTGAGGACTCCGCTGACACCAACCTCTCTGAGATAGCAAGAGGAAAGCACTTAGTCCCAGATGATTACTTTAAGATGGGCAGTCGATACCCAGGGCATAATACGAAGAGTGGAATAGAAAGCAAAAACTCCATATTAAGAGCAATAGATAAGCTCAAAAAAGGTGCTGACCCGAAAAGTGTTACGGTTAAAATGTATAGGGCAGTTCCTAAAGATATAGCTTTAAATCGCTTAATTTACAAAGACTGGATTACTCCTTCAAAAAACTATGCTATTGTACATGGAGAAAGTCGTTTTGGGGAGGGTGAATATAAAATAATCGAAGAAGATGTACCTGCTCATCATATTTGGTGGGATGGAAATGATATTAATGAGTGGGGATTTGACCCAACAAATGATATTCGTTTCATAAAAAACAAAAACGGAACGGTATTCGGATTATATGACCCAAAAGAAAATAAAATCTATCTGAATGAAAGAAATTTAAACCCTAAAACCGTTTGGCACGAAACCACGCACTTCCAACAAGCTATCCTTAAAGCGATGTCAGGAAAGGGCAACACCGAAGCCAAAGCCATACTTTCACAATTTGACAAACTTCTAAAACCTTTCATTGCTCAATTAGAGAAAGGTAAAACAACTGTAACCATAAACGGACAAGACATTCCATTAAAAGCCGATGTGTACAGAAAAGGCAAAAATGAAAGTACAGAAGCATACAAAGACCGTATGCAAGATGAGGTTTGGGCATTCCTACAACAAGAAGAAAACAACAAACTTTGGCAGAAGAATGATACTCCTTTCAAAAGAGCAGTTAATAAGTTCAAAGAAGCAATAACTAATTTATACAAATCGGTATTCAACATTCCAAAAGGTAAAGATATTTCTAATATGACACTTGCAGAATTAGTAGGGCATACCGCTAAACAGTTGCAAGAGGGAAGATTGATAAGTCCGAAAGATGAATTTGGAAAAAAAATTAATGGTTTCCTAAATGGCTTATTTAGAAGTAAAGTAAATTTAACAAGTAGCATTAGGTTTAGTATTATTAAAGATAATGGAAAGGGAAACTCCTATAATAGAAATCAATTTAAAAAATACATAGGAGAAAAAAATGCAGATTTTTTAAGAAAGAACTTTTCAAACATATTTTCCGACAGCGACAATTTTATAGAGTTTTCTAAAAGACATTTCCCAATAAAAGGAGATATAATACACGCTTTAAAATCTAACCCAGATGTAATTGAAAGGCTATACGAAAAACATTTAGGAGGAGAACTCGACAAAGATATAAACAAAAATGGCATATTAACACCAAAAGAACTATTAGGGGAAAAGGGATATAAATTATCTGATGTAATACCTAATCTTGATATGGCTAAAACTTTGTTTTATGACTATTATTTAGGCGAGGGAAGCGATATGAATGTAGGAGGTTCTATAATCTGCACAATGGGGAGTAAAAGTAGGTTTAATGAGAACTATGTAATGTGGATTGTAAAAGACAATGCAGAAAATCAACCAAGAGCAACTCATCTTACTGAAAAGAATATGACCCCAGAATGGGCTGAATATCTTGAAAAGAATGGTAGAAAAAATGAAGATGGCACATTTAATTTAGAGGGATTAAAAGATGGCAGAGAAGACCCATTTAGTACAAGTGTACTATCAATACAGATACCAAGAGGAACTAATCAAGGTAGTACAAAGATAATAAGTCGGTATAATCACGATTTGCAAAAAGTGGGAGATAAAAAGAATCCAGACATTGTTTTCGGTGGAGACCTAAATGAATTAGCTCCAGATTTAAAATTAGCTTTTGAAAATCAACTTGGAGTAAAATTAACAAAAAAAGACCAATCAATAGAAATAAAAGGCTTTGTACAAGATAATAAAGGGCATTATTACAGATATACAAAAGAAGAAAATGGAGTGTATTATGGTAATGGTTTTTATATTAAGAATGGAAATACAACCTTGTTAGATGCTGGAAACCAAAGAATGGTAGGTGGATTTATAATAAATGCAAGTGGGAATGTTGAAAATGTTACTAAATATAATAATGAGTTCCATTATGGTAAGGTAGAAAAAGTAAATTACATAAAAGGTAATGAAATATCTGTAACGACAGAAAATGGATTTTTTGTTTTTGAAACCACTAATGGAGATGTGAGCAAACTAAAATCGTGGAGTAATGAACAATATGTTTTAGACAAACTCGGTGGGAGCGTTGATAAAAATGGGAACATAACGATAAATGGGGATTTTAAGATAAGACATCATAGATTTTGGAATGATAGGGTTATAGAAATAAAGGGTAATGCTTATTTTGAAAACAGTCAAATAACATCATTAGGCAATCTTCAAAGCATTGGAGGGTATGCTTATTTTGAAAACAGTCAAATTACATCATTAGACAATCTTCAAAGCATTGGAGGTAATGCTGATTTTCAAAACAGTCAAATTACATCATTAGGCAATCTTCAAAGCATTGGAGGTAATGCTTATTTTGAAAACAGTCAAATTACATCATTAGGCAATCTTCAAAGTATTGGAGGGTATGCTTTTTTTGAAAACAGTAAATCTGAAATATTTAAACACTTAAAAACAAATGACAATAACTCAAAAGAAACATCAGAAGTATTTAAAAATGCGACAATCGGTTTTAAAGAAAGTTTAAAAAACAACGAGGGCAAATCATTTAATGATTTTCTACCTGATGAATATAAAATAACAGAAGCAAAACAAGAAAACAAAATCCGTTTTCAAATTGAGGAAAAATCTAATGCAGTAAAAGAACCCACAATATCCAATCTTACAGACACCCAATTAGAAAGGCTACTACGAAACCAAAATCTTATTACAGACGGTAAATGTGCCTAAAACAATATCCCCCCTTAATTGGGGGATTTTAAATTTAGTACAAAAATGGTACACTTGTACGATTCTGTACTATTAGGATTTTTTGGGCGTTCGCCCAAAATCGCCCAATGTTTATTTTCAGATAGTTACAAACAAAACACCCCCCCTACGAATAGAGAGAGTGCCAAAACACAAATTATATATGAAAAACTTACCACTACTGCATATTAACTTGTTCTTCTTGTTTCATTTGAGCCACATATTGCATTGTAAACTCTTCTTTGATATTTAACCCTAACAATCCCAAAACATCTACAAATAATTGATGATACATTATTGGGTGTATATCCAAGTCTTGATAATCAGGTTGGTCAGGATCAAAGGTGGTTACTCCACCAACAATCCTATATGTCCATTTCGGTAATTTTAATTTACGGAAATAAACAACCTCCACATTCTCCATTTCAGGAAAAATACGCAAACTCCCATCATTATAGGTAAAGATAGGATTGCACTTGGTAGGCTTATTTTTTCTTGAACGCTTCAAAGTGTTAAACATTTCCAAATCTACCTTATCAAACTCGCTATCTCCTGAAAACAAAGCATTAACCAAATTTACATCTTCGGGCAACTTACTATCTACCAATGTTCCATCGGTAACATACCACTCCAAAGATTGTTTTAGGTTCTCTGCCTCATTCCCATAATTAGCCGTATCTTGAAACCTCGACTTCTTATAATTCAACTTTCGGAAATCCGAAAATAAAGCCGAATAATTTTTAAGCAATGCTTCCGCTACGGCATGATTAAATTCAGATGGAGAGGGCTTCCCCATCTGATTTTTGTTTAAAGCTAATTCAATAAAGTTCTTAAATGTATTAAGCATCTTTTTCTACTATTTTTTCAGCGGTCTTTTTTACTGTTTTTCTCGCCATTCTCGAACTCGCCTCTTTCTTAACCTCCTTACCTTCGGTAGTTTGGAAGAAATCAACTAATCCATTCAAGGCTGTTACTCCATTTGGCACGGTGTAAACGGTTGTTCCGTTGTCCGCCCAAGTTACATACTTCTCGTCAATAGACACTTCTAACACGCCACTCGCAATCAAATATCCTGCAAACAATGTTTCTGTATTATTCTTGTCATAGATTACATCATTTGCTCTCTCTGGGTTCTCTCCGGCAAAATCAATAATTCTGTCGTGAAGCCCATCAATGTCGCCATCTTTAATCAAATTCAATGCTTCTCTACCAAATAATACATATCCAACTTCCAAGATTTTAGACTTGTCAAACTGGGCTACATCCTTCAATAAAGTAATAGACCTTTTCTTGTCTGCTAACTTTTCTTTGTTAATTGCTACTGGGTCGTAAATCGTAATTCTTGAACCAAAATCTTTTCTACTTTCAATAAATTTCTGTAAGGTTACATCTTCGGTATTAACCAATCTTTGTCCTACATAAAAAGACCTCGGTACTGCGTTCTCACTTTGTTTCTTTTGGTTAAGTTCGCTATCGCCCTCAACTAATCTATATGTTACAATAGAACCATCTTCAAGGGTTACTTCGTGTTTCGGGGATAAAAACATTCCCACTAATTCTCTATCTACTAAATAAGTTTTTAATGCCATTATATTGTATTTGTAATTTAAAAATAAAAACTACACGGCACTACAATAGCGCCGTGTAGAAAATTTAACTTATGGGGTTGGAACTCCCAAAATAAATCTATCCAATCCTACCAATAAAGGCATGAATTTAGAAATGTACTTAATCTCAATGTTACCACAGTTCATGTCGTTCTCATTAGATTCTCTCTTGAACTTGTAAACATCTTTGTCCGTACCAAACCAAACTACATTGGCATAACCAACTTGTTTCTTTTGACCATTCAAAGTAATGGTGGTCTTACCTGCTGGCGTTACAACAAAGTTATAAGCCTTACCAACTTGCGTTGAACCAATACCACTCAATCCTGACCACTCTCTGAATAAGATGGTTACTCCGTAAACATCCATTCCTTTGTAACCTAAATAGATAAGGTCGTTTTGGTGGTTTTCAAATGCGTTATATTGCATCGTTACATTTGTCTCTGCAATAGCCATCAATTTAGCATATTGGGCTGGCGTTGCATCTAGGTAAGCCATTTTTACTCCTTTCTTTTTCAAGTATGAAGCAAGTCTTACCAAGTCTGCTTTATCGTCAATAGTACCCTCAACTTTCAACGCTTTCTCTTCCAACATTTGAAAAACTCCTTTTGTACCTTGTGGCTCTCCTGTACTATCTGATACAGCTTTAGAAATCCTTCTTCTCCAAGCCATAACATTGTCAATTCTCGCTGCTGCTTCTTTCAACTTGTCGTCCAACAATTCATCAGTAGTAAAGTTATACTGACCAATTTGTCTTTCAGGGAATGCATCCCATCCGCCCTCGGCAATCATTGTTTCTTCGCAATAATTGGCACAAACACCATCTTTATACATAGAGTTTTCGTAAGTCGGCATATACGGTTTATAACCGATACATGGTGGACACTCACAATGGTCTAAGTTGTAACCCAACCAAATGATGTCCAAAGTAGCCGTGCCAATTGTCCAAGTTGAACCGGTATCTCTATATCCTGCGGTAATGGTTTTCTTGTCCTCGCTAATAGCAGTTACAACACCCATATTTCTCTTTCCGGTAGTATCTACGGCAATAAACTCCTGACCAACTGAAACATAAAACTTAGCCTCCGTAGGTCGGCACTCGTCAATGTCATAAGGGTCTGCATTAATCGCTGATGCGTTAATGGTAAAATCATTACCCGTTCTCGTTACCACTCCGCCAACAATCTGAACTACTGAACTGTCAGGCAGTTTCTCATTCCATGTTACTTGGTCGGCAGCAACCGTAATCTCGTTTCCAGCAGCCATCAAGAAACCTAAATATGTTTCCTGTGCTACATCTTCTGCTTCTACTCGCCCTAAATACTTAGGTGCAGTAGCACAAGCAATCTCCATAGAAGAAACTAAATGCTTTCTCCCCTTTGGCAAATCCAAATGCAAATAATTTTGCGTGTATGTTGGTTGTACAATAGCCATAATCTTTCTTTTTTTAATTATTAAAATTTAGTCTTACCCCTTTCGTTTAAGAAATCCAATACTTGCTCTTCAATATCCCCACGGTTCGGAATACCCGCATCTGCTTGTCCGTTTACATTTCTTCGCTGTCTGCTCTGCAACTCCCTATCTCGCAATATAGCTTGTTCAACAATGAAAGAAATCTTCTGTTCCCTCATTGTCTTATCAGCCCAAGACAACATATCCATCCATTCTCTCGCATTTTTAATGCTTCCGTCTTCATTCTGATAATCGGCATAAAGCACATCAGGGTTCTCACTTACAGTTCGCATTCTCGTTAAATAAGCCTCGTCAGGAACATAATCAACTTGCTCTCCGCTAACTGTAACCGTTTGACTTTTGACATTAGGGATTTCAGCATAAATAGCTTCGGTGTAGTTCAGCTTTGCTTTTTCTCTCGCTTCTTCAAACGCTCTTGAATAATCCTCCGCACTCTGCATGGGATTAGCATTTGAATACTGCTCCAAGTCTTTCAGTTGCTCCGAAACATCAGCATCTCGCCATTCTCTGGCTTTGCCTAAAATTGTTTCATAATCAACCTCCAATCGCAAACGCTCGTCTTCGTCCAAATCTGAAAAATCATCGTCAAAGTCATCAACCAAGTTTTCAAACTTTTTCATCTCCAACGAAATCGCCTTATCAGACATCTTTTCCTTATCAGAAAGATACTTTTTAATTAATTCGTTAGAATCCAATTCTTCTGTCTTTTGCTTCAATCGCTGGTAATCCGTAATATCTCTATCGGGATATTTATTCAAATAGGAATTTAATTCCGAAAGTTTGTCGTTAATGTTAATTCTCCCTTGTGGTTGCTCTGTAACTACTTCTTGTACAGGTTCAATTGTGGGTTCAGCTGGTGTTTCAATAGTAGCCACGGTTGGTGTATCAACCGACACCTCCTGTGGAACTTCAACCTCCGACTGAATCAAATCAAGTATTTCACTCATAATAAATTGTTTTTCCTAAAATAATACCTTTGTCGAATAAATTATTTTTGCTAAATTTGAAACATTATGAAACAAATAATCAAAGGGTGGGTTCTCCTATCGCTATTTAAACTCGGACTTATAAAGGATGATGAGATAGAAGAAAGATACCACCATAGAAAAAAACAATGCGAAAACTGCCCCCTCAATAAAAACAACTGGTGCAGTAAGCACAAAATAACAATAAAAGATAACGAACTAATTTCAGGGTGTGGATGCTATAATCCTGCATCGTGGTTCGTGAAAGATAAAAAATGTAACCTTAATAAATGGAAAATATGAAAAACCCCTTAAAAAACTTAATCAAACATCAAGACAAACTAATAGACAGTCTAAAGAAAACTAACGACATATTAGACGAATTGTTCGACATCAATCACGAATTGATAGATGAACTCGAAAAATTAAATAGTAGCCTCGATAAAATAGAGGAAGAAAAAAAAGAAGAAAAAATATGGTTCAAGGTAGGTATTAATAGGAATGGTATTAGAAGCTTTTTTTGCTTCAAAGAAAATGCCGCGCTTGAAGATATAATTAAAAAATTGAAAAGCGGAGAATCCGTAAATATTGAAAAAGTATAAGCATGGATTTCAAACTCGAATACCTCGATGTGTTAGCTCTCGATAGTATATACAACTTGCTATCTTTCAATGAAAGAATTGATACGCACCTATACATCAGAAACAAAACAGAAAAACTAAATCCTAAAAGTGAAAAAATATTCAATTGGATTAAACAAAATTATTGGTCGCCACCCGAAACAAAATATGACAGCAATAAAACTCTAAAATTCTACAACGAAAAAACAGAATCGTTTGAAAATTTAGAAAAGTATCAAACAACATACCCAAAAATTACAAAAGCAGTACATGAACAACTATCTTAACTTACTTAAAGATATTCTCGAAAACGGAACAGATAAATCAGACCGAACAGGTACTGGAACTAAAAGCCTATTCGGTTATCAACTCCGTTTCGACTTGTCTAAAGGCTTCCCATTGGTTACAACTAAAAAAACACACCTTAAATCAATCATCCATGAACTACTTTGGTTTCTAAAAGGCGATACTAACATTAAATACCTCAACGATAACGGTGTAAATATCTGGAACGAATGGGCAGACGAAAATGGCGAACTCGGTTCTATATATGGTAAGCAATGGACTGACTGGAATGGCATAAACCAAATCAAGGAATTAATCAACCAAATTAAACACAACCAAGACAGTAGAAGATTAATAGTATCTGCTTGGAATGTTTCTGAACTACCTAACATGGCTCTTGCTCCTTGTCATACTTTATTTCAATTCTATGTCGCCGATGGGAAACTTTCTCTACAACTATACCAAAGGTCAGGAGATGCTTTTCTTGGCGTACCATTCAACATCGCCTCTTATTCACTACTACTCATGATGGTAGCACAAGTTTGTAACCTCAAAGTTGGAGATTTTATACATACCTTTGGCGATGTTCACATCTATAATAACCATATAGAACAAGTTAAACTTCAACTAAGCAGAGAACCTAAAACTCTACCAACAATGAAGTTAAACAAAGATGTAAAAAATATTTTCGACTTCAAATACGAAGATTTTACATTGGAAAACTATAACCCATACCCAACAATTAAAGCACCAGTATCCATATGAAAGAAAACGATTTGGTAAACCATCCTAACCACTATGGAGGTAAAGATAACCCATACGAAGCCATTAAAGTTATCGAAAATTGGAAACTTAACTTTAACCTCGGAAACGCCATCAAATATTTAGCTCGAGCCGACCACAAAGAAAACAAACTACAAGACCTCGAAAAAGCTAAATGGTACATCCAAAGAGAAATTAACAACTTAATATAATTTATACTATGAACGATTTCAAAAACAAAATCAACACCGTAAACGAATTGTGGGATGATCTACAAAACGACCTTACCAAATTTACAGAAAAAAACAATCAAAAGGCTTCTGTAAGAGTACGAAACAATGCTACCAAAATTTCTGAAATTATGAAAGAAATCAGAAAGGAAGTATTAGCTCTTAGACCTAAAAAGTAAAATTAAACAACCCCACAACCTATAAATATTAACGGATTGTGGGGTTAATCTGTAAATTATGAACCAACACACTATACAACTATGGAACTACATAAAATACGCCCCGGATAATATCCAAGCGAAATACTCCAACGATACCAAAAAATACATAAAAGATAAACTAAACCTAAATTGGTTCAATAACACGAACAACCAAAATACATGCTTCTTTAACGGACTTAAATTCCACGAAAATAAAGTCCTCGTTATAAACATTCACATCATAACCCCTAACCAAAAACTACAATACCTAGACATAACACAAAGCTTCAATAAACTCCTGAAAACTTACAACATCTTCTACCTATCTGCAATAATCCCTATAATACTACAAAAATATTACCGAGAATCCTCATTAGCCGACAACCTAATCCCCTACATCGAAACTAACTATGAACATCAACTCCCAAAATTCAAATACAAAATCAAATCCAATAATGCCCGTGACAGGAAGTTTACTCATAGTAACGGACATAACCCCACAATGGAATGGAATAAAATACTCATTCAAACCTTTCAACAAATCCATAGTATTATCCCCATCAACGCTCTTAACAACCAAAGACCATCCCTCATATTCTTTGATGATTATTCCTGCCTACCAAAACTTCTTAATACTACCAACAAATATTAACCACCCAGAAATATATAAAAAAGCATTAGAAAGAAAAGAACACGAATACTCCGAACTAATCCTAAAACTTAACCAACCTATCGGAACTATAATCCAAATTTTGTAAATCCTCACACAATGGGCAAAATACTAATAAACAACAAATACAACCGTAAAAGAAACATATTCCCATACACCGAAAAAATACTCCCATCAGGGTTCATTAAACCTATTTTCAACCACCTCGCTATACCTAAATATAACGAACTTATACAAATTGTACTCGATACCGCACAAGAAAACGACATAAAACAAAATCTACTCATCAAAACTTGGAACAAAAAAACACAAATACCACTCCGTAAAGCCAAAAACATACTCAACGGAACAGAAGAAATAGAACTGTGGGAATATATCCTCCTCGCAGAAATACTCGAAATAAACATATTCGCTAACAACAATAAACAAAAACGATACTCTCACTCTATCGAAAACTCCGCATTCGGTAGAAAACTATTCATAACTTCTAACAACTTCCTCAAATTTACAATAACCATAAACTTTGACGACATCCTCAACCTTAACATCACTTTCCATAAAAACTCCCTTATACAACACAACCAAACCAACTACAAAAGAGAATCAATGAAAGCACTACAATACTACTTCAAAGATAAACTACCTTTCACTAAAAGAGAATATGACCTAATATTTCGTACTAAATGGGGCAACAACAACTTTAAATTCATTGAAGAAAAATAACTCTATTTTCAAACACTATATATAACCAACTTACAACGAACGCCCATACCTAAAATCGGGCGTTTTTCGTTTATTATAAGTACTTGTACCACTTAATAGATTTAATGCCTTAAATGAGCCTTAAATGAAGTGATAAGTGGTGTTTGTTACTATCGTTTGGAATAGTGTTAGAGTAGATATATATGTATGGGTCGTTTCAAATTTCACGCAAATCCGAACCAAAAAAACACATACCGCCTTGAAAATCAGCATTTTACGATTTCAAAAACCAAACTCGATTTTGTAACAGCTTGATTTTCAATATGTTACATAATTAATTACACTCAACTTATCCAATGAACACAATATATTACATTGAAAAATAAGTAGTTATCAACTTGAAAGGCTGGGGAGGGGCATTACACACACACGCATATACACACATATATACACAATTAACTTTGTTTTGTTTTGTATATGAAAACTAAACAAACACGACAACAAAAACACTTTATAAAGTGGAGTCGAAAGTCCTCCAACAGGGGAGGGGTCAATAGAGGAGATTTGTTACAATAGTCGCACTTCTTTACCATATATTATTGAATATCAACGACATACGCTTCAACAAAGAGTGAGTTCTTATTAAAGTAACACTTTAAGTGAGCGTTGTAAGTCATTGATACTCAACATTTTATCTAATTCAACGACAAAAAAGTTAGACAAAAAAGTCAAAAGAATAAGGATACGGCACAATAAAAGTTAGATTAGTCTAACATTTCTGGTTAAATACTGTTAAAAAAGTGTTAAAACTTTTAAAATTACTTCAACCTTGCACCTTGCACTTCGTTTTAAAAAAAACTTTTAACAAATATATTATTGTTTTTGTTTTTTTTGGCTAAAGTGCCATACAAGGCTTATATATAAGAAACACTATAAAAAAAGCTAAAAAACAAAAAAT
>JACCDZ010136907.1_pt1 | contig 13235 bp, 13 predicted proteins | sample 7449551 | NCBI WGS metagenome assembly JACCDZ01 (sample SAMN15323452, study PRJNA562643) | freshwater metagenome | isolation source: river surface water | place: USA:Blue River Watershed | collected 2017-08-18
AATACTAAATTTTATTGAGGCAATTAAGGCAATGAAACTTAGTAAAATAAAATAGGTTAATAATAAAACACGACTGGCTTTGTTTTTCCAAATTTTTTGAAATTCTATAGAAAGTAATCTTTTCATCTGAGAGTTAGTTTTTTGTTAATTCAAGGAATTGTTCTTCAAGGCTGTTTTTTCTTTTTACTAAATGTTCTAAAACAATGTTTTGCTCAAATAAATACGAATTCAAATCTTGTGCAGCAATGTCTTGTTTTAAGTACACCAAAAGTTTTCCGTCTTCTTCAATAGTGTTTTCTACAAATGATTGTTCGTCTAAAACGGTTTTCAATTGAAGTATATCGTTTGATTTTAGTTCGAAGAAACTGTTGTTTTCAATCATGTTGTGCACGGTTCCTTGATACAACATTTCGCCTTTTCGTAAAACTACCACATGACTACATACTTTTTCTACTTCGTCTAATAAATGCGAAGCCAATAAAATGGTTGTGCCTTGTGATGCAATTACTTTAATAATATCTCGAATTTGACGAATTCCTTGCGGATCTAAACCATTGGTAGGTTCGTCTAAAATTAAGATTTCAGGGTCGTTTAACAGGGCAGAAGCAATGGCTAAACGTTGTTTCATTCCTAAAGAATAGGTTCTGAATTTATCGTTTTTACGTTCTAAAAGCCCAACTAATTCTAGCTTTTCATCCACTTTTGAAAATGGCGTTCCTTTGATTTTACAAACCAATTCCAAATTTTCTTTAGCGGTCATATAAGGATAAAAGTTGGGTCTTTCGATGATGGCACCTACTTTTTTCAAGGCGTCATGCGTTGCAACTTTTCCGCCAAACCATTCAAAATCGCCTGAAGTTTTGTTGACAACATTTAATACAATTCCTAAAGTAGTAGATTTTCCTGAGCCGTTTGGACCTAAAATTCCGTAAACATTTCCTTTTTTGATTTCGAAAGAAACATTTTTAACGGCATGCAAGTGTTTATTGAAAATCTTGTTGAGATTCGAGATTTTTAAAATGGTTTCCAAGTTTGTTCGTTTTTTGATTTATAGATAAGACGAACGAATTTTAGTTTTGTTACGGATGAAAGTTTTTGTAACCAATCTTCAACAGAATTCGAATTTGCGTTAGGGATAGCAGCGGCATCCTTTTATGGAGCCTAAAGCGGAATAAAAGATATAGCGAATAGCCCGACCTTTATGGTAACGCCCCAAAAAAAAATCCCTAATCTTATGGCTCGATTAGGGATTTAAAGGTATTGCTTGGGGCAAAAGTTAATATTGAATAAAGTTGTTGATTTTAACTTTAGTTGCTTTTAAATCGTGCATTAAATTGTATAAACCAAAGAAAGTTCGGTTAATGTAAATAAAATGCTTCGAACCTCGATTTCCGTTCATGTTGCGTAATTCGGTATTTTTGGAATAGCGTTCACCTAAATCGGCAATTTGACCGAAAAATTCTTCGTCTGAAAAATCAAATTCTTCAACATGGAAAGGTCGTGCAAACAAACTTAATAATTCATGAAACATTTCGGTGAAGAATTCAATTTCTTCTTTCGTGTCTTCTTTTCTTAAAATTTCTAATTCGTATAATTTCGATTGGAAGAATTCTGGATTGTTCAAGTTTTCTTTTTTAGCCAATTCAAAATATGGGATATAAAAATCATTCGGAACTTCTTTGATACAACCAAAATCTAGAGCTACTAACTTTGTATCTTTAGTAATTAAGAAATTTCCTGGATGCGGATCGGCATGGACTTTTCTTAAATTGTGCATTTGGAACATATAAAAATCCCAAAGTGTTTGCCCTAAAATATTTGATTTCTCAGCATCAGTATTATGAGCGGTAAATTCTGATAAATGTTCGCCTGTCATCCAATCCATCGTAATGATTTTCTCTGATGACCAATCTGGGTAATACTTTGGAAAAACCAAATTAGGAATTTTTTGGCAAGCTTCGGCCATTTCTATACTTTGTTTTACTTCGTTGATGTAATTGGTTTCTTCAATCAATTTGTCTTCAACTTCTTTAAAATATTTATCCGAATCTTTTCCTTTAATGTTGAACATTTTGATGGCAATAGGTTTCACTAAAGCCAAATCTGAACTAATACTTTCTGCCACTCCTGGATATTGAATTTTCACAGCAAGTTTTTTCCCATCCTTGGTAGCTTGGTGTACTTGACCAATGCTAGCCGCATTTATAGAAGTGGCATTGAAGGTATCGTATATTTCACTTGGTTGTTTGCCAAAGTAATTTTTAAAGGTTTTATTTACCAAAGGAGCAGACAACGGCGGAACCGAAAACTGCGCCAACGAGAATTTCTCCACGTAAGCTCTTGGTAAGATATTTTTATCCATACTTAACATTTGTGCGACTTTCAAAGCACTTCCTTTTAGTTGCTTTAAACTGTCGTAAATGTCGGCAGCGTTATTTTTGTTCAGCGATTCTTTTGCTTCTTCTTCGGTTTTGGTGATTTTATCTCCGTAATATTTGAGATAATTTACGCCCACTTTAGCTCCGGTTTGAATCAACTTAGAAGCACGTTGGATTTTTGAGGTAGGGATACTATCGATTGTTTTCATATGGTTTTCGCTTACATTTTAAATGAGCCTCTTTCGTGCCACATGAATTTTCCAAAATCAATTAGACTTTTGAATGGAGTAGTATCCATCAAGTCAAAACTGGTATTGACAGATTTTTCAATGAAAATATCGGTTTTTTCAAATGAAATTGACGTATCTTCAATCCAAAACTTCAAAGTGAATAAGAATTGGAACCAAGCCATTTCGCTCATGGTTTTCTCTTGAATTTCGATTAACTTTTCTTGTTTTAAATCGATTTTTTCAATGTCTAAAGTGTCGTAAAATTGTTTGAAGCTTTTTCTTAATTCACTCAATTTTGACAAACTTTTCAATTTGTTTTTGTCTTCTTTCAATAACGCTACCACGAAACTTCTATTAGCAGTTAACATTTCGAAATAAGTGAAATAGAAACTCAACAATTGCGTGCGAGCATCGTAGGAAACGAATTCATCACTATTTCCTAATAATTCTAATGTATTATCGAATAGCGAAGTGAAAAAGTTTTGCTCAATTTGGTTAAAAGAAGCGTAATGTTTGTAAAATAAACCTTCCTCAAAACCAGCATGTTTGGCAAACAAATAAACCGATTGCGGTTGCTTGTTGTGTTCTAAGAAATAATCGATGTATAAACTTAAAATGCCTTCTTTGTTTATTTCTTTCTTTTTTGCCATGATTTTAAATATTTTTCTCAAAGGTACAGAATGTTTAATTTAAAATCAAAAAAGTTAAACAAAATATTTTGTTAAAGTTCTTTCAAAAAAAACCTCAATTACGAGTTTGCAATTGAGGTTTAATAATTTGTATGTAAATGGCTTACGATTTCTGCTCTTTATTGAAGTAAACTAAATAATAATACATTTGTTTTTCTTCGTCCCAACCTTTCTCTACGAATTTCTCCGCACTTTCTGGGTTGATGAAATCCAATTTGATTTGGATATTCGTATCCAATTGAATTGTGTTTTTTAAGGTACGACGTACATCCGTCACGGCAGCATTTGCAATTGGAAAACTTGAAACGTCTTCAATGCTGTATTTTGCACCTTTATCTACTTTGTAATTTTTGAATTCTGGAATGAATTCTGGATTTTGCATTACTTCATTTAAGAAAGCCGTTTCTTCAAACTCATCATTTTTCGCAAAGTGATTGATAGCACGGTTCATGAACAATACTTCTTGTTGCTTGTCTTCGGCTGGTAAAACTACTTCTTTTGCGAACTCTTGACAGAATTTTAAGTATTTTTTCGTCATGAAGTTTTCATCTTGAAACGCATCAACCGATAAGAAATGTTCTAACCAATAACGCGCATCGTAACGATTACTATCTACGGTTAAAATTTTGTAACCTTCTTCTTTTTTATAGTTGAAAATGATACAACCTTTATCCAACTTATTTAAGTTGATTCCTTGTTGTAAAATCATTTCTAAATTGCTTCCATTTTCTTCAAATTGTAAGAAATCGGTTTGTACTTCACTTTTAAAAACTCCTATTGCATCTACTACATTATTATCGATAGAAACATGTGTAAAGTAAGCTACATACACTTCTCCGTTTTTAATATGTGGATGATTCGATTGCTCGAAAAGGTGTTTTGTGATTTTTTTAGAAACGTTGTGAATTTCGCTTGGGTTATTGAAAACTTCGGTAGCAAAATTGTACATTTCGTTGTATTCTAAATCTACTTCATGAGCAAACTGAAAGTAGTTTTCTTCTTTTTCTCTGAAAGGTTTAAAGAAAAATTCCTTCAACAAAGGCATGATTTCATCATTCAATCCGTATGGATTTTCAGATAAGAAAATAGCTTCGTTTCTACTTTTATTTCCTACTCTATGAATAGATAGGTTTTCGATATGTGCGTTAAATAAGTTGATCATTTTTATAGTTTGAGTTTTGCCCCTCCCAACCTCCCCAAAGGGGAGGAGTTAGAAACGTTGTGTTTTATTCCTCCTAAATTCCCCCTTTGGGGGCTAGGGGGCTAATTCCAATTTTCTTCAAATCCCAAGTCTTCGAAGCTGTCATCGCCATCAAACATGTCGAAATCATCATCATCGAAATCGTCTTCAAAGTCACCATAGATATCTTCGTCTGATAAATCGCCTCTTAATCCACTTTGACCTGCTTCGGCTGGTAATTCGCCATGAGAAAATAATAAAGCTGGATACGTTTCACCGCCTTCTTTTTCTTCTTCAATTGCTGCTAATTCTAAGAAGAATGTCCACATGTTAAAGAAATCATACACATAGACCATTTTGGTATTGTCTTGGTGCATTAAATCCTCAATTTTGAAGTCTACCATAGTTTTCATTTCACCTGGAACTTCTCCAGTGTCAAACATTGGGATTTCGTCCTCTTCGTTCCAAGTCCAGTCGTCTTCACAAGTAAAGAATGAACCTGTTTCAGTTCCATCAAAGCCAAAAGCGTTTACGATAGCATTGTGTAAATCTTCTAAGGTGTTGTCGCTTTCAATGGCAATATCTCTAAAAATATCTTCTTCGGCATCGAGAATTACTCGGAATTTGTAAATCATAATCTTTGAAATTTTAAGAACAGCAAAAGTAATTATTATTTATGAGAAACTTTTTTGCTTTTGCGATTTGTTGATAAGATTTTATTTTAGGTCGTTGATTTTTTTTCTAGCCATTTCCTTAGCTTGTTCATCACCAACCTTTTCAATTTTTTGATAATATTTTATAGCATTTTTTTTATCAGAAAGACGTTCGTAAATCAATCCGATATTACTCAGTACAATGGTATCATTTGGATTTATTTTCTCTGCTTTTAAATAAAGTTCTAACGCTTCATTATTTTTATTTTCAATTAAAAATGTCACGCCATAACTGGAAATTACATACAAATCATTAGGAAAAGTATCATACATCCTTTTTGCTACTTTTTTTAAATTTTCATCTGATTCGGCTTGGAAAAGCGTGTTTTGGTATCCTTGAATAGCATCAATAAAGAAGTTTTCAGGATCATCTAAAATTTTATCATTTGACCACAACCATTTGTGTTTGATTTTATTAGAGTGATCAATTGTATTTAGTATTTGGTTACTGAATAAATCAAATTTTTCAAATTCACCCAAGGTATGAATCTTTCCAAAACGTAAATCTAATCGATTCGGATATAATGAAATAGCTTTATCGATAATACTTTGTGAAATGGCGAATAACGAATCATTTTTAGAAACATAAGAATGCAGGTATCCTGATTTATTTCCTAAAGAATCAGTCAAAACCAATGCGTCCTGATTTTTTGTAGGCTCTTCTTTTGACAATTGAAGTAATTCTTGTTGTGATTCTCTGAAATAAAAATTAAAGGCTGCTATGAAATACTCCACATCATTTTTATTGCTTTTTTCCCATTTTTCAAGAATTTCTTTGACTTCTTTCGCATTATAATCCTCATTGTTGAATTTAGATTGAAATTGGTTTTTAAAATTTTGCCCAACTAATGTAATTGGTAAGATTAAAAGGAGTAAAATTACTTTGTTCATTTTTTTTAGTTTAAAATATGGATAATGAAGTTTCAGTCGTCAATCGCTCTAAGGTTTCTAAGCCGTAAAAAGAATTTCCTTTTTTGTTTAATTTGGGACTCCAAACGGCAACCGTGTAATGATTTGGGAAAACAGCAACTACGCCACCGCCAACACCACTTTTTCCAGGAAGCCCAACTTTAAACGTGAATTCTCCCGCTTGGTCATAAAAGCCACACATTTGCATTAAGGCGTTCATGCGTTTGCATTTGCTAGTCGAAAGGAATTTTTTATCGCTTTTTGGAATGACACCATTATTCGCAAATACTTGAAAACACTTGGCTAAATCAACGCAAGTCATTTCAATAGAACATTGATGGTAATAAAAATCTAAAACCGCTTCGGGTTCGTTTTTGATGTTTCCAAAGGATTTGATAAAGTTCACCAAAGCTGCATTTCGGTAACCAAAAGTTTTTTCGGATTGAGCGACATTTTCATTGTAATTGATATTTGGATTTTCGGTCAGTTCTCTTACGAAATCAAGAAGGAATTCTTTTGGATTTTCAAAATGATCTAACATTAAATCGGCAACAACCAAAGCACCCGCATTGATAAACGGATTTCTTGGAATACCATTTTCATTTTCTAATTGTACCAAGGAATTAAACGAATTTCCTGAAGGTTCATACCCTACGCGTTCCCATAAATCGTTTCCAATTTTAGAAAATATAAGCGAAGTAGTAATAACTTTTGAAATACTCTGAATTGAAAATTTCTCCAAAGCATCGCCTTTTGTAAATACGTTTTGATGTTTATCTACTAATGCAATTCCGAATTTATTCGCATCGACTTTTGCTAATTCTGGAATGTAATCGGCTACTTTTCCAGTGTTTTCGATTTGGATGACTTCGTTATAAATTCTCTCTAAAATATCTTGGTATGCCATGAATCTAATTTTGGTAAAAGTAATTAAAATCGGGAAAGTTACAATTCATCCTCAAAAAATGACAGTTCGGTTAGTTTCAATTTTATGGGTGCGATTTCTGTTGCAACTTTGCTTCATCAAAATAAGATAGTTCAAGCGCAAGAACAATAACAAAATCAAAATCAAAAAACGAACAGTTTAACCATTAAAAAAAATTTATCATGACGAAATTAATCACTATCATCGCAATGTTTGTCGCTTCGATTGTATCAGCGCAAACTCAGTTTGATCAAGGAATGAAAAAAGCCTTACAAACTTGGAAAGAAGGAAAACCAACAGAAGCGGTTGCGCAATTAGAACGAATTGCTTCAGTTGAAAAAACAAATTGGTTGCCAAATTATTACGTCGCTTTTATCACAACAACACAAGCGTTTGGTGAAAAAGACAAAACTAAAATGGAGTCTTTACTGAAAACAGCTCAAAAAGCACAAGATGTTTGTAACGAGTTAGCACAAGACAATCCAGAAATTTTAGTAATGCAAGCTATGATTCACACCGCTTGGATTGTATATGATCCAATGACAAACGGACAAAGATTATCGGGCGATGTAATGTATATTTTGAATAAAGCGAATAAAATAGCTCCTGAAAACCCGAGAGTTGTGTTTCAAAAGGCTTCGTTTGAAAAAGGTATGGCGCAATATTTTGGACAAGATACGCAACCAATGTGTGCCCAAATTGAAAAAGCAATCGAACTTTTTGCTACTTTTAAACCTGAATCGGCTTTTCATCCAAGTTGGGGATTAGACAAAGCACAAGAAGCTGTAAAGGCTTGTAAATAAAATTTTTAAAATGAAATATTCAAGAGAAATAGTTAAAGCAATAGTAATTGGAATTGTAATTTTTGCGATACTTCAAGGCGTGAATTTATTAATCACTAGAAGTTTGCCAAGTCTTACAACATTAAAGTGGAATTTTATTTTTACGATGTTGTACAGTGTGGTACTTTATATTGCCAATGCATTAATTTTTATTCAATTAGATAAACATTTTGAAAAGAATAGATTTCATTTAAAACGATTATTAATCGGATTTTTAGCTTCGTTTTTTGTTTCGGGATTGGCTATTTTCTTTTTGCGAATGTTAGAAGACGTTGGCTTTGAAGACAAAACGATTCAAGAATTTATTCAAAACGAAATGCCTGCTAATTATGTTGTAGCAATGGTGATTACGATTATAGTTTCGTTGGTAATTCACTTGGTTTATTTCTACAAATCATATCAGGAAAACAAATTAAAGGAACAGAAAATTATTGCTGGAACGGCTTCGGCACAATTTGAAAGTTTAAAAAATCAAATCGATCCGCATTTTCTTTTTAATAGTTTGAATGTATTGAGTTCGTTAATCGAGGAAAATCCTGAAAGTGCTCAAAAATTTACGACTTCGCTTTCCAAGATTTATCGCTATGTTTTGGAACAAAAAGATAAAGAATTGGTTTCGGTGGCAGAAGAATTACAATTTGCCAAAACGTACATGAATTTACTGAAAATGCGATTTGAAAACAGCATCACATTTGAAATTCCAGAAAATTTTGAAAATGAAGAAGCCAAAGTAGTTCCGTTGTCGCTACAATTGTTATTAGAAAATTGCATCAAACATAATGTAGTTAGCGAAGCAAAACCGCTACATATCAAAATTAGTATTGAAAATGGTCAGTTAGTTGTGTCTAACAATCTTCAGAAAAAAGAAGTTTTACAAGACCGAAAAGGAGTAGGATTACAAAATATTGTGAATCGCTACGGAATTTTAACTAAAAGAAAAGTATTGGTAGAAGAAAACGAAAAAGAGTTCAAAGTTTTACTACCAATTTTAACCAAACAAATTAGTATTATGGAAACAACATACAATTATAATGAACAAACGGCTTATGACAGAGCATCAAGAAGAGTCAAAGAAATAAAAGAGTTTTACGGAAGTTTAATTTCCTATTGCATCGTAATTCCGGTTTTAGTGTTTATCAATTTTAGAACTTTTTCTGAATTTCAATGGTTTTGGTTTCCGATGTTAGGTTGGGGATTAGGATTGTTATTTCATGGATTAAAAGTATTTGGTTACGGAAGTTCGTGGGAAGAACGAAAAATTCAAGAGATTTTGAAAAAAGGTCAAGAGAAAAGCAATAAGTGGGAATAATTAAATTTTAAAAAAATAAGAAATCATGAGTTTACAAGATAGAATCAATAGTAGAATGGATAAAGAAGCGTTTAAAAGCTTTATTCCATCAAATGCCGAAGAAGCAAGATATTATCAAGCGGTTAAAAGAGTAAAGAAAATAAAAGGTTTTTACACACACGCGGCAGTTTATTTAGTCATCAACATTATGATTGTGATAATCAATATTCAAAACTTAAAAGATGGCGAAAGTTATTTTCAAGCCCATAATTTCTTCACCGCTTTCTTTTGGGGATTAGGTTTGTTAGCCCATGCTTTATCAGTATTTTTACCTGATTTTATTATGGGTCAAAACTGGGAAGAACGCAAGATTAAAGAATTCATGGAGAAAGAAAAAGCGAATAAGTGGGAATAATTAGTCACAGTTTTCAGTCGCTGTTAGCAGACAAAACTAGAACCTGAAACTTGAAACAAAAAAACAATGAATATATTAATTATCGAAGACGAGAAACCAGCAGCACGATTGTTGCAACGCAAGGTTGAAAAATTAGGATTGCAAGTAAATACGATGTTACATTCTGTGGAAGAAGCTATTTCATGGTTTCAAAATAATCCGCATCCTGATTTGACTTTTTTGGACATTCAATTGTCTGATGGTTTGTCGTTTGAGATATTTGAACAAATCGATATCAAAAGCGCCGTGATTTTCACAACCGCTTATGATGAATATGCGTTACGAGCTTTTAAGTTAAATAGTATCGATTATTTATTGAAACCAATTGATGAAGAAGATTTAGAAGTTGCAGTCAATAAATTCAAAGCTAGGACTCAAGCACAAAATATTTCATTGGATTTTGAAGCGATTAAGCGTATGTTAGTCAATCCAGTGGAAAAAGAATATAAAAAGCGATTTTCAGTAAAAATTGGCCAACAATTAAAAGTGATTTCAATTGATGAAGTAGAATGTTTTTACAGCGAAAACAAAGGAACTTATATTCACACTTTAGACAATCGCGATTATTTAATCGATTCTACTTTAGAAGTTGTAGAAGCCGAAATCAATCCAAAAGAATTCTATCGTGTAAGCCGAAAATTCATTGTTACGTTGAAAGCGGTGAAGGAAATTCAAGTGTATTCCAATTCAAGATTAAAAATTATTTTACCAACATACAAAGACGATGAGGTTATTGTAGCCAGAGAACGTGTTGGCGATTTTAAAGAGTGGATTGGGTAGAAATCATTTTACAGGAATTATGAAAATATGTGTTTTTAATTCATCTTTATTATAATAGATTAAACGCATTTTGAACTTTCCATTTTCTAACCCATTTTCATCAACTAAAACAGAACATTCAAAACCAGTTTTATTATTTGAACCTAAAATTCTAATTCCTCTACCAATTATTGAAGTTTTTTGTAACTCAATATTTTCAACAGAAACAATAAATTTAGTATTTTTATTTAATTCTAAATAAGGTTGTTTAGTTTCAAACTCAATTTTAATTGTTTGATTTCCGTCTTTAAAAATTAAATCGTCATTATTTTGTGCTTTTGAAAAAAAAGTAACTAAAAATAGCATATTGATTATAAGAATAGCTTTTTTCATTAAAATTTATTTTGAAAACCTATGCAAAGAAAACGTCATGGCAGTCAATAAAAAGAACGCCATAATTTGATGTGCTAATCCTAACCAAAGCGGCACGTGAAATAACAAGGTGAAAACTCCTAATAGGAATTGGATAAATACAAAAACCAACAACGTTTTAACTCCGTTATCTTGTCTTTTGTCTAATACAAATTTTCTGCTTTTCATGAATAAGAAAACAATCATTCCAACTACCACATAAGCGAATGTTCTGTGAATGAATTGCACACCACTTTTTCCTTCTGTAAATGCTAAAAGTAAATTCGATTGTTCTAACTGAATACTTTCATGGAAGAATTGTCCGTCGCTCATTAACGGCCAATGATTGTGAATTAATCCTGCATTTAAACCAGCAACAAATCCACCATAAATAATTTGAATGATTAGAATTACTAAAGCAATTCGGGCGATTTTTCTTAATTCAGCAACAGGTAATTTTCTTTCAGGATAAATTAAATCCAAAGCAACCCAAAGTGTATAAGCAAACGTAATAAAAGCAAACGTTAAGTGAATCGCTAATCTGAAATGACTCACATCTGGCATGTCTTTTAAACCGCTGGCTACCATGAACCAACCCAAAAATCCTTGAAATGCTCCCATTCCCAAAAGGATGAAACATTTTTTGATAGTTGCTGCATCTAATTGTTTTTTGATTAAAAAGTAAACGAAAGGAATAATGAAAACCACACCAATAATACGACCAATAAAACGATGAAACCATTCCCAAAAGAAAATGAATTTGTAATCCTCTAATTGAAAATCTTTATGTTTATTGATTAATTGATATTCAGGAAATTTCTTGTATTCTTCAAATGCTTCCACCCACTTTTCTTCTGACATAGGAGGGAAGGTATCGTTGATTAAATGCCAATCGGTCATCGATAAACCGGAGTTGGTTAAACGTGTAATTCCTCCCACAGTTACCATGATAAATAACAAAACACATCCCGAAAGTAGCCAATAAATGACTGATTTATTTGTTTTCATTTTTCTTGATATTCAAAAAGCACCCCAAATTTACGTAATGCGTATTTGAAAAGTGCTTTAACAGATTATAATTTTTATACTTTTTTCATTCCCATTTTTGAAGCTTTGTTTAAGACAAAATCTTTTGCAGCTTCGTATTCGTTCGGAATTTCGCCTTCTAAAATAGCTTCTTTAACGGCTTCTTTTAAAACTCCAATTTCTCTACATGGTTTTAAACCAAATAATTCCATGATTTCTTCGCCTGAAATTGGTGGTTGAAAAACTCGAACTCTATCTTTTTCTTCAACTTCTACAATCTTCTCTTTTACGATGTCGAAGTTTTTGTGGTATTTCTGAAATTTCTTTGGATTTTTAGTCGTGATATCGGCTTTACATAAAGTCATCAAACTATCGATATCTTCGCCTGCATCAAAAACTAAACGACGAACTGCGCTATCGGTAACAATGTCTTCCGCAATTACAATAGGTCGCGAACTCATCATAACCATTTTTTGCACGAATTTCATCTTATGATTCAACGGCATGTGCAAACGTTCAAATATTTTTTTTACCATTTTACCACCTAAAAATTCATGTCCGTGAAACGTCCAACCTTGTTTTTTGTTGAATCTTTTGGTTGGTGCCTTTCCTATATCATGCAACAATGCTGACCATCGCAACCAAACATCATCAGTATTTGGGCAAATATTGTCTACTACTTCTAACGTATGATAAAAATTGTTTTTGTGCGTATGACCTTCGACTTCTTCAACGTTATTTAAAGCTGTTAATTCAGGTAAAATAATGTCTAATAAACCCGTTTGATACAAATGTAAAAATCCGATTGATGGTTTATCTGAAGCTAAAATTTTATGCAATTCATCAACAATTCGTTCGCCTGAAATGATGTTGATTCTATCTTTATTTTTTGAAATCGCTTCTAAAGATTTTGATTCTATTTCGAAATTCAATTGCGTAGCAAAACGAATGGCGCGCATCATACGCAATGGATCATCAGAATACGTAATATCTGGATTTAAAGGTGTTTTGATGATTTTATTTTTCAAATCTTCCACACCATTGAAAGGGTCAACTAAATCACCAAAGTTTTCAGAATTCAATGAAAAAGCTAAAGCATTTATCGTGAAATCTCTTCGTTCTTGGTCGTCTTTTAAGGTTCCATTTTCCACTAATGGATTTCGGCTGTCATGGGTATAAGATTCTTTTCTAGCACCAACAAATTCCACATCAATGTCATCGTAACGCAACATCGCGGTTCCATAGTTTTTAAAAACTTGTACTTTTGGATGAAACGGAATTAATTCGGAAACTTTTAAAGCCAATTCAATTCCGCTACCAACGGCAACGATATCGATGTCTTTTTTGTGGTCTCTATTAAGTAATATATCACGAACAAAACCACCAATCACATAGCATTCCAAGTTGAGTTCTTGGGCTGCTTGCGAAATG
>JACCDZ010709717.1_pt1 | contig 13228 bp, 11 predicted proteins | sample 7449551 | NCBI WGS metagenome assembly JACCDZ01 (sample SAMN15323452, study PRJNA562643) | freshwater metagenome | isolation source: river surface water | place: USA:Blue River Watershed | collected 2017-08-18
GAAGAAAGCCCGATGTACTGGGGCAACATTCTGGAACCCATTGTGGCAGCGCATTACACGAAGCGAACAGGAAATCGAGTACGGCGGATCAATGCCGTCCTGCAACATCCCAAGCATTCGTGGATGCTCGCCAACATTGACCGGGAAGTGACAGGCAACCCTGACGTACAGATTCTGGAGTGCAAGACCGCCGGGATCAACGGAGCCAAGCTGTGGCGTGAAGGGGTGCCGGAGTATGTGCAACTGCAAGTCCAGCATCAATTGGCGGTCACAGGGAAAGAAGCAGCCGATGTGGCGGTTCTGTTAGGCGGTCAGTCGTTGGAGATTCACCGGATCAAACGTGATGAATCGGTGATTGCCAACCTGGTCCATCTGCAAGGTCTGTTCTGGCAGTTGGTGGAGAGCAATACACCACCGCCTGCTGATGGTTCGGACTCGGCAGACCTGGCCTTACGTTGCTTGCATCCGAGTGACTCTGGGCAGACGGTGGATTTCCGGGAAGATCGTCGCATGTCAGCGATCTATACGGATCTCGCCCATGTTCGGGAACAACTCGCCAAGACCGCCGAGGTGGAATCCATGCTCAAGCAGCAGCTTCAACAAGCCATGGGCAATGCGACCAAGGCACTGTTCGAGACAGGCGTAGTGACATGGAAGCAAAGCAAGGCGAGCACGGTTCTGGATGTGGAAACACTGACCAAGGATCACGCTGAGCTACTGCAAGGCTACCAGAAGCAAAAGCCTGGCTCTCGACGTTTCCTGATGAGCTGACGCTGCCCTTCCCTGCACTTCCTGTATTGCCTCTTCTGTCCCCCGTGCCAATCCGGGGTTGTCTTGCCCATCCCGATTGGCCTTAGGGGGTGGGTGTATTCTATGAAGGAGAAACACAATGCTGAAAGGCCTAGCGATTACACCCCCGGTCATTGGCCGGATATCCATCGGCAAGGTGGTAGAGAAGAACGGTAAGCGATTACCGGAGAAGGATGATCAGTTCACGATCACCAGTCAGATTCAGACGAAAGACGGTTGGCACCCGCATCCGTTTGATGATGCGTTGCGCAAAGCTCAGAGCGGCAAGCTCCGCATGATTCCGATACGGCTGCTGTTCTCGGAGCCGGATCTGAATTTCAGGGCGGAGTACACGCTGTTTGATCGGACAACCGGGCGACCGCTCTGTGTCGGCAATGGGGAAACCTGTAAGCGGGTCTGTGACTCCGGTATGGAGTCCCTGCCCTGTCCGACACCGGATCATTGTCCAGTAGCCAGCCAGGGGTGCAAGCCCTACGGACGGCTGAATGTGTCGATTGGCGATGAGGACCCTCTAGGGAGCTTTGTGTTCCGGACAACGGGGTTCAATAGCATCCGCAGCCTCTATGCCCGTCTGCACTACTTCAAGGCAGTGTCTGGGGATCGTTTGGCCTGTCTGCCGTTAGAACTTCGCCTACGCGGGAAATCGACACGGCAAAGCCATGGCACTCCGATCTACTACGCCGACATTACGTTGCGCAACGGGATGACCTTGGAAGAAGCCCTGCAGTCTGCCCAGCAAATGGAGAGCCAACGCCGCAATGCGGGGTTTGAGCAAAGGGCACTCGATGCTGCAGCTCGGAGTGGCTTTGAGAACGGCGCGTTTGAGGATAGCTCTGAGGATGCCGGAGCTGTCGTTGAAGAGTTCTTTACTGAAACGCCAACGGAAGCAGGCGGATTGGTGGAAAGCAGCGATTCCACCAGAGGCAGTGCACTGTCCGAGAAGCTGGCGACCAAGGCAGAAGGCCAGACAGGAGGAGCGTTGTGACGGGACTATATCTATTGATCGGCTTTGCATTGCCGGTGATCCTGATCCTGCTGTCTTTGATCTGGATGTGGCTGTCTCACCAGCTTCTCTTACTGGGCCGCTAATTGGCCCGACTCTCGGTTTGCCGGGAGTTTTTTGGTTACCCCAGTTGGTAGTAATATTTTTCGATATAGATTGATGCAAGGACCCTGAGATCTGCAATCGAGACGAAATGACCACCATTGAAAAAACTTACGAATGTGGCAATTGCCACTCGCTTTTGCCCGACCCACCTACCGGGCCCTGCGATGTTTGTGGATCTACCGATCAAATACAAAAGCTTAACATCGGTGAAACCATAGGCATTGAGATGCATGACCAAATCAATGCAAAGCTCAAAGACCATTCTCTGCGTTCCAACGATAAGCTTAGGGTTCACCTAATCGCTGGCGACGACCAAAGGAAGCGTGATGGACGATGGATGAATAAGGAACGATTGATCGACCGCGACAACAATAGGTATAAAGAAACTGTAACTGACCCAATAACGGGGGAAGTGGTGCACCAGTGTGACGAACCCCTAAGCGATCATTGGGGGCATGGCTCAGCAAAGGACCTCGAAGATTAGCGTCATATGAGTACGAGCTTAAAAGTACCCTTTGGCCTTCAGGACAAAAAATTAGTCACTCCATCTGAAGTCTGTAGCGGACTTCGGTGTGAATGCACGTGTCCCGGTTGCGGCGATAGACTTGTAGCGAACCACTCAAAAACCCCTAATCGCCGCGACTACTTCTCTCACTACGCTGGGTCAACCTGTGCCACGGGTTACGAATCTGCTCTTCATCTAGCAGCCAAACGGGTACTTCTCGAAACAAAACAAGTTCTCGTCCCTGGGATTCTGGTCACTGGTGAATACCATGACCGAGAGAACGAGATCAACACTTTTGCAGAACGAGCCGTCCAGGCAAAGACGATCACCTTGGACCATGTCGAAGAAGAAGTCAGACAATTTGACGGGATCATCCCAGACATAGTTGCCCAATACCAAGGGAAAACGCTGCTTATCGAGATAGCGGTTACTCATTTTGTCGACGAAACCAAGTTGGCGAGATTGAAACGCCTCCCTTTCGCCGTATTAGAAATTTCTCTAGAGCCAAATAATTCTGTGCCCAATTTAGATGATGTTCGGAAACTAGTCATAAACACAAATAACAATCGGAAATGGTTGCTTAATCCAAAGATCGAGCAACTTCAACGCGACGCCTATGCAGAGGCACATGAAAAGGCCCAATACATCCTACGCGCTCGGGAAACGTACAAACTGCTCCCGGAAAGTCAAAAACTAGCTATCGAGCTGAAACGAGCAAATACCACCCTACGTGCACTTGGAAAAATCGTTGGACAGCGCGTAACAGGCGGTAACAGTTTCGGAGGGTCCAACCAACTTTGGCAAGTCTTCATCTACCGGAAATTCATTCAGCCTAATGTAGGACAATGGCTGAATGCGGAAGATATCTTGTACACCCTGCGAAAGCGATTCGACGTTAAAGAAGTCTTCAAGGACTCGCCACAGATAGCCATCTACTTCTATCTGAAGCACCTAGAGGATCTAAAACTAGTTCGTCGCGTCTATGGCAAAGATTACGAAGTTCGAGGCGAATTTGATTGAGCAGAACCATCACCAGAGCACCCATTCCTCATCCAACTTTAACTTGGCCTCAAGATATGACGCGATTTTTGACTTTAGTTTTGACTGCATTCATGCTGCCCGTTCTCCCAGCCTGGGCTTGCCGGAACCCTGTGCCGAATGCCATGAGCTTTGCCAATCCAGGCGGTAGCTGTCCTACAGGCTACTTCGCATCAGGCAACTCTTGCGTGCCAATTGGCAGCTCGTCGAAATACGCATTCTTTAACCCTAGAGGCAGCTGTCCTACGGGGTACTTTCAGTCGGGCAATAGCTGTGTCGCCATTTCGCCGAATTCCTGCCATGCTTTTTTTAGCCCAAACGGTAGCTGCCCTACCGGCTACTTTCGGTCGGGGGCAAGCTGCGTTTCGATGTGACCGACTAAAGATCTGACGGTGGGCGGCGGACTCTAGGGCGGCACTATACCTGTGATAGGTTCTCTACCTATATAGTAGAGAATGCTCAAACGCTGTAACCAGCCACCACAGAGGGTTTCAGAGGGTTGACCGCCCACGAGTTGGCACGATTTCGTGGGCAACATTAGCGAAGCCTGGCCACGAGAGGCTCTGGCATCACCCGAAACTTCCGGCATGTCGTCGTGTAGTCACCGACACGAGCACTTTGCCAATCAAGTGGTTCTCCCTGTACGCAACGATTTTCATGGAAGAACTTGCAGCCAACACAAAGCTGTCTCGGTTTCGGCGGGTCACTAAATACCCCTCCCACATATTCGTCGTCGGGTGCTTCAACCACAGGTTTGTCTTGCTCCACCGGCAAACTCCGAAATCGCTGCACCTGTCGCTCCAAGCGCCAGATCATTTCTTCCAGATTCCAGTTACGAGGAATTGCTGGCCGTTCTAGATCCGTTACTTCACGGCCATTCTCTGTCTTCTTCCCGTAGTGAATCCCCATCGGCTGAAACAGGTCTCGCAGCAACGCCAGGCCAAGCTTATCCACTTCTTCCCTGGCTTTTCTGCCGCCTGATCGCCGTACTTTCTCGCGCTGGTCTTTCAAACCATTGAGGTGCTTTCCGATTCGGTGGTAATCATCCTCACCACTTGCCAATGACAAGAGCGCCTTTCTCAGATCATCCCCCCGCGTCAATTTGACCGAAAGGCTCTGCGCTGTTTCTTCACCTGCCTGTAGCCTTTGCAGTAGCCGAATGAGGCCGATGACATGCTCTGTCTTCTCAGCCACCATCTGAGCCCACTCTGGGCATTGGCCGGGTTGATACCGTTCCGAGAGCCACGGTTCTGTCTCTCCGAACAGAACACGGATTTTATGCAGGCTAACGATCTTGCCTGGCGATAGCTCGTTCATGTCGCAAATCGACATCACCAGCGCCGTCTGTTCATTTTCAAATTCACGGTCAACGCGAGGGTACGGCGACTTATGGTTGTCCCGCCACTCTTGCCGCACACGATCCAATCGCACGAAGCTCTCAGTCCCTTCACCACGCCTTATTTTAAGGTCAATGATTTTCTGAACCTCACCGGCTTTTGCAGACTTCCGCGCGAGTTTGACTACTTCGGCTTGGGCTTTGTCGATGACCAGTTCTGCTTTTTCTATGACCGTGAAATTTTGCAGGGCATTTCGCTCAATCAAGGCATTTAGCGCCCTACCGGAATCGCGTTCACTGTCCCTGAGGTGTCTGTAGGTCACTCGATCCAAGGTCAGATGTTCCTCTAGGCAGGCTATCAGACTGCCCTCCTCTTGAACCCGTGCTTTGACTTCCTCCCTCTGCACATTGAACGCAGGAACACTAAACGGCTTCCGCACACGATTCCCAAAGATGCGAACATCACAGACCTTTTCCCCGCGATTGGCACGATTGACGCTCTGAATGATCTGGTTCGTATCGGCATTGACATGATCGAACCTCGCCCAAAGCATGTCTGGTTCACTGGAAAAATTCAAACCAAGTCCGAACAATGGACTCGAAATGAGCAGCGGTTTGGTGCTGATTCGTGCCTGTTCGATCTGGTCAGGGGTGCAATCTGGCCGTGAAACAATTTCCGCTTCCTCTGACAGCCCATAGCTCTCAATCAGGTTGCGATACATAGCCATTCGAGAGGTATCGAGCAGCAAGACACAGCGTGGTAATGCCTGGTTGGCGTCCCTTTTGGCCTTCATGTCAGCCATCAGTTTCGCGAGTTCACTGTCGTAACTCGCTAACGGCCAGACTTCGAGCGGGTTTTGTTTTGCAGGCTGGAATTCGTGACAACAGAACGTGTCAGCATTGATCGCCCCAATCCCATTTTTGACCGTCTCAACGAGGAAGTTACGCTGCACATCGGTCAGGGTGCCGGTCAGCAAGAGGGTTTGACCTGCTTTCACCATGGCAGTCTCAAAGGTTTTTAATTTCCTGCCCTGCTTCGCAAATTCATCCAATGCCATGTGGATCTCATCGAATATCAGATCGCAGGTGTTGTTGGTGTCTTCGATCATGTTGATAATCCGTGGCAAAGATTCGTTGGTTGTAACAATGACACCGCTATCGCGTGGCCTTAGATCATTGACACTGAGGTTTTGGTAGTGACGAGGTTGCAGCTGAGCTTCCCGGAGGTCGGCATACATCTGGCTGACAAGTGCAATGGTCGGCGCGGTGTAAACAATAAGCTTGCGCCGCTGCATCCGCTGGCTGATCCAGTTGATGGCCGCAGTCGTTTTACCGGAGCCTGTCGGTGCAAGGATCAGATTGACCTTGGCCTGAGCAAATCCAGCTATCTCGGGCAAATAGCCCTTCAGGAGGTCGTGATCTACTTGCGGCACTTCCCAGAACCACTGCAATTGATCACGCACGTACTCATGGGCTCCGATCGACAATTCCTTGAGTGGCAGACGACTCCCATCCCCATGACGAACCCCCATGTGAGGCTGATCTTTGCGGACATACCAAGACCCAGGGGAGCCTTCATCATTGAAATAGAGGGTGAGATATCGCTTGTCTGCCGACTGCTCGCCGCCCTTGAAGGAGCGACCGCCACGAACCGCCCCGCCTTGCCCCGCTTTGCAGTAATAGCGGGTGGATGCGGTTCCATTGCTGGTTCGGGTTTGCATGACTGCTTCAATGTAGCCATGTTCGCGCTTATAGGTTGTCACCAGGCTAACCTTCAAAGCATGCGCTGCCTGAACGATGTTTTCTGGTAACGGCGGCAGATCTACGTCGTCAGTCCCCTTTTTTATCAACCCTTGCCGTTGTTCAGGCGCTAACCGACACAGTACACCTGGATCTAAAGTCGGCAATGCCACGAAATGCGGTTGAACTTCACTGCGAATCGGCGCAGGGTCAATACCAAACCAGAGATCCACTGACCCACCCTGGTTTTCACCAAGTGTATAGAAGCCGGTATCCATGCAATGCTGGTTCAAGTGGGCGCTGAGCTGTTTACCCGGTATGCGACGCTGTAGCCAGAAGAATAAATGAACGTTAAGGCCAGCTTTCAGAGGCTGTCCATCGCTTTTGAGGATTCCAGCACTGTTGCTGTGCTGATAGAAGTAGCTGACATTGTGGAACTCACTGGGCAACTTGGCGATCACCCATTCAATGGCATCCATAGACAGCGGATCTATCGCTTCGGGTACAGCTATGTCATCGAAATCGAGCATCACCCATGGCGTACCCTCTGGATGTTCTGGGAAATGATCTTTCTTACGCTGGGTCGGTACGCAAATGCCTTGAGCAGGCAGTCCACGAACCAGAACATCACGATCTTTCTGACTGCACTCACTGAGTAGAGAGGCCAATTCTTCGATGTTGTTGACTGGCTGCTGCCGAACATCGAATTTATAGGCGTTCTGATAGCTCTGCTTATGCAGTGTTCCAGCGTCATCCAGGTAATACCGCTTGTTGACGGAGTGGTCCACTGACCGAAGCACCGTTACCGTTGATTCTGACAGAGGCGCAACGTTAAGAAGGGGTAAAACGTTCAATCCAGCGTGGTTTGCGGCTGGTTCGCAATGGGGTTCAATTCCCCAACAAGGGTTAAAATACATGTAGTTAAGTAAGCTGCAAACAAAGCCTGGTTGAGTTGAGAGCTCTTCTAGGCTTTTTCAATTCTGGCCGCTCAACATGAGGTAGCCAGGCAGTTCACTTTGTCTATTTCGTTACAGATTTCAGAGCCCTGCGTACTAGTTTAATTCAGGATTTGAAATTGAATGGCCGCAGAAGCCTGTGCGGTTATTTTTTTTGCAATGGGGGTGGTTATAGACGAGATTCTATGCTGGTCAAGGTCAGCCAATAATCGGCTAGGAATGCTAAACGAAAGTACTCGAATAATTGACAGCCCACTCAACTGATGCAGTGAACGTAAGTAGCGCGCTGTATCGAACTATAAGGGGCAATGCGACTCTAAAGCGAAATTCAGCACTCTGTTCAAGTTGATCACGATAACAGGGAGGGTGATTATCCCAATCATGAGCTGTAAATCAAACATTCCGATTGGCTGATCCAGAAATTCTTGGAGATTGAACACGCTTTAACAATCTTGTTTACCGATGAGGCTTAATAGCGGTGATATATGAACGGTATACAACCAGCATATTTAGTTGGTATCAAAGATCTCTGTCTGAGGACTTCGCAAATACAAATATCCAGATTGTGCCAATTACGATGGCGGCTATAAGCGCGCTAATTAAATTCCCTATCTCACCAAGCCAGGCGACGACTGGTGATTTACTTGACCACTGTAGAAAGGGACGCTCATACGCCTGACTGGTCACAGTAACCAAACACTTTTTTCGAAGCCTGGTCAATTCAGCCATTGCGGCTTGTGACTCTTGTGCCGACATGTCATTAGCTTGAACACTCCGTCTAGCAGCCATCGCCAATTCCATACCGCAGATATCTTCTTCGTGCGTTACGAAACCCCCATCACCTGTGGAATATCCACTGATTGGATTGTGCAAGAAAATGATGCCAACAATAGCGATAAGCGTACACACCTTTCCTACCCTTTGCGTTGAGTTAAGGGCGGTTGACCGAAATAGCGAGATAAACGCGTTCATTGATGAATTGCGAATTTAATGAGAAACAATGCTCATGCATATCACATCCTACTACCAAAACATTATATTCGCTGAGGAACTTTTAAGGCTAAGGGGACTAGTGAAGATTTTAGCGCTTAGCCGTGAGTGTTCCACACTAGCTCATTTTTGTACGTGGCGATGATCGTCTCCTCAACAAACAAGCGGAGAGATTCAGGTTCTACTTTGATGATTGAGACGCCTATTTCTTGTCCATCGGGAACGACTGATTTTACATTCTCGAGCATTGATCCGGTGCGAACATGCTTTTTTATCAAATGCTGTGTAATTCGTTCACGAAGTCCTGTACTTTTTCGTTGACCGACGTATACAGGACTCCAGGATTTCCCGGTCCCTGATTTGCGTATAAATAGTGCATATATATTTGCACCATTCCTCAGGCTCTCTAGAAACTCTTTGTTTAATGCTTTTATTTCACTAGCGGGCCAATATTGAATGCTGCAGCCGCCGGGAAATATGAACTGATAAGGCTCTTGTTTGAACAGCTCTCGAGCGCATGACTCAGCGAACTCATCTAAGCCAAGTGGGCCACGTAGTATGGGTGTAGTCATGAGGGCTCTAAATTTTGAGTCCACCAGCACAGAGCAGCTTTATAGCAAAGCGTCCAGTAGGCTGATGGATGGGCAGCACTGGTCAACCAATCAATTAGTTAATAACGATTTTCTTCTTTGAATTAAGCAGAGAACACACAGGGTAGCATCTAGATACAGGCATCGTCCAGAATGATCATAACAACGTAGGGTCGTAGGGTTTCGCCGTGATTTCTCATCATTCCAGCGACAACTCCACGAACCCCACAAACGACTACCAACTAAGCAGCTTCCAGTTCCGACCCTGTTTGAACGGTTGTTCTTACAAACAAACCTATTGCCCACTCTACAGGTTCAACCATCCAGACGTCTTGGTGTGCCCTTCTCTTGTCAAAGCCCAAGCGACGTAGTGCCCTGCCAAACGCTGTTGGCGTCAATGCTTCTACTCGAACAGAGGAATCACGACTCCACGTATGAAACACGCGAAGCAAGTCTGTACCTGTGTACCCTGACCCATCGCTAGAAACTCGCAAGCACTGGTCTGCAAACTGGCGAACAGGGTCAACATCATCTCGATACTGGTTAATTGCGGCCTCTGACGAGGGAGGCATCGAAAATCGTGTCTCCTCACGCAAATCTCGCAAGCCTTCAACGGCCCAGCGCAAAATGCCCGGCAGCTCGGCAACCAGTTCGTGGATCAGGTTTGGATTAATCTCTGCCCCTCGGAACTGACGATTGAACGTCAGCACAACGATCCGACGAAAGTAACCATCTGTCAGATCCCTGGTTTGCGGCAAAGTATTCATCGACGCCATGAAGCGGACAGTCGTTTTGAACGTTCTGGCGTCTTGATCGAAGCCACGAGCCTCTATGGCCTCCCCCGCCACCATCGACTTGATATACCCATCAGCAATAGCCCTGGCGGGCAGGTCTGAACAGATGTTAAGCGTCTTGCCTGCCGTGTGAGCCCGGCTAAATTTATTCGACAGGTCGCTGAGGGCAACGGCGCTGATGTTCTGCTCGCCAATCAGGCCTCTCACCGCGTCCAACAGCACCGATTTGCCGTTCGAGCCCTCTCCAACCAGCCACACCATGCGTTGCTGGCTAGTATCAGGCGTAATCAGGTAGCCCATCCACTGCCGTAAGAAGCGGATCTTTTCGGCCCGATCTTCGTCTGGCTCGAAAATCTGATCGAGAAAACCCAAGAAACGCGGGCATTCTGCCACTGGGTCCCAAGCAATGTTCAGACGGTTCTGTAACCGATGCTCAGGGCTATGCGGCACGACTTCCAACGTTTCCAAGTCCAGCGTTCCGTTATCCAGGCAAACGTATCTACCAGCGTTTTCTGCAAAGAATTCAGCCGTCTGCCCAACATAGGTCTTGGTGAACTCCGTCAAGCTCCGAACAGTAGCTGACGTGGCATCGTGTGCCAGTGTCGTCAATAGAGGTTGCTTGACTTCACAGTTCAGATCCAGCTTTCGATACGCCCCAGCCTCATAACCCCAGAAACCATCTTGGGCAAACGCGATGCCTTCCGGATAATATCGGTCGACAAAGGATTGCGCCCAGATACGCTCTGGCACATCCCTTTTCTTGTCTACGCTGGCCCACGACACCAACTCAGCGGGGGACTTCACTGGATAGCCATCCGGCTTCAAGCAATTCCGGCCTTGTGGGCAGTGGATTGCGCCTACCGCTCGCAGTTCAATGCAGCTCATTGGGGCCTGATTGCGGCTAGACGCTGCTTGAATCTGTGTATTCAGTACTTCAGGCATTACGTCTTGACCGGCATTTTGGAGACCACGAACCCCGTCGGCAAACTTACCTGCGTTGCTGACAACACCGTTGAATAGCGCCTGAGGCATTTGTAATGACACCCCGCTCAAACAGTCAGCAACAAGGTTACAGTGCCCTGCGACGTAGCCGATTCCCATCGGCAGATTTCTAGTTACAGACGTTGGTAGTTGAAGGTTAGTGACGGACACACGCACCCCCTTCCATCACCACGGTCTGTTGCTGGATGAACGTATCCAGCGCGTTTTGGCTGTACTTCACCAACCGACCCACCTTCACATATGGAAGATCATACCGCTTTGTGGTTGCCCATACAGCTAGGGTTTGAGGCTTAATGCCAAGGTATTGCGCCGCTTCGGTGCGGTTCATCAATAAATTAAAGTTCATATTAAAACCTTTCTATAAGTTCAGGCAACTATCGCCTGGCACTTATGGTGAAGGTTTTGCACTGAATTTACGGCAGGGAATTTTTTAGAAAATACCCCGCACTTTTCTAGTCATCCTGCCCAAAAACCAGCGAGTATCCGTTAGCCAACGTCATGTACTTGGCAAATTCGTCCCTTGTGGTCCTGTGTTGGTCTCGGTAATCACACTCTTTTTCCGGAAAAATCAGGTCAATTCGCTGCTCTTCCGTTAATTTAAAACCGATAAAACGCTCCCATATCGAAAGATCGGTAAAAGGGATTACCCCCGCACCTAGCCACCTCTCGATTGCATCTTTGCGAATTGCCTTTTTAGCCAAATCAAAGTTAAACCTTTGCCGGCGTTGCTCAAGCCAAGTGTTAAAGGCTATCCGAATGTCTGTATCTCTGGCAGCGAGATTGATCCGTATATGTCCTAGAAAATTCCCTTCTGACCCCATAGCCGAATCCAACGGAATATCCTTCGCTAACGTGCACTGCCCTAGTTCTTGAGCAATTTGATTGTAGCGCGATAGGCTGCTGACGATCCCATCCATGTCAGCAAGTGACATTTGCCGTAACGGCGGCTCTCCTGAGTTAGAGAACCACTTCCCCAGGGGATCCATCTTTAATCGCTCGATCTGTTCAGCGATCTGATCCATTCCTATTTCGTACCATGGAGAATCAGTACCCTGCTTCTGTAATTCATCCAGACTCTTGAGCAGGAACGCTCGTTTGACTATTTGCTCCCCCCATTCCCTCAAGGTCAAATGTTCTAACGGGAGATACTTCTCAAGGTCAAACCATGCTTTAGCAGCGTCAAATTTGTCGGATTTTCGGGACATGGTATGACTACAGAAAGTGGGTGCTGCTTAGTCTACTCTATTGATCAAGCAAGCTAGGAATTGACGGAGATGGATTAAATATGTAGCCCCGGCGTAGCCCCAAAGCAAAAGGGCAACCCCGGAGGATTGCCCTAAGTGCTTGATTTTATTGGTGGCCAGTCTCGGAATCGAACCAAGGACACGCGGATTTTCAATCCGCTGCTCTACCAACTGAGCTAACTGGCCGCACACCAAGGCATTGCTGCCCAGGCGCGGAAAAACATTAACGCTTCGAGAACTGCTTGCGACGACGAGCGCCGTGCAAGCCGACTTTCTTACGTTCAACTTCACGGGCATCGCGCGTCACGAAACCGGCATTCGACAGTGCTGACTTCAGCTCTGCATCATACTGGATCAGTGCACGGGTGATACCGTGACGAACAGCACCTGCTTGACCCGATTCGCCACCGCCAACAACGTTGACCTGGATGTCGAAAGTCGTCGTGTGCTCAACGAGTTGCAGCGGTTGACGAACGACCATACGGCCTGTCTCACGCGAGAAGAAGATGTCAACTGGCTTGCCATTGACAACGATGTTGCCATTGCCACGCTTCAGGTAAACACGGGCAACGGCGCTCTTGCGACGACCGGTACCGTAATATTGTTGTTCTGCCATAACTACCTCTTAGATTTCCAGCGACTTGGGTTGCTGGGCGGTATGCGGATGGACAGCACCAGCGTAGCACTTAAGCTTCTTCAGCATGGCGTAGCCGAGCGGACCCTTTGGCAGCATGCCTTTAACGGCTTTTTCCAGAGCACGCTCCGGGAAACGCTGTTGCATCTTGCCAAACGTTGTTTCATAGATACCGCCCGGGTAGCCCGAGTGACGGTAGTATTTTTTGTCTTCAGCCTTGTTACCGGTCACACGCAGTTTTTCAACGTTGACGATCACAATGAAGTCACCTGTATCAACGTGCGGGGTGTACTCAGGCTTATGCTTGCCACGCAGGCGACGTGCGACTTCGCTGGCAACGCGGCCCAGAACTTTGTCCGTGGCGTCCACGATGAACCAGTCGCGCTGAACTTCATGCGGCTTGGCGGAAAAGGTTTTCATCTTATGCACTTCCGTGGCGCCAGTGATGGCGCGGAATTTGGGAAAACGCGCATTCTAGCAA
>JACCDZ011076209.1_pt1 | contig 13227 bp, 9 predicted proteins | sample 7449551 | NCBI WGS metagenome assembly JACCDZ01 (sample SAMN15323452, study PRJNA562643) | freshwater metagenome | isolation source: river surface water | place: USA:Blue River Watershed | collected 2017-08-18
TCTTCCCAGCAAGCCGCCTGGCTGCCCAAGCTGGTGATTGCCCCCAGCTTTGTGCTGTCGCTGCTGTTCATTTATGGCCTGATGGCCTGGAACGGCTACCTGTCCATGTCTGCCTCGCGCATCTTGCCCAACTATGATTTTGTGGGGCTGCAGCATTACGGCGCTTTGCTCGACAGTGACCGCTTCCATGTGGCCATGCGCAACATGGCGGTGTTCGGCTTTTTCTTCATCGGTGGCGCGATGGCGTTGGGCGTTTTGCTGGCCATCCTGCTCGATCAAAAGGTGCGCGGCGAAGGCGTGTTGCGCACCATTTATTTGTACCCCATGGCGATCTCGTTCATCGTGACCGGCACTGCCTGGAAATGGATCTTGAACCCCGGTCTGGGTCTGCAGCACCTGATGCACAGCTGGGGTTTCACCGACTTCCAATTTGAATGGCTGGTCGATCAGGACATGGCCATTTACTGTGTGGTGATTGCCGGTGTCTGGCAGAGCGCGGGCTTTGTCATGGCGCTGTTTTTGGCGGCCTTGCGCGGTATCGACGACTCGATCATCAAGGCTGCGCAAGTCGATGGTGCGAGTCTGCCCGTGATTTACTGGCGCATCATTTTGCCCAGCTTGGGGCCGGTGTTTTTCAGCACGCTGATGGTGGTGTCTCACTTGGCGATCAAGAGCTTTGATCTGGTCATGGCCTTGACCGCTGGCGGCCCTGGTTACGCGACCGATCTGCCCGCCACCTTCATGTACGCCACGGCTTTCACACGCGGCCAGATCGGCGTGGGCGCGGCCAGTGCCACGGTGATGCTGGCCACGGTGGCGGCCATCGTGGTGCCTTACCTTTATTCTGAATTGCGGAGCAAACGATGAACCGCCTGAATTTTCATCGCCTGATCCTGTGGGCCATGTTGCTGCTGTTCGCGGTCTGGTTTTTGGTGCCGCTGTATGTGATGTTGACCACTTCACTCAAAGACGCCGAGCAGCTGCGTGCGGGCAACCTTCTGAGTCTGCCGACTGCGCCCACGCTGGACGCGTGGTTCAAGGCCTGGGATACAGCCTGCACCGGTGTGCAGTGCGAAGGCCTCAAGCCTTATTTCTGGAACTCGATGGTGATGGTGGTGCCTGCGGTGCTGCTGTCCACCCTGATCGGGTCGCTCAACGGCTATGTTTTGAGCAAGTGGAAATTCCGTGGCAGCGAAACCCTGTTCGCTTTCATGCTGTTTGGCGTGTTCATGCCCATGCAGGTGGTGCTGCTGCCCATGAGCCAGGTGCTGGGCTGGCTGGGTGTGGCCAGCTCCATCTGGGGCCTGATGCTGGTGCACGTTGTGGCGGGCATCCCGTCGACCACGCTGTTTTTTCGCAATTACTACATCGGCTTGCCCGATGAATTGATCAAAGCCGCGCAGCTCGATGGTGCCGGTTTCTGGATGATCTTTCGCCGCATCGTGCTGCCGCTGTCGCTGCCCATTTTGGTGGTCACATTGATCTGGCAGTTCACCAACATCTGGAACGACTTTTTGTACGGCGTGGTGTTCTCGGGCGCTGACAGCAAGCCGATCACCGTGGGGCTGAACAACCTGGCCAACACATCGAGCGCCGTCAAGGAATACAACGTGGACATGGCCGCCGCGCTGATCGCGGCATTGCCCACCCTGTTTGTGTACGTGGTGGCGGGTAAATATTTTGTGCGCGGCCTGACGGCTGGCGCAGTGAAAGGGTAAATCATGGGCGCACTCGCCATTCGCAATATCCACAAGACCTACAACGAGACGGTCCACATCCTCAAAGGCATCGATCTGGAGATTGAAGCCGGAGAGTTTCTGATTTTGGTCGGGCCATCCGGCTGCGGCAAATCGACGCTGCTGTCGATGATCGCGGGCCTGGACCACCCCACCAGCGGCAGCATCCATATTGGCGAGCGCGATGTGACGAACTTGCCCAGCAAGGACCGCGACATCGCCATGGTGTTCCAGAGCTATGCGCTCTACCCCAACATGACCGTGGCGCAAAACATCGCATTTGGCCTGGAGATCCGCAAAGTGCCCAAGGCCGAGCGCCAGGCGGCGGTGGACCGTGTGGCCGTGATGCTGCAAATTGACCATTTGCTGGACCGCAAGCCCGGGCAACTCTCGGGCGGCCAGCGTCAGCGCGTGGCCATGGGCCGTGCCCTGGCGCGTGACCCCAAGCTGTTTTTGTTTGACGAGCCGCTGTCGAATCTGGACGCCAAGCTGCGCGTGGAAATGCGTGCCGAGATCAAGCTTTTGCACCAGCGCACCAAAACCACCACGGTGTATGTGACGCACGACCAGGTCGAAGCCATGACCCTGGGCGACCGCATCGCCGTGATGAAAGACGGTCTGGTGCAACAGTTCGGCACGCCCGCAGAGATTTACAACCGCCCGGCCAACCGCTTTGTGGCCGAATTCATCGGCTCACCTGCCATGAACATGGTGGATGTCCAACGTGTCATTACAGGCACAGGCAATGCCTTGACCGCCCATGGGGTCGAGTTGGCCATCACCGATGCCCAGCGCGCCGCCATGCAGGCACACGGCAAGGCCGAGCTGGTGTATGGCTTGCGCCCCGAAAGCATCAGCTTTGCACCACAGGGCCTGCCCGGCACGCTCAGCATGATCGCGCCGACCGGCCCCGAAACCTATGCCACGGTCGACACGCCCGCAGGCAAACTCACGGCCCGCGTGCCCGGTGTGTTGCAAGCCAGTGTGGGCGATGCGGTGCACCTGCAATGGCAAGCGGATCAATCGCACTTGTTTGACCGCAGCAGCGGTGTGCGCGTGGGCTGACCTCAGCCCAGCGCTCGGCAACGGATGGTTTCGGGAATGGCCGATAGGGCATCCAGGGCCGCCGCGCTGGCGCTGCGGTCCAGATCGATCACGGCATAACCGATCGATTGCAAAGTGCTCAGGTATTGGGCGCTGATGTTGATGCCTGCTTGGGACAGGCATGCATTGACCTGCGCCAGTACACCGGGGACGTTGTGGTGGATGTGAAGAATGCGTGCGCCTGTGCTGTGCACGGGCAGTGACAGCTCCGGAAAATTCACGGCTGACATGGTGGAGCCATTGTCGCCATAGCGCATCAGCTTGGCCGTGACTTCTTTGCCGATGTTGACCTGCGCCTCGAGCGTGGAGCCGCCGATGTGGGGTGTCAGGATGACATTGTCAAAGTGGATCAGAGGTGAGTTAAAGTGCTCGTCATTGCCTTGCGGCTCGACAGGAAACACATCGATGGCCGCACCGTGCAAATGCCTGCTTTGAAGCGCATCGGCTAGGGCCTCGATGTTGACCACGGTCCCGCGGGAGGCATTGATGAGGTGGCTGCCGGGTTTCATTCGGACCAGTTGCTCTGTGTCGATCAGGTTGTGGGTTTGAGGTGTTTGCGGTACATGCAGGCTCACGACATCGGCAATCGTCAGCACGGCGTGCAGATCGCGCATCTGGTGTGCATTGCCCAGTGGCAGTTTGGCCTCGATGTCGTGAAAGACCACGGTCATGCCCAGATGCTCGGCCAGTACGCCAACTTGTGTGCCAATGTGTCCGTAGCCCACGATGCCCAGGGTTTTGCCCCGCACTTCGTACGCATCGGCCGCCGACTTGCTCCAGCCACCCCGGTGCAACAAGGCGTTCTTCTGAGGAATGCCGCGCATCAGCATGATCAGTTCGGCCAGCACCAATTCGGCCACACTGCGGGTGTTGGAAAACGGTGCATTGAACACCGGGACGCCAAGCTGCATGGCTTCTTGCAGGTCCACCTGGTTGGTGCCAATGCAGTAACACCCCACCGCCAACAAATGCCTGGCATGGCGCAAGACACCTGCGTTGAGCGATGTACGCGAACGGATGCCCAGCAGGTGCGCGTCTTGCACCGCATCGAGCAAGGCCCGACCCGACAAGGCTGGCGCATGGGTCACGATGTCGCTGTAGCCTTCGCGCTGGAGTGCGTCCACTGCCGAAGCGTGAATGCCCTCCAGCAAGACCACGCGCCGATTTGCGATGGGGGTGTTGACCGGGGCCGTGTTCATGGCGTACTCCTGTGGAAGGATTCAGATCTGGGCAGGCAAGTCGAATCGGTCCAGGTTCATCATCTTGTGCCAGGTCGCGACAAAGTCGCGCACGAACTTCGGCTGTGCCCCCGCGCATGCATAGACCTCGGCAATGGCCCGCAACTGGGTGTTGGAGCCGAAGATCAGGTCCACTTCGGTGCCCGTCCAGCGCAGTCCTTCTCCGGTTCGGTCGCGCCCTTCCAGAATGCCGGGGCTTGTGGCGGACCTGTGCCAGGTGGTGCCCATGTCGAGCAAGTTCACAAAGAAATCGTTGGTCAGTACCCCCGGCCGTTTGGTGAAGACGCCGTGGTGCACGGGCCCGATGCCGGTGCCCAACACCCGCAGCCCGCCCAGCAGCACGGTCATTTCTGGCGCAGTCAATGTGAGCTGTTGAGCCTTGTCCACCAGCAGTGCAGTGGGCGATGAGGGACGCCCTGCGCGCAGGTAGTTGCGAAAGCCGTCGGCCACCGGCTCCAGCACGGCAAACGACGCGATGTCTGTTTGTGTTGGCGTGGCGTCCATGCGGCCTGGTGAAAATGGCACTTCAATGTCGTTGCCTGCTTTGCGGGCTGCAACTTCGATGGCGGCGCAGCCGCCCAGCACGATCAGGTCGGCCAGCGAAACTTTTTTACCATCCGTCGCTGAGCGATTGAACGCTTGCTGTACCGATGTCAGGGTCTGCAGCACTTGGGCCAGTTGTCCGGGCTGGTTGACTTCCCAGGTGTTTTGCGGTGCCAGGCGAATGCGCGCGCCGTTGGCGCCACCGCGTTTATCGCTGTTGCGAAATGTGGCGGCCGATGCCCATGCGGTGCTCACCAGTTCAGCCGTGGTCAAGCCCGATCCCAGGATGCTGGCTTTCAGGGTTTGAATGTCCTGTGCATCGATCAACGCATGGTCAACAGCTGGGATCGGATCTTGCCAGATCATCGTTTCTGGCGGCACCAGGGGGCCCAGGTAACGCGCACGCGGCCCCATGTCACGGTGTGTGAGTTTGAACCAGGCTTTGGCAAAAGCCTGGTCCAGCGATGCTGGATCGGCCAAAAATCGGCGGGCAATTTTTTCGTAAACTGGGTCCATGCGCAAAGCCAGATCGGCGGTGGTCATCATGGGCGCGTGGCGCTTGGATGGGTCGTGGGCATCGGGCACAGTGCCTTGTGCTGCCGCATCTTTGGGCGTCCACTGGTGGGCGCCTGCAGGACTTTGCGTCAACACCCATTCGTAACCGAACAGGTTTTGAAGGTAGTTGTGATCCCACTGGATCGGGTTGTGCGTCCAAGCCCCTTCGAGACCGCTGCTGATGGTGTGAGCGCCGTGGCCTGTGCCGAACTGGTTCTTCCAGCCCAGGCCTTGTTCTTCAATGTCCGCTGCTTCGGGCTCGGGGCCCACATGTCCGGCGGGTGGCGCGGCGCCGTGGCATTTGCCAAAGGTGTGGCCGCCCACAATGAGTGCCACGGTTTCTTCATCGTCCATGGCCATGCGCGCGAAGGTTTCCCGGATGTCGCGTGCCGATGCGAGTGGATCAGGCTGGCCATTGGGGCCTTCAGGGTTCACATAAATCAGCCCCATCTGCACGGCCGCAAGGGGGTTGTCGAGTTGACGCTCGCCACGGTAGCGCTGATCGGCCAGCCACTGGCTTTCCGGGCCCCAATCCACATCTTCTGGTGGCTCCCACAGGTCGGCGCGTCCACCGGCAAAGCCCAGGGTCTTGAAGCCCATCGACTCCAGCGCAACGTTGCCGGCCAGAATGATCAGGTCAGCCCAGGACAGTTGCTGGCCATATTTTTGTTTGATGGGCCAGAGCAAGCGCCGCGCCTTGTCCAGGTTGACGTTGTCGGGCCAGCTGTTGAGCGGGGCAAAGCGCTGCGCACCGCCACCGGCCGCGCCGCGGCCATCGCCAATGCGGTAAGTCCCGGCGCTGTGCCAGGCCATGCGGATGAACAAAGGGCCGTAGTGACCATAGTCTGCAGGCCACCAGTCCTGCGAGTCGGTCATCAGCGCGTGCAGGTCTTGCACCACCGTGTCCAGATCGAGGGCATTGAAGGCCTTGGCGTAATCGAATGACGGGTCCAAAGGGTTGGACAAGGGCGCATGGGCATGCAGGACTTTCAGGTTCAGCTGCTCGGGCCACCAGTCGGCATTGGTCCTGGCGCCGGCCGCGCCTTGGCGCTTGGCGCCACTTGAAAACGGGCATTGTGCTTCGTTAGACATGTGGTGCTCCTTGGATCTTCGGCAATGGGGTGGCGAGTCTAGGCCTGCGCTGTGCATCCATCAAGCAAAGAAAGCATTGCCAGTGTGGTTTAACGCACGCCGCTTGGTTTTAGAGCCGCGCAGGAGGACACTGGGTCGGGCGTCTTGTTTTTGAGGGGCGTGTGTTGGGTAACCGTGCGGCCCGCATCTTGGTTGCATGATTTTGCGGTCAAGGGTGTTGCACTTTGCAGGACGCCGATGCAGGTCTGTGCCGTGCGAGCAAGTCATGGCGCTGAAAGTTCATCTTTGTTCCAAAGGAGCTGTCATGTCCAAAGTTCTGGTTCTTTACTATTCCACTTACGGTCACATCGAGACCATGGCCCAGGCCGTGGCCGAGGGTGCACGATCGGCCGGTGCCACGGTCGATGTCAAACGGGTGCCGGAAACTGTGCCCGAGGGCATTGCCAAAGCGGCGCATTTCAAGCTGGAGCAAAAGGCCGCGCTGGCCACTGTGGCGGAGCTGGAAAATTACGATGCCATCATCGTGGGCGCACCCACACGCTTTGGCCGCATGCCCGGGCAGCTGGCCAGCTTTTTGGATCAGGCCGGTGGTCTGTGGGCGCGTGGTGCGCTGCACGGCAAAGTGGGTGGGGCTTTCACATCCACGGCCACGCAGCATGGCGGCCAAGAGGTCACGCTGTTTTCCATCATCACCAACCTGATGCATTTCGGCATGGTCATCGTGGGCCTGCCTTACAGCCACGCGGGCCAGATGACGCTGGATGAAATTGTGGGCGGCAGCCCCTATGGCGCGACCACCATTGCCGGAGGGCAAGGCCAGCGGCAGCCCAGTGCCATTGAGCTCGATGGTGCAAGGCATCAGGGCAAACTGATCGCGCAAACCGCGAACCGGCTGTTTGCGCATTGATGCGTTGCACATGACCACCACGCGTCAGGAGTTCGACTCCTTTGGTGGCATCGAGGTGGATGCTTCTCGCTTGTGGGGTGCGCAGACGCAGCGGGCCTTGCTGCACTTTGACATCTCGCATGAACGCATGCCGCTGGCGTTGATCCACGCGCTGGCCTCGGTCAAACGGGCTTGCGCCACGGTTAATGGCGATCTGGGTTTGTTGCCTCTGGATAAAGTTCGCAGCATCGTTGCTGCAGCCGATGAGGTGATCGCCGGGCTGTACGACCAGGAGTTTCCGCTCTCGGTCTGGCAGACAGGCTCAGGCACGCAGACCCACATGAACATGAACGAGGTGCTGGCCAATCGGGCGTCTGAACTCATGGGCGGTGCGCGTGGACAGCAGCGGCTTTTGCATCCCAACGATGAGGTCAACTTGGGGCAGTCCTCCAACGATGTGTTCCCTACGGCCATGCACTTGGCGGCTGCCTTGGCGATCGAACATCGGTTGCTGCCTGCCTTGGACACCTTGCGCACCACCCTGGCCGAGCAATCCCGTGCGTTTGCGAGCGTGATCAAAATCGGACGCACACACCTGCAGGACGCGACACCGATCACACTGGGGCAAGAGTTTTCGGGCTATGTGGCGCAATTGGCGCAGTGCCGCGACAAGGTGGCAGACGCCTTGCGCTGGCTGCTGCCGCTGGCTGTAGGTGGCACGGCCGTGGGCACGGGGCTCAACACCCATGCCCAATTTGGCGCGCGCGTTTGTGACGAGCTGGCGCGTGTGCACCACCTGCCTTTTGAGAGTGCCGACAACAAGTTCGCCATGCTGGCCGCCCATGATGCCTTGGTCGCAGTGCATGGGGTGTTGAAGACTTTGGCAGTGGCCTTGATCAGGATCGCCAACGACATCCGCTGGCTGGCTTCCGGTCCCCGCTCGGGCTTGGGCGAGATTGCCATGGTGGCCAATGAGCCCGGCAGTTCCATCATGCCCGGCAAGGTCAACCCCACGCAATGCGAGGCATTGATCATGGTGTGCATGCAGGTGATGGGCAACGATGTGACCATGGGCTTGGGCGGTGCCTCGGGCAACTTCGAGCTCAACGTTTGCAAGCCGCTGATGGCCCACAACCTCTTGCAGAGTCTGGCTCTGCTGAGCGATGGCATGCACAGCTTTGAACGCCATGGCGTGCAAGGCATCCGGGTCAACAGCCAGCGCATCGATGAAAACCTGCAGCGTTCGTTGATGCTGGTGACCGCTTTGGTGCCTCATTTGGGGTATGACCGCGCCGCAGAAATTGCTCAGCGGGCTTTCAAACACCAAAGCACACTGACCGAGGCGGTGCTGGCTTTGGGCTATGCCCGTGAGGAAGATTTGGCGCGATGGCTTGATCCGGCCAACATGCTGGGGCCCTGAGCCGCCGCTCCCCGCGCAGGGCTCAATGCGCCAGCACGAAGTTGATGAAGCCCCGCTCCACCGAAGTGGAGGTCAGTTTCAAGCGCAGTACCTGCCCCACTTTGAGCGCTGGCAGATCGCCCATGAGTCGACCTTCTGCCGGGGGTTCAAAGATGCGCACCCACGCGCCCTTGTCTTCGACACCGGTGACCACACCATCAAACTTTTGACCAATGTGCGAGTGCAGCAGCAAAGCGGCTTCGGACTTGCGCACCTGCCTTTCGACCTTCTGCGCTGCATCTTCTTGTGCGGTGCAGTGGCCGGCCAGTGCGATCAGCTCTTCTTCAGAATAAGGCGCTTGCGTGCCTGCCAATGCCGCTTTGATCAAGCGTTGCGTGATCAAGTCAGGAAATCGCCGGTTGGGCGCGGTGGAGTGGGTGTAGTCACGTGCGGCCAGGCCGAAGTGTCCGATTTGCGCGTTGCCTGGGCGCTCCACCACGTACTCGCCCGAGCCCATCAGCTTGATGATCACCAAAGACAAGTCCGGAAAACGCAAGGGGTCTGCTTTGTGCTGGTGGGCCAAAAAGGCTTCGAGCGCCGGGCCGTCGGGTTGGTGCGGCAAGTTGGTGCCATATTCCTTGGCCACCTCGACGATGCGCAGCCAACGTTCTGGCGAACGCACCACGCGGCGCATGGCCGCGCAGCCACGCGAAGCCAGAAACCGTGCGGTGCAGCCGTTGGCGGCAATCATGAATTCCTCGATCAATTGGCGTGCACGGTTTTGCACTTGCTGCTGGATGTCCACGATGCGTGTCCCCTGGAACAAGGCCTTGGGCTGGAAGGTCTCGAATTCGAGCGAGCCTTCGGCCCGGCGCAGCACCCGGAGTTTTTGCGCCAGCTCGTCTTGCAGGCGCAGTTGCTGGTTCATGCCTTTCACGCGACGTGCGGGTTCGGGTAAATCGGCTTCGCCTTCAATCCAGGCCGAGATAGCGTCATAAGCCAATTGCGCCTTGTTGTGGACCTGCGCGCGGTAAACCGATGAATGCATCAGCACGCCGTCTTGGCTGAAAGCCATTTCGGTCACCACCGCCATGCGGTCCACATCGGGGTTGAGCGAGGTCAGGTCGGTGCACAGGCGTTCGGGCAGCATCGGGAAAATCTGCGCCGAGGTGTAGACCGAGGTGGTGTTCTGGTGGGCGTGCAGATCAATCGGTGAGTCTTTTTTGACCAATGCATCCACATCGGCCACGGCCACATAGACCCGCACCTCGCCATGCGCTTGGGGCGCAATCACGGTCAGTTGGTCCAGGTCCCGTGAGTCGTCGTTGTCAATGGAACACCAGAGCAGGTCCCTGAGGTCACGGATGTCGTCACCTGACGCTTGTGCCGGGCCGGTGAAGGCGTTGGTTTGTTTCTGGGCCGCCGCAGAAAATTCGGGCTCCAGCCCGCGGCTGAACATCGCCCAGGTGGCAATCGTCGACAGGGTGGTTCGGTGATCTGAAAGAACATGGCGCATGAAAGCCCCCTGATGAAAGTTGACCCATTATGTGGCGCAGCGCCTGCATCTCCATTGAGCCAGCACAACGCTTGTTTGCAGCAGGGCGTTAGTCAGGGTCCTTCATGATGCTGTCCATCAGCGCCCGCACTTTGGGCAGCAATGGCGCTTCGGTGCGGCCTGCCATCGTCACCAGGCCAAATCGGGCCTTGGCGTTGAGGGCGGGTGTGACCGGCAGCTCGACCAGATCCGGTGCCGAGGCGCGGATCGCCAGCACGATCGCATCGCTGTGGCGTGCCACGTCCAGCAGACTGGAGATTTCTTCGCAGCGCAGGTTCACCATGTTGTCGGGGTGACCTCGTGGGCCAAAGCGCTCCATCAGGATGCGCGCCACCTCGTCGCTCAATGGGGTGGAGGCGATGGGGTGGTCCAGCAGCATGTCAAAAGTCACGCTGCGTTTTTTGGCCAAAGGGTGCTGCTTGCGGCACATGAATGTGCCTTTCATTTCCTGCAGGGCTTCCACCTTCAGGTCGCTGGCCGGCTGCAGCGAGCGGATGTCCAGCACCAGCGCGTCCAGCTGCCGATCGCGCAAAGCTTGCACCAGCAGCGTGGTGCTGCCGCGCGAGATGTCGATGTGGCCCTGCGGATGCTCTTGCGCCATCAACCTCAGCAAAGGGGTCATCAGCATGGCGCCGGGCCCAGAGCCCATGCCCACGCGGAACTGGCCGATTTCGCCTTTTTGCAATTGCAGGCTCGTCAGGCGCAATTCATTGGCCTCGTCCACCAGTACGCGGGCGCGTTGCACGATGTGCTGGCCAAACGGCGTCAGTTCGTTCTTGCGACCGATGCGGTCAAACAGGGCCTGACCCAATTCGTCTTCCAGCGCCTTGATGCTGCGGCTGAGCGCCGGTTGCGTCAGGTGCAGCTTGAGTGCGGACTGGCTGAACGAACCGCTGTTGGCCAGTTCGATCAGGTGTTTGAGTTGAACCAGAGTCATCGGCGATCCAATCCATAATTAAAAGTCATGCAGTACGGCATAAAAATGCATTGGACATTATAGAAATGGCTTTCTACGATGGCCTCATAACAACTTTCCAATGGAGACAAAACATGTCCAAAATCATTCCCCGCATGGCTGCTTTCCTGAGTGCCGTGTGTCTGGCTGGCGTTGTGAGCGCGCAAACTTACCCCAGCAAACCCGTGACCTTGTTGGTGCCTTACCCGGCTGGTGGCATCTCGGACGTGATCGCCCGCACGGTGAACAACACTTTGTCCAAACAATTGGGGCAGCCCGTGATCGTGGACAACCTGGGCGGTGCCAGCGGCTCGATCGCGGCGCAAAAAGTGTTGAACGCTCCGGCCGATGGGCAGATCATTTTTCAGGGTTCGCCCAATGAGTTGATCCTGGCACCCTTGGCCATCTCGGCGGTCAAGTTGAAGAGCGAGGACTTCCGTCTGGTGCAGATGATCGCCACCGCGCAGATCGGTTTCTTGGCCCGCAAGGACCTGCCGGTGAACAATGTGGACGAGTTCATCGAGTACGCCCGCAAGGAAGCGGCACAAGGCCGCCCCATCACTTACGCCAGCGTGGGCCCAGGTTCGTTCTATCACCTGCTGGGTGAGCACCTGTCCAAGATCACCAACATCCCGATGACCCATGTGCCCTACAAAGGCGCAGCACCCGCCAACCAGGATTTGATCGGCGGCCAGGTGGACATTTTCCTGGCACCGTTTGGCAAGGCTTATGACGAATTGCAAAAGCAAGGCAAGCTCAAAGTGCTGGCCATGCTCAACAGCGAACGCCTGGAGTCGGTCAAGGACTACCCCGCCATCACCGAGAGCAAGTCGCTCAAGAACTTCACCTTCACCATCTGGACAGGTTACTTCGTCAAGAAAGACACGCCCGAGCCCATTGTGCAGACCCTGCACAAAGCCATCACCGATTCGCTGACCGATCCGGCGGTGCGTGCAGGTCTGGAGGCCAACAGCCAGCTGGTGGCTAAGCCTTTGTCTTTGCAGGCGGTGGGCAAGGCCTACACCGATGGCACCGCGCAGTTCCGCGCCATTGCCAAGTCCATCAACCTGCAGCCTCAGTGACATGACGTATTTGCGTGATGCGCTCACCGAGCGGGTGGGCGAATTCATCCAGCTGCGACGCGACATCCACCGCCACCCCGAGCTGGCGTTTGAAGAGCACCGCACGTCTGACCTGGTGGCCACCAAGCTGGCAAGCTGGGGCTACCAGGTGCACCGGGGTCTGGGCGGCACGGGTGTGGTCGGCACCTTGAAGCGCGGCGGCAGTGCACGCAAGCTGGGCATCCGCGCCGACATGGACGCCTTGCCCATTCAGGAGGCCACTGGCGCCGAGTGGGCCAGCACACGCCAAGGCTTGATGCATGCCTGCGGCCACGATGGCCACACCGCCATGTTGCTGGCGGCAGCCAAGGCCATTGCCCAAGCACCTGACTTTGACGGCACGTTGAACCTGATCTTTCAGCCGGCCGAAGAAGGCGGCGGCGGCGCGGTCCGCATGATGGACGACGGCTTGTTTGAGCACCACCCTTGCGACGCGGTGTTTGCCATGCACAACATGCCCGGCACTCCGGTGGGGCACTTTGTGTTCCGCGAGGGGGCGGCCATGGCGTCGAGCGATTACGTCACCATTCGCATCCACGGCACCGGTGGCCATGGCGCCATGCCGCACCGTGCAGCCGATCCGCTGGTGGCAGCTTCGTCCATCGTCATGACCTTGCAGACCATCGTCTCGCGCAATGTGGACCCGCTGCACACCGCGGTGGTCACGGTGGGTGCTTTGCATGCCGGCCAGGCCAACAACGTGATCCCGGCGCTGGCCACCCTGGAGCTGAGCGTGCGTGCGTTGGACCCGCAGGTGCGGCAGTTGCTGGAGCAGCGCATCAAGGCTCTGGTCACGGCGCAGGCCGAGAGCTTTGGCGTGCGTGCGGAGGTCGAGTGGCGGCAAGGCTATTGCGTGCTGGTCAACCATGCTGAGCAGACCGACTTTGCAAGGCAAGTCGCGCTTGATCTCGTGGGACCCGAGCGTGTGACGCTGAACGGGCCACCACTGACAGGCAGTGAAGACTTTGCCTTCATGCTGGAAAAAGTACCGGGCAGTTATTTGCTGATCGGCAATGGCGATGGCGACTCGGCCGGCGCATGCA